>Ga0213868_10002653_pt1 | contig 17013 bp, 18 predicted proteins | sample PICome_9_FD_160087 | JGI IMG/M metagenome (GOLD analysis project Ga0213868, IMG submission 160087) | Coastal seawater microbial communities near Pivers Island, North Carolina, United States - PICO127 | ecosystem: Environmental > Aquatic > Marine > Coastal | place: USA: North Carolina...
TTGGAGAGGCATATCTGCTTCTCATTGCGAAGATCAGACCAGTTGGGCCTGACATAGGTTGAACACCAGCGATATCGTATGCGATAAGGTTAGGCATTGCTCTTCTTACTAAGCTAATTAAAATAGGATTCCAGTTTTGTATTGCGGAACCAGTTGCGTTAGTTGGCGCAGCTTCTGATAAGAAAGCAGCGTCTTCTCTTAGCGACTTTTCTTGGTTCTCTAATACCATTGAAGTAACGGCTCTTTTATAACTATCCTTGACTTCGGGAAGATCAGGATGGTCTAAAACGGGCTGCCACTTGTTTTGCATTGATTCAGATAAAAACATTTTTCTATCTCTCCTTCTTTTTAGTTAATTAACTAACCCTTACTTTACGTATGGGTTTTTCTTTGATTTACTAATTGCAGCAGTATATGCAGCCATTGATTCGTTCATAGAACCAGCATTGTTTTCTGCCACCTCATTAGATTCAGTATCACTCGCTTTTGCTTTAGGATAGTAAGAATTTTTTAATGTTTCTACACTTTTTCTAAAACTGTCAGCGTCTTTATATTCAATTCCTTCTGCTAAACCTTTAAGTTTTTCAGTTTCAGTTTCAGCAAGATCAGATGTAACATCATTGATGATATCCGTTCTTACGTGTTGACCGATTGCCTGATTCAACTCAACGTTTTTCTCAATAGTAGAGTTAACTTCTTCTTTTAACTTTTCTATTTCAGCAGTCTGAGCCTCAATCACATCATACTTCTCTTGTGGAACATTGATGTAGTGAGATTCAAATAGAGATTTAAGACCACCGATAAAATCTTCAGTAATCTCAGCTCTTAAGCCTTTTTCTATTGCTAATTCGTTTTCTTTCATCCACTCCTCAACAACATAGTTTAGGTAAGCGTCAACTTTTTCTACGATTTCTGATTTAGTTTCTTCAACTTTTTCATTAACCTTAGTTTCGTATTCACTCTCTAAATTTTCTATTTCTTCAACGAGTTTTGCTTTGATAGAAGCTTCAAATATAGTAGCAGCTTTTGCTTTAAACTCTTCCGAAAGGTCTTCACCTTCAGTTAGAGCAGCAACATCTTCTTTCATGTCCATATCTTTAACTTTATCTTTAGCAGTTTCTTTTTTAGGTTTTTGTTTAGGTTCATCTTTGTCATAAGCGTCCTCTTCTTTAACCTCTTTTTTCTTCTCGTCTTCTTTATCAGCAACTTCTTTAACTTCTTTATCTTTTGACTTATTAAGAGCGTCTAAAGCTGCTTTAGGCATTTCGCCTTCTTTCATATCTTTTTTATCTTTTTTCTCATCTTCGTCAGCAGTTTCCTTAACATCTTTCTTTTCGTCTTCTTTATTTTCAGACTTATCAGATTTTTTGTCAAGGTATTTTTTAAGACCTGCAGGCATTTCGCCTTCTTTCATCTCGTCTTTTTTCTTTTCGTCTTCTTTATCTGCAACTTCTTTCATGTCTTCTTTTTCTTTATCTTTTTTCTCTTCAGCTTCATTAGCATTGCTATATGATTTTTTAGGGTCTGCTTCAGCTTTTAGAGTCGGCATTGCGTCCGCTGTACCTGCACTTTTTTGTTGTGGGTCACCTGTAATGTGGTTAACCCCTTGTGCGAAATCTACTTTTGCGTCTGTCGGTGAAGTAACTGCTTTTGTCATAACTTGTTGTACAGTTGCTGCTAGCGACTTTGCTGGTTCAGCTGGAGCTGCGTTTTTTGTTGGCAAATCTGCCACAGTATTGTCAGCCATCGTTCTATCTCCTCAATAGTTTTTCTTGTTGTTGTAAAATAAATGCACCACTCCTCTCGGAATGAGTCAATTACTATTTATAAAATTACAGATTTTTAAGAAAAGATTCAAATACTTGAGCGTTTTTATCTGCTCTTGCTATTCTCTCTTTACTTTCTACTTGTAACTTTAATTTGTTTATTTCTTGCTCTTTCAAAACGCCATTATTCCAAACCCACTCTTTGCCTTCCATAATGCCTTCTACGAAAGCGTCTGGAGCGCTGGGGTCTGCAACTATATCAGCTGCGGTTGCAAGATAAAAATCGTCTTTGACTATGTTAGCACCACCTACGTTTGCAAGTGTGCCCATTCCTCTACTTGAAACACCTAATTTTGCACCCTCGTCAATTAAACTTTTCACTATTTTTCCATATGGGGTATCTAAAATTCGTGCTTCACCTATAAAATTTGCGCCTTCAGGATATAGAGCCTTAATCATGTGCGAAACTCTTTCTAAATTTACTGTCGGGCCATCAGGATGACCAAGTTCGCCGAATGCTCTGCTTTTATTGATGAACTCTCTATTATATCTAAACACTTCTTTTTGAAGTATCTCTTTAGGATAGACTCTTCCATTCCTATTTTTCACATCGGATTGCATGAATATACCTTTGATAGAATAGTTTTTCTTACCATTCTTTTGTTCTACAATATATTCTGCGTTTGATATTTCTTCGGTAATTAATTTCATTTGTATCTATCTCTATTTCTCTTTATTATTTATACAAATAACTATCTGAAAACGACTAAAATTGTGTAATTATCACCATTTGCAAAATTCTTTGTAGATAGTAAAACATCACCTGTTGGTGTTGTTGCGTTGTTAGCTATCTCATTACCATCGGCACGTAAGTCCCAAAAACCTTGACCAGACAATAAAACTGCTGTTGCATTATCTGTACCATCCCATATCAACTCTACTGCTGACTTAGGATTTGCAGTATTAATTGAATAAAAGATTTTTGATATTTTACGATTACCATCTTCAGTCATAAAAGTTGTTGCCGAAGCGTCAACTTTATTAACTAAAGTTTCACCTGTACCATCAGAAAAATTAGTCATCTTAACGGCAAACTTTACGCCTGTTGTATCTGTTAATGTTTGTGTAGATACTGTATCAGCCATGTTAGTGTCCTACGCCTACAGCACTAGCACTTACACCTGCGCTTGATGAAATTGTATGTTTAGCATGTTTTTCAATTGTGATTTCATCTCCAGCAGTATGTAACAAAGTTGTACCTAAAACTGTACTACCATCTTTTACTGTAATAGTATTTGAACCAGTAGTAGCGACTATTCTTACAAAGTGAGCATTACCGATAGTATTATCTGATAATGTACCTGCGACTAGCGCTCCTTTTAGTATAATTGTTGCCATCTTTATCTCCTTAAAATTGTTAACGTTTCTTTATCAAAATACGTCATTAAATCTTGTTTACTTACACCATATTGTTTTGCAGCTGTATTAATATTTTTTTCAAAATTAGATATTACATCTGCGTCTTTATCAGCAGCTCTGAATATCATATCTACAGCACGCTTCATTTTAGGCGTAAGTTTGTTGTACTGTCTAGTACGTTTGTAATCGTTGCCTTCAGTTATATTATCTTTAATAAACTTACTGAGCCACTTCATCACTAGCCGCCTCTGGTGTAGGATTTTCAGCACTTATATCATTACCACTAAACACATTTGCTTCTGGAGCGTCTGCGCCTTGTTGTCCTGTAAATGCCGATCTTGCCACATCAGTTTTTGCGTCATCTAAGGCTGCACTAACTTTGTCTGCAAGAGAATTTTTTAAATCTTCTCCTGCCTGTTTAGCGTCACCTTGTTGTAGTGAATTAACAAACTTTTTTAAATTTTCTTTACTCATAATATTATTTATCTCCTATTACTTTTTTTCTTTAGTAGATTCAGATTTTTTTTCTTTGTTAGGATTCTTTGTTAAAATTTCAGAAATTACTTCTTCTTTAACTTCTTCCTTAGGTGCTTCTGCTTTCTTTTCTACGTAAGGAACGCCACCAGCACCATATCTAATTACTTCTTCCGACATCTTTTTCTCCTTCTTTTGGTTTTAATGTTGGTTCTTTTTCTTTACTACCATTCGTTTCTTTTTTAGGCGTGATGGCTGGGACTTCTTCGGCTTGTCCTTCAGAACCTTCTTCTTTAATTTGTTTATCAATTTCATCAATTTCTGTTTCATTTTGTTTTAATATCTTGGTTCGTATATACTCATTAGAGAAATATCTACCAACATACCCTTCTAGTTGTTGAGCGAGCATAACTCTTTCTCTCATCATTTCGCTGTGTTTTAATTCAGCAAAGTAACCATCTTGTAAGAAAGAATATGTAATATCGCCTTGCATACTGTCCCATTCATCTGGAGCAATAACACCTTTTAATATTAATTGTGTTTTTAATAGGTCATGGAAAAGCATACAGAATTTTTTACGTAATCTGCCTACGAATTTAGTAAACTTAACTTCATCTCTACTAATTTCAGCTGCACGACCTAGATTAAATCCTTGACCGCCTTCTAATCTACTGATTGGTATATTAAGTGAACGATATAGTTTCTTTTGGAAGTATTCTATATCTTGTATTTCACCTAAGTTTTGACCACCAGGTAATGTAGTGATTTCAGTTCCTCTCCCACCTTCTCTACGAGGCAACCAAAAGTCTTCTAACATACTCATCTGATTTCTATCATCTTTAATTTCACCAGTACTTGCGTCATATACAAGTTTGTTTCTATATCTAGCCATAACATCTCTTAAATATTGTTCAGCTTTGATTTTAGGTAAGTTACCTACATCAATATAGAATATTCTTCTTTCTGGTGCACGAGCAATTCTGTATATTACAACAGCGTCTTCAATCATTCTTAATTGATTGACAGGTTTAATTGCCTTATGTAAATAAGATAAAACTTGATTTGCCTGTTGGTCTATTAAACCAGACGGACAAAATGCGATAGCGTCTGGCGCTATTCTTAACCCACCTGCGTTTGATGTAGCAGTTGGATGTATTCCTTTTTCGTTGAATATATAATATTCTTGGAATTTGTTTTCAAAAGCAAATGAAGAAGGCATGCCATCTGTTCTCTGCTTTCTAACCTCTCTAATCTTTTTGATTTTACGAGGGTCTATATATCTTAATTCTGTAATCCCTAATCTAGGACTTTCTTTGTCTATAATTTTATGATAGTACATTCTACCATCTACGTACCATCTTCTAAAAATATCGTGTCCTTTTATATCAAAGTTTAATAACTTTAATACTTCATGGAATGATTCTCTTATTTTCTTTTTGATAGATTCGCTGTATTCAATTTTACTTAAATCTAATTGTACAGCATTTTGATTTTCATTTGATACGATTGCCTCAGATATGATATCCTCTATTGCAAGGTCACACTCGGGGTGGAGTGATACTTCTCTATATCTTCTTATTAAGTCTAGTTCGTTTCTAGCCGTTGTATCAAACCCACCATAAGACGCAAAAAACCCACCAGCGGGGACGGTTGTTGTACCGTCTTCCGCTTGAGGTGGAACTATATTTTGTCTTGGATCGGTTGAAGCGTCTTTTAAACGTTCTATCTTAAACCCAAACAGTTCAGCCATAATTTAATTTCTCCTATTACTATTAATACTTATAACGGTATTAAGTAGTAGTGTTTGTTTCAAAGTATTGGTATCTATGTGTAGCAGTAAAACTCTCTACGGAGTTGTTATCACTATACGATAGAGCAATATCATCCAGAGTTGTTGGAAACATTCCTCTGAAAGTGTATGATTTAATCACGTTACCATTTCGGTCTAACTGATCTACAAATCCGTCAACTTGATAATCTACAGGATTTACTAACCCCTCGTTATCTGACATATTGTTGATACCGTTTAACCATCTTTCGTAAGCATTACGTATTAAGAAGTTAGTATCGTTTAGAATAGTTGTAGTCCATGTAGCAAATGTTCTATCACCTGCAACATATAACTCCCTACCTCTAAATGGTATTGCAACTTCCGTTACAGTCATTCCTGGTAAAGATGTAGATGTAGTTAAGAAACTCATAGTTTCTGTTTCACCACCCACAGCAGCAAAACCAGGGAAAGGCATTGTTACTCTAAACTGATTGGCACGAGCTCCACCGCCTCTTAACTTAGCTTTAAAGTCATTTATATTTGGCATGTGTTTATCCTCCTACCACTTCTTCAAATGCGGCGCCTGATCGTGTCGCAACGAATTGTAGTTGTATAAAGTTGATTGATCTATTTGGTTTAACAAATATGTCAGCTCTAAACTCATTACTATCAATGACATTAGCAGTGTTATTAGAAGAATCACAAACTACTCTAAAGTCTGTAACACCTCTTCTACCTTGTACATCTCTAAGGAATGGTTCAACTATGTTTCTAAATTGAGCTCTTGTAAACTCGTCATTAAATTCAAATAGTTGAAATTTAGAAGCTGTTGATATTGCTTTTTCCAAAGTAATAAACAATCTTCTTACGTTTATTCTATCAAAAGCACTCGGCGTTGATAATCCAGTTTTATCACCAAACAATAAAGTACCTTGTCCTGGTAATGTTACAACTGGGTTTACTCTCGCTCTGTACAATTCATCTCTTTGTCCTTGTGTTGGATTGTAAGAAAGTTTAACTGCACCTCTAATTACTCCTCTGTTGAAACCAGCAGGTGAGAACCATGAGTCTGCGATTAAGTCTGTTCTTGCAGCCAATCCAGCAATGTCTCCATTTAAAGGAACATATCTGAATACGTCATTATATTTGTCGTATGTATATTTGTAACCACTATCAAATACAGCGTATGATGATGATCTAATACTATCAAAGAAACCTTTTACGTTAGTTGTTTGAGTAGTACTATTTGTAACATTAACTACATCCGATCTTTCAGGAGAAACAAATACTATTGCGTCTTTTCTGTTTTCAGCGATTGTAATTAAGTTATCAATGTGTGTAGCGTTACCTTTACCAGCGATGATTAAGTTAACATCTACAGTATCAGCGTCATTGTATTTTTCGTAAGCAGTTTTTAATTCAGCAGTACTTACTGTTGAACCATCTGCACCACTTACAAGTGATCTAGCAAAAGGTGCTGACAGAGCAGTATATGTTATTCCTGCTACTGCACTACCCCAATTTGATCCTGTCGCAACGTGATCCATCCAATAGATGTATTCTGATTGGTTGTAAAGTACGTCAACGTAGTAGTTAGTATCACCTTGTGCTGTTTTAGCGTCTGATCCTTTTGATACTGAATCATAAACTTCTAAAACTTCACCAGCAGTACCTGTAATACCACCGTCTTCATCAACGACTACTATGTGCATTTCGTCATTTACACCACTTCTATTAGAAGCGTATATTGATGTTCCTGGTGCTTTATCTACTAGATCGTAGTATTGCCATCTTCTTCTTACTTGTGAACCGTTTGCAACAGCTGTGTGTAGTCCGCCTGTGCCTGATGGATGTCTTACAAAAGTTAAAGTGTTTGTTGAAACACCTGTAACTCTATATTCATGCCCACCTGACTCGCCGAAGTTTACAATATCACCTACAAGAAAATCTGTTCCTGAAGTTAATACGATAGTTGTATCTCCAACTGCTGTTGAAGCGTCATTTGTTGTTGTTTTATTTACTGCTTCATATGCCGTTGCACTCGGACATACTGAAACTTTTAAGTTATTACCCCATGCGCCTGCTGTTCTTGCGGCCCATTCGCCAACGTTAGCTGAACCATCGTTATAAGGTCCAGTAGTACCGTCACCGTTTTGATAATGATCTGTGTTCTTAATTCTTAATGCTGATCCAGATACAACAGCGTTAACACTTGAAGTGTTTGCAGCTCGTACTACTCTTAAACTTGATGAGTATTGCAAAAAACTTGCAGCACTAAACCAAAATTCAAAGTTTGTAGAGTCGGGTTTACCAAACGTTTCTACTAATTCTTTCTCCGAACTAATAGACGTAACTTCGTCCATAGGTCCTTGATTGAATTGTCCTGCAACAGCACCGATCGTAGTTGCTACTGCTGGAATTACGTTTGTTAGATCCCTCTCTTGTACGAGAACACCTGGTGAAACTTGAAATGCCATATGTTTGTTCTCCTCTTATTAGCTAATAGGTATCATTAATCTCGTTTATATTTATAAAATATCACCTTTTCGTACGGTTACTGGCTGCCATACTTCACCACTATCATCTTGTTGATAATCTTCTTCCATGCCGTTATCTACAAACCCAAAAGGTGCCATGTCTTGTTCTATTGCGTTTTGTTGTTCAGCATACATTCTAGCACGTACATCTTGGTCTGTCATCTCTTTGAAATATCTTTGATTTGTTATCCATGCGAATATAACGCAACACATAACTAAATCATCATTAGAACCTTCTTCAGCCTGCCAACCACTACCACGTCTTACAAATGTTGATAACTCTTGTATTGTATGAAAGTCATTTATTAATATCTTGTCGCCTTCAAGTAAACTTTTTAAGTTAGAACAACCTATACGTTTTACTTGTTTAGTCATACGTACACCTAATTGTGTACCTCTCTTACTAAAACCACCACCTAATACCTGACCTGCTCTACCTTTCATCATACACATTAATAAGTTTGTGTATTCTAATTCAAACTGTAAAGCGTCTGCTATTTGATGACCTAGATCATTTACCTCAACGCATATATGAGCATTGTTATATGCTCTTGCAACTTTCTCAATAGTATGAGGAAACAATATAGGTTTAATTTCGTTATCTCTAAATTTTGCAACCAACTTATATGGCATTTGTGTTACGTCAAATACAGTAAAGGCAGAATAATCTCTTACAGTACCACGTGCTACGTCAACTGTCATAACATAATCTTTACCTTTTTCTGCTCTTTCGTACATATCTAAACCTTCGTTAGATACTAATGGTATATTGTGTGATAAGTTTCTTAATTTAGATGGATTGATTAATGTATCTACTGATCCTACAAACTCACACTCAAACTCGGTAGCAAATTGTGCCTCACTAGTATTTCTAATCGTTTCATCTTTCCATTTCTCATCTCTACCAGGTACCTCTGACCAATGTACTTCAATAGGTTTATAATCATTTCTTCCATGTATTGCGTCATTCCATAATTTATAAAACATGTTCATACCATGAGGTGTAGATACAATCATAACTTTAGAAGATTTACCAGAAGAAATTGTAGGATAAACTGAACTAAAAAACTGCTCAGATATATTGTTAGGTATGAAAGCAAACTCATCAAGGAATATGATGTTAAATGAACCACCCCTAATCGCACTTGAAGATGTTGCAGCTGCAAGTATCTTTGAGCCATTTTCTAATTCAAGTGAACCTTTGTTCCAGTTTAATACACCTTGTTGCATCCATTTTGGTAGATTTTCATATGCAAGTTGTAATCTACCTAATAAATCTCTAGCAGTAGATGATTTGTTTGCAAGTATAGCAACGTTTATATTGTCGTTGAATATAACTTGATGTAATAGATATGCGATAATTGTGGTTGATTTACCAGACTGTCTAGGAAGTTTACAGATAGAAAAACGATTTTCATGGAATGTTTTAACCATTTTATCCTGAAAAGGGTACATATTAAAAGGTACTAGACCTTCATCAATGTTTACAATTCTAGTATATGTTTTTATAAAATGTATAGGATCTTCCATACACTTTGCAATCTCTCTTACCTGATCTTCGGTATAACTTTGTTGAAGATTTGCTTTATATAAATTAGGATTACCTAGATATGCTTCACTCATATTTTACTTCGTCAGGATTAAAACCATCATCAAACTTTTTATCTTCTTGCACTTCTACATTTTTGTTTTTATTCTTTAACATTTTATGTAACTCTGCTGATGATCCTACAAACAACGCCTGTTTTATATTTGTGCTTGCTTTATCTGGCACATGTTTTAATGTTTTTAATTTACCTTGTAAGTCTTGTAATTTGTCAACTGTATCAGCAACTTGTTTGATTAAGTTACCTGCAACCTCATATGCTCTAGGGTGTTGACTTTCGTTTGCAATATCAAGTATACCTTGTATTGCGTCTTGTCCTCGTTCTATAAGATTGTAATAATTTTCTCTACTGTATTTGTAGTCGTTATCAACGTCTTCTTTTTCTTTATCTTCCATCCTAGGTACAGGTGGAGTAAATTCTTTTTTGACAACAGCTTTAGTTAGTATTTTCTCGTTAGAGATACCAAGAGCTTCGTTTATTTTTTCGTCTATAGTCATAATTAATAATTTGTTATAGTTGTTGTAAATCCAAAATCATCATCAGCGTCAGCAGTAGTCGGATTAGGAACTACAACAATTCTTTCTTCTTTTTCTGCACTAGCACCTGTGTCGTTATACAAATCTGTTTGAGCAGTTTTAATAACTTTACTAGAATATATAGGGCCATATAGATAAGTTTTTGCTGTAAAGTTTAATGTATAGTTTACAGCTCTTCTTTGTGTAAATGAACCATCATATGTATCCTGATAATCAACACTATTTAGTGTTATCGGTACATCTCTTTTTATACCCATGTCTGGTATTGCATTTACTGTAACTGTATAGTCTGGTTGAAAGTATGGTAATATTTGTTCTATAATACATAGACCATCTTCAGCAGTTGCTGTAAATGAATATAAATTAAATGATAAATTATAAGGTACAGGATTATATTGATAATACTGTTTACTTGCGTCTGTAGTATTTACGTTTTTAAATTTACCTACTCTTTGTAATTTACGAGATGAGTCGTAAGATAAACCAGCGATTTCAAAACCCATACGAGGTAATGACATTGCCATTTCTCTTTGTTCTAAATTAGGTTGTTGTTCTAATCTTGTTAAAAACTTTTCTTTAGGTGAATATGATAGAGGTACTTTTAATCTTTGTATTGTACCACCATCACCATCTTTTCTTACAATGATAATGTTATTGAATATTGTACCAAATGATACAACAATCTTTCTTAATGATTCGTGGTAAAATTGTTTTCCAAACATTATGTTTCATCAACCTCTCCGAAAGGGTTTCTTTCTGTAAAGTCTAGTATATCATCACCTGTACTAGCAGTATCAAATCCAGCGTCAGCATTGTACGTGGCGTTGTCAGCGTAATCTCTAGTTTGTGTTGCAAGATTTATATCTACGTGTGTTTCTGCCAATAAGAAGTTTATAGTGTTTAATGTAGTATCAGAATCCTCTAACATGATACCACCACCATCTTCTAATGTTAATTGATGTTGTAATTGATCTATAGATAATCTATCTTCAGCAACATCAATTTCTGATCTGCCTGTATCAATTTTCTCACTAGAATATTCAAATCTAGTTGTTCTTAATTTATAGACAGGTAAGTTACCTAATTGAAAGAATGGTTCCTGATCTTCTACGAATTGTATCTCAAAAAAACTATTCATCAAAGGTACATAAATTAAATCACCTTCGTTAGGTCTACCATCAACAATACTATTTGCTTTGTTATCAACTTGATTTTGCCATCTTCTTTTTGCAATGACAAATGTTGTATCTTCTCTAATTTCTAAACCAAATTTAGATACTAATTCTTGTTCACCACCAAAACCTTCAGCAGTTTCCATATACATCTCAAGCATATATGACTGGTCAAATTTAGAAAGAGTGTCCTCTCCTAAAACTAAATCTTTGTTGACTAATGTTCTTGGTAAATAGAAATTATCTAGGCCGTACATTCTTAGGCCTTCTATGATTAAATCTTCGTGTAATCTCTTTTCTGCTGAGTTACCAATTCCATTGCCGCCTTGAAAGTGATGATTGACTGGCATGGCATTATCCTATCATGTAAGTTATAGGCGTTTCGTATGTGCCTCTTATTTCTTCTTCTAATTTTTGTATATCTTGTAGTGCTTCTGAAAATATTTGTTGACCGTTAAGTGTAACACCACCTAACATTGCAACACCATTAAATTTAGATAAGTTAGAGCCCCATTGTTTTTTGAGTAATGCTGTAACATATCTTTTTAAGTATATGTCGTTATATACATCGGTCATAACAGTTGGGTCTAGTTTTCTAAAACACTCAATTACAAGATACTCGCCAACAGTTATATCTGTTTTCCAATCCATATCTACAAAGAGTTTATTATTATACTGATTAAATCTAATAGGTTTTTCACCTACTAATATATGATCTAACATATCTAAATTTTTCATTACCATTTCATAATGAATAACTGAAGAAGATGAAAAATCATATAGATCATTTAATCTTAATTGGTATCTAACATCAAACATATTCTGATTACCTCTATTTGATAAAGGGAATATTCTTGTAACTGCTAGTACAGCTTCAGGTACAACGATAAAGTTATTTTGTTCAGACCATGCAGTAGTAACTGAATTTTTAGTAACACTTGAAGCAGTATCACCTGAAGGTGATTTAATTCTATCTACGTCTGCTTGAGTTACTTGATATTTAAGGTATGTTCTTTCAACGCCATCATAGTGATATTGAGCAAAGTATTGTAACGCTTCATCTAATCTATCTTCAGCCTGATCGTCATCTACATTGATTTCAATTACAGGTTTCCCTAGTGTTCTTAAAGCGTACTGTTTTAATTGTTCTCTTGTTGCTGGGTTGGCCATATTAATCCTTTATTACTATTTATACGATTATTAGGCGTTGCGAAGACGCAATTATGGTGTGTCTAAAAATCGGTTTAGATTAATTGATTATTAACTTGCAGAACCAACAATTGTCTTAACAGCAGATCCAGATGAATCATTAATTACTAGTGTTACAGCACTAGCAAAGTGTGAAGATGTTAAGCCTGAAATCGTGTTTGATCCAGCAGCAATTGTTTTGTTTGTCAAGGTTTGTGAAGCAGTCAGTAACGCAATAGAAGACGTATCTGATAAATCAGTTGAAGCAATAGTTATGTTTGCACTACCGTCAAATGACTGACCAGCGATTGTTCTAGCCGTTGCTAATGTTGTTGCGTCAGCAGCAAGTGTTGCTGTATCAGCATTACCTGTTACATCACCAGTTACGTCACCAGTTATATCTCCTTGAACATTTGCAACTAAAGTACCTGTTGCAATTGTTAAGTTACCTGTTGCGTCATTTGTAGCAGTTGTAGTACCAACTATGAACTTATCAGCACTTTCATCCCAAGCTATAATAGCATTGTCACCAGTACTTCCTCTTTCAATTAGAATACCAGAGTCATTTGCATTTGAACCAGCACCAGAGTTTAACTCTAGTAGGTTATCTGAAATGGTTGTGTTTGTTGTTGCGACTGTAGTTGTTGTACCATTAACTGTTAGATTACCACTTAATACTAGATTAGCAAACTGTACGTTAGAAGCCTGAGCTAATGCTTGGTCTGTATCAGATAAATCTGTAGCAGCAATTGAAATATTAGCACTACCGTCAAATGACTGACCAGCGATTGTTCTAGCAGTTGTTAAAGTTGCAGCTGAACCTGATGTATTTTGGTTACCAACAGCATTAACGCCAGGTAAATCAATGTTTGCACTTCCATCAAATGATACACCACCAATATTTCTAGCAGTTTCAAGTGTTGTTGCTGTGTCAGCATTACCAGTTACGTCACCTGTGATGTTACCAGTAAATGTTCCTGCAATTGCACCTGTGCCTGTGATAGTAGGTGATGTTAAAGTTTTGTTTGTTAATGTTTCTGTTCCAGCCAATGTAACAAATGAACCATCTGAAAGGGCAGAGTTAAACTGAGCAGTAGTACCTGAAACAGTATTACTACCTAGAGCGACAGTTTTATTTGTTAATGTGTCTGAAGAACTTGCAGTTATATAAGAACCCAAGTCAGAAATATCTGCCTCAACAATTGTAATTGTATTTGAAGCAGTGTTGATTGTTTTGTTTGTAAGTGTTTGAGTTCCAGTCAATGTTGCAACTGTTGAATCAATAGCAACTGTCAAAGTATTTGATGAACCAGATGTATCTATACCAGTACCACCTGCTATATCTAAAGTTTCACTATCTAAATCAATTGATAATGCACCACCTGAGTCACCTTGAAAGTCTAGGTCTGAAGCTGTTGCCACAGCGTCAACATATGCTTTAATAGATTGTTGAGTTGCAAGTTGCGTAGCAGAATTAGTCGCCATATTATCTTCGTCTAATATAGCAGTACCACTAACGCCTGTATTTAATACAGCACTTGTAATTGTTTTGTTTGTAAGTGTATCAGTAGTATCTTTTAATACTATTGTACCTGTTGAGTTAGGTAATGATATTGTTCTATCTGCTGTAGGATCAACCGTTGTTAATGTAGTTTCGTATGCGTCATCTGTTGCACCTTCAAATACAAAAGCATTTTGAATGCTAATCGTTGTTGAGTCTACAGTTGTTGTTGATCCAGAAACAGTTAAGTTTCCTGATACTGTAAGATTGTCGTCAATCGTTACTGTACCACCAGCTGAATCTATTGTAAGATTTCCTGAAGACGTATCTATTTCGCCTGCAGCTGTCTTACCTAACTGAATATTTCCTTGTAAGTTACCAACAGTAGTACCACCTGCAGTAGAACCATCGTGTAAGATAACTTTATCTAAAGTTGTATCTACCGTTATTTCTCCCGCTGATCCTGTATAGGCAGCGTTCTCGGCAGTAGTACCTCTTCTTAATTGTAAAATTGTTGGCATTGTTAATCTCTCCCTTTTTGTAACAAACTAACTGTATTATTTATAATAATAAGTTATTTTACTCCCTATTTTTTTTAATTATCATAATATTAATTAGAATTTGCAACGAATCCAAAGTCAACTACACCCAATTGTACTGAAACAGTACCCATGTCTATTGTTCTAAATGTTTTGTGATTGCAATCTGTTTTTACAATGGTTAAAGAAACACCAAAAGCATCCTCAGGCTCAGCATTTACTCCTGTTTCATCACCACCCAAGTGGATAGTTTGAACAGCAGAACTGTCAATTGAGATTGCCTTAAATTCATCAAACCTTTGATCTATTGTATCATCAGCAGTTTGAGCAGTATTGTTTCCTATGTAAGCCATTTATTCCTTAATCCGATATTGCGTCAACGGCACTTACCCAAATATCACAAGAACTTGCAGTATCAGATACTACTTTTAATACATCAGCACTTTGAATAACGTATTTAGCTCCTCCATCTATAATTTGTAAAGTACCACCGTTTTGAATAGGAGCATTTTTTATTAAATAATAGTCATTTGAACCATCATTTACATAAACATCTACTTTAATTTCACTTGTCGTTGTATTTGCAATAGCAATACCTATTACAGTATCGTAACTGTTAGCAGTATGTAAAGTGACTGCTGACGTGCCAACATTTCTTGCTATATATCTTCTAAAGTTTTGTGCCATATCTATTCTCTCTTATTTATATATTTATAATGCAATTGCCATCGCAATAGCAAAACCTTTCGTTGCTTTATTATCTATTTGTGTTTGAACAGCACTTGTTACGCCATTCAAATATCCAAATTCTGTACTATCTACTGATCCGTCACCCACTAGATTTGCGTTTAATCTGTTAGATGAATCAATAGTTGCATGTTTAGCGTCTAATTGTGTCTGAATTGCACTTGAAACGCCATCTAAATATCCTAATTCTGTTGCAGTTACACTTGTTACTGATACGTCACCGTTACTGTCTGAAGCAAGGGCACGTGAAGCAGTCAAGTCTGCCATCTTACTAAATGCAATTGCAGCTGATGATTTAATATCAGCGTTAACTATATTAGTAATTGTATTGTTGTCTGAATCTATTGACTTATTAGTTAAAGTTTGTGAACCTGTTAATGTTGCAATAGAAGCCGTATCTGATAAATCTGTTGAAGCGATTGTAATATTCGCACTACCATTAAATGATTGTCCAGCAATCGTTCTAGCATTTGCAAGTATTGTTGCTGTCGCAGCGTTACCACTTGTATCTTGGTTACCACTTGAATTAACGCCAGGTAAATCAATGTTAGCAGAACCATCAAATGATACTCCACCAATATTTCTAGCAGTTTCTAATGCAGTCGCTGTTGCAGCGTTTCCTGTTGCTGAACCAGCACTACCTGATACGTTACCAGTTACATTACCTGTAACATTACCTTCTAAATTAGCAACTAATGTACCAGTTGTAATTGTTAAATTTCCTGTTGATGAACCTGTAAATGAACCAGTTCCTACTTTGAACTTATCATCGCTTTCATCAAATCCTATAAATGCGTTATCAGAGTCTCCTCTTTCAATTACTAAACCAGCGTCATTAGCAGGACTACCTGAAGTACCATTTCCTAATTCTAATAACGAATCTTCTACTACTGTATTTGTAGTTGAGATTGTAGTTGTTGTACCATTTACAGTTAAGTCACCTGTGATTGTAGCGTCACCTGCAACTTCTAAACTTGTACCATTTAATAATTGTAAACTGTCTGATTTTAATCTAGCAGTAATAACTTGTGAACCTGCTTTAATATTTGCAAATTCTATTAAACCATCTTCACTACCATCAGAAGCGTCTTGTATTTTTCCTGTAACTTTAGCATAAGTGATTTCTTCGTCAGCGTCATTCTCACCTTTGAATTTTAATTGACCAAGATAATCTGCGTCAGCAACACTACCACTATTTCTTTTTAGTGTTATAACTGGTGAAGCAGTTGCACTAGCTTCTGTTGAAGTTAATAATAATGTGTCATCTGTACTTGTTGTAGCAATTTCTAAATTTGCTGAAGGTAATGATGTGCCTAATCCTAATTTACCTGATGATAATAATTTCATTAACACATTATCGCTGCCGTCAGCAAATCTTAATCCATACTGACCAACACCAGTCGTAAACTGAATTTTAGGTTCGTTTGAATGTGCTTGTATTTTAATTGAAGATGGACTTGATGTAGTTCTAGTTACGCTAAATTCATTGTTACCAGCACTATTACCTACTTCTAAATCACCTGTAATAGTAGCATTACCTGTACCTGTGAAAGCGTTAATAACAGGACTTGTTAAAGTTTTATTTGTTAAAGTCTGTGTTGCGTCTAATAAAGCAATATTAGATGTATTAGATAAATCTGTTGAAGCGATAGTTATGTTTGCTGAACCATCAAAACTTTGACCTGCAATTGTTCTAGCTGTTTCTAACGCAGTTGCTGTAGCAGCATTTCCTGTAGTGTCCTGATTACCTGAAGTA
>Ga0213868_10002657_pt1 | contig 17004 bp, 20 predicted proteins | sample PICome_9_FD_160087 | JGI IMG/M metagenome (GOLD analysis project Ga0213868, IMG submission 160087) | Coastal seawater microbial communities near Pivers Island, North Carolina, United States - PICO127 | ecosystem: Environmental > Aquatic > Marine > Coastal | place: USA: North Carolina...
AAAGAAGAGTCATGGTGGTAGGCAAGATATTGGATTTGACCCTTACGGATTACAGACACATAAAGCATTAAAATCTTTAGCTAGTAAGAAACAACCTAGACCAGATGGTACGAGGACAAAATTTGATGGAGGAGGTAAAGCAAAATCAACAACTCCGGAAGAAGGAAGTGATAATCCAATAAAAGATTATACTAGAATGGCATATGGAGCCGCTCCTAAACGAACATTATCTAATAAGCCAGTTCATTTTGATTTTAGAACTTTAGGCCAATCACAAGAAAAAATGATAGGTTGGGAAACTGATAAAAAGATAGATGCAATTGATGAAACAATTGATACAAGTCTTATTAAATTTTCTATAGGTGGTATTAAATTTAAAGCATATATGGATACATTAGATGATACATTTGCACCAGGATGGGATGGTCAACAAGATCAAGGAAGGGCAGATGCAAGATATTTATATCAAAGTTTTGAAAGAACAGTTAATACAAGTTTCTATGTACCAATATATAAAGAAGCAGATCGTGCTAATATATGGACAAAATTGCAATCATTAGCACGAAAGACATATCCAGTATATCCGGGAGGAGAGACAACTAGTGGATTCCATGGACAAACTGTAAATGTTACTATAGGAGATTTATATAGAAGTAAAGAAATGATAATAACAGATTTATCATATTCATGGGATACAGAAACACCATGGGAAATTACTAATGGAAACCAAGCTCCATTTTATACAAATGTATCAATAGGGTTTACAGTACTAGGCGATAGACCAGAAAGTACATCAGTTATATATCAAAACATATAGGAGATATAAAATGTCAACAAATAGATATCAATATACAAAAACAGAATTAGATCGTTATAAAACTACTCGATATCCCACCTTACAAAAAAATCCATCAGATTTATATATCATATCACGTGACCAGGATAGATTAGATTTATTATCAAATGAATTTTATAAAGATCCTAGATACTGGTGGGTACTAGCAAAGGCAAATAATTTAGGAAAGGGGACGTTAGATGTACCACCTGGTATACAATTACGTATTCCATATCCAATATCAGATTTAACGGATAAGTTAAAAGGAGTTGAAGATAATAAATAATGGCAGATTTTTTCTATAGACAAGCAAAGATAAAATTACCAACTGGTGGTAATCGTATACGTAATAATGCATATGTCACTATCCATTCTGATGGAGATGTTAAAGAACAGTTATTACCATCGATTGCTACATCGATGGCAGCAACATATGACCCAAATGGAACTGGAAGACCGGCTCCTATATTGAAAGATGTAGTTGTTAAGCTAGAGGGGGATGCTGGGTCATTGCGTAGAGTAGAAGCTAATTTTATGTGTTACGATAGAGAATCGTTTGATAAATTAGAAGCAGCATTATTAGTACCAGGTTCTAAAATATTAGTAAAATACGGATACGTAGGCCCAGAGTCTCCTAGCGAATCTGCAGAACATGAATTTAGAGTATATGATTATTCTTTTAAAATTACAACTGAAAATTATTTTGAATGTTCATTTAAGGGTGTTGGTAAAGGTGGAACATATGAACAAAACAATATAAATACAGCCGCAGCGTTTCCTGCTAAAAAGTTTGTTACTAATTATGACTTTATAAATGATACCACTACTATACAAAATATATTTGATTATATGGATTATAGGATTCAAAGAGATGGTAATAAAGGTACAGTTCGGTCTATGGGTAATTCTGCATTTGCTCCTAAAGATGGTATATCTGGAACGTTCAAAGACAAATCCGGAAATTTTGCAATCCTCGAAGCACCAGAAAAATATAATTCACCAGTTAAATTAGAAGGTGGTATATTAACAGATTATTTCTTACAATATGTGCAATTCAAATGTATAGTGGCATGGCTTAACAAATATGTTCTATATGATAATATAAAAGGTGATTCTGAGCTTCCTAAATATAAATTAAAATTTGACCCAAAATACTCTGGTATAATATGTGACATGCCTAGTGGTAAGGTATGGAGCGCAGACCCAGGTAAAATGTTATTTCCATATGAGAAAAATGCACCGGAAAATAATTATACAGAAATGGATAAACGTCCGGAAGACTTAGATGATTTTGAATTTATATCATGTGATAAGATTGATAGATCAGGATATCAACATTTACAATCGGACGGTAACTTGCAACCAGGAATGGGTAACCCAGAATATATATTGTTGTCTAGAGACCTTATGAGAACAATCCAAATGGAATTTAATTCAGCAGCGACTGGTGAAAAGAATAAGGAAGAAGAAGCTGATAAGAGTAAAGGTGGTATTATTCTAAATAAATTTATGAAATCAATATTTGCTAACATTAGAGATAATTCAGGAGGTGCATGGGATTTTTATTTAGACCAAGACGATTTAGATCCTGAAGTAGTATGGATAATTAATCGTAAATGTCCAGGTGCACCAGAAGAAATAACGCCATTAGAAATAGACCCCGTAGGAGGTTCAAATGGAATTCGAAGTTTAGATATTGCAGCAAGTGTTCCGCAAGAGACTCAAGCTATGATATTTGGAGGATCTCCTGATACTGTAACGGAACAAGAAATTGGTAAGAATGTAATTCAACAAAAAGAGGTAAGAACTCCAGTACAGGCGAGTGAAGAAAGAGCAATTAAGAAACAACAAGCCAATGCAAGAAAAGGATTGACAGATGGAATGTATGGTGTATCAGCAATTAGTTCAGCAAAAGCAGCATTGGCAGTATTAGTAGGAGAAATGACTGCATTAGAACGTGCAAAAAAAGGTCAGTTTAATGATGGTAATGATCCGGCTCAACTTCCTTTCCCATTAACATTTTCAGTAGTATTAGATGGTATAGAAGGATTTAGATTTGGAGATACAATTACAACTAATTACTTACCAGCAAGATATAGAGAAGAAACATCTGGCTTAAAAATTGTATTTACAGTGACTAAATATGAACATAAAATTGCCAATAATGATTGGACAACGACAGTAACGGCATTAGGAAGAATAAGGGAAAGCTAATGGGATTCACACAAAAGCCAGTATTTACACCAAAATCAAAAATAAATGGTAATCTGTACACAGAAGGATTGCAATATTCATATGCCGATACATATAAAGAGTATATAGGTCTTTATCACATATACCCAAATGGTGCAATATATTCAGAAGCATTTTATATGTCAACTAGTGTTCCACTTATACCATATGTTATACAAGGTGAAGGTGCACCTATAATAGACGCAAACGGAAATGATACAAAAATTATTTCAGAAAATAATAGTTTATATTATTCTATAACAAAATCTAGATTTCATAAACATTATCCGCCGCCATATTATTATCCACAGCCAACTCAAACTATGTATGATCGAGGATTCTTTGATAGACAGTTTGCTCAAAAGATCAATGACCCTTTAGATATAACAGAAATATCTCCAGATGAACTTGATAGAAAAAATGAAAAAAATAATCCAGGCATTGATGCTGGTATATATAAGATTTGCCAGATACAATGGACAATAGATGGTCCAATATCAGAGGTACGAAAAACAAATGCTGAGGCAATAGCCTTTCTAGAAAGGGATGGTATAATTGGATTGAGAACATACTTATCCGATCTAGATGAGTTTCATAAAGATTATCATAAAATTCCAGAATAACTTTGATATTTGATATTTTTTTCTTATATTAAATAACATGTTAGTTGAAAAAGAAAAAGATTTTGAAAAGTTACAAGAGTTGTTAAAAACTAACAATTCATTATGGATACCAATGTATTCAGATCCTTATCGACATTTCATGAATAATTACATTAGCTTTATTTATATATATTGTATAGAAGCCGATAACCATTATATTGTGCCATTCCGTCATAAGGATTGCTTTAACATTGATATAGAACGTTTAAATGACCTTACAAGTGAGAGGGATATATATGTATTAGCAAAGAAACGCTTTAGCCGATTTAGTTCTATAAAATGTTATGATGCAGATATGGTTGCTTGGTGGCAAAATCATAAAATGTTGCCGTTAGATGAAACAAATACATCGGCACATGATTCTTGGAATAGGTGGTGGCATAATGAAACAAATACTCATGATTGGTTGCCTATTACAAAACATATTGAAAGGTGCGATGAGATGAAAACTAAGTTCATGGAATTTTATATGACATTTGATAAAACAAATGCATTTGAAGAATATGAACAACTAGTAACAGATAATTTTGCATGTGTAGAAAGAAATGGTTTGCAAGTAGATTATAATAAATTTGTGGAACATTTTAAAGCAAATGGTATTGATAAGAACAGAGCATTTACAGAATATAATATATGGACAACAACAGGTAGGCCATCTAATAAATTTGGAGGAGTTAATTATGCAGCATTACCAAAGGAGTCTGGTTGTAGGGAATCGTTTGTAAGTAGATGGGAAAAAGGAATGTTATTAGAAATGGACTTTGATGCATATCATCCTAGACTTATTGCTGACATAATTGGGTATGATTTACCTGATGGAAGTGTTCATGAATATTTTGGAAAACAATATTTTGGAAAAAAAGAATTATCAGAAGAAGAATATGACCAAAGTAAAAAAATAACCTTTAGATTGTTATATGGAGGTATAGATGATGACTTTGCTAAGATACCATTCTTTAAAAAGACAAGATCATTTATTAGAACATTATGGAGCAACTTCAAAGAAAATGGGTTTGTAGTAACTCCTTTAATGAAACGTCCGTTGTATAAAAACTGTTTACATGATATGAATCCTAACAAGTTATTCAATTATTTGTTACAAGCATCTGAGACGGAATATAATTTACATGTGTTAAACAATGTAAATGATTTGTTAAGTGAGTATAATACAAATATCATCCTTTACACTTATGATTCGTTATTGTTTGATTATGATATGTCAGATGGTAAGGAATTATTAAATAAGTTGAAAGATGTTATGAACCAAGCAGGTCGCTTCCCGGTTAAAATTAAAGCAGGTGTTAATTATCATGTCATGACGGATATGACTTCACGGATAGCTTGATATTTATTAAAAAGGTTTGTCAATGGATAGAGATTCAATTATAAAAGAGTGGTTTTACAGACTACCGAACGGTTATGCAAATGCTCCATATTCGAAAGCAGAAATGGACATTCTTCATGAAATACTAGCAGAAAATAATTTAAACGGAAGTTTTTTTACAAATGAAGTAGATCAATTAGATCAAGCATTTCATAATGCTACTCCAGTTGAAGATGAGGAAAAACAACATACATTAGAAGTTATAGAAGAATCGTTATTATTACAAGAAGGATATACCAAAGACGATTTAATTGCTGTAATTAAAGAAACACCATTACCGGACAAATTAATTTCATATATTTCTAGATTGATAGATAGTGCAAATAGTCAGACTAGTGCATTAGATGGATTAAAGAAACGTAATTTTGATGACAGAACTGCAAAAGGAATGTTTGATAAAGCAGTTGAAATGGATAGTTACAAACAATTGCAAGATTTAGTAGCCGGCGAAGTATCAGGTATAGATTTTGATTCACTAGGAGATTCAGGAAATTTAGAATCATTTATTGCTAAAGTAGGATTTTCAAAAGAATATGCCGATTGGTTATATAACTATATACCTGCAGGCGGTGGAGTTAATGTGGGTGCAGGAGAAAATATATTACGTGTTATTCTTAAAGGAGGACATGTGCCAACTAGTGGTGATGTAGGAGCAGAAGGAATAAAAATTGAATTAAAATCTACTCAATCAAAGTCTTCGGCATTTAGAATGAGAGGACAATCTGGATATGGTTCTGGATATGATATTGCATTAGATATATTTGAAGCAATACAATTAGCATATGGAGATAATTTACCAGCTAATTTTCCAGATGTGACATCTAGCACTGAAATTCAATTATATTATAAATCAGGAAAAGAATCATTAGCAGATCAATATTTAAAAGATCTAGTAAAGAAAAACTTGATAAAAAGATCTCAAATTGTTGACGTGTATAGTAAAGCACTTCAACGTTTTTATAAAAAATATCAAGGAAATATTAAAGGTGATGTAGCAGAACCAGGAATTAATCCGGACGGCTCATTTAATACCAAAGAATTATTTCCAAGATTATCAGCATTAGAATTTAGATATTATGCAGATAGTGAACCATGGGATGCATTTATGTCATTAAATTATAAAAAAGATTATCTAATTATGGGTAAAGATGATTCGATTGATGAGTTAACTAAAATATTTAAAGATAAATTTAATATAGGAGCTCCTAATACCAAACCTAAAGCTACTAGTCAAGATTCTATGACAGCGACTCAATTAAAATCAGTATAGGAGAAGATAAATGAGAACACAATTATTATGTACATTTGCACATAGAAAAGATTTGGATCTGATAGTAGATTACGTTAAGAAGTCATATACAGTATCAGAGAAAAGAATGTTTGTGTTTTCTGATGCTAGTAATAGACATGACTTATATGTAACATATAATGTTCAACCAGATGATTACGGCAAGACACCTAATACAATTATGATACATAGAAAGAAAGAAACAAATACATTATATACAGTTAATGCATTAAATGTTATCATATTGAAAGCTAATAATGGTATATTGGACAAGAAATTTATTATCAATTGGCCAAATTATGAAAACTCATTGTTACTGACCGATGGCGATGACTTAAGACATATACATTTAGATTTACACAAAAGAATTGATATATAACATATTTTTATATAAAAGGAAAAAATGATTAAACTAAAAACATTACTAACAGAAGCACTTAACTTATCAAATGTTGAGACAGAATTAATAGCACTTAATAATGAGTATCCTCAGTATGGATATGGATTAGGTCGTTATATGGGAAGTGGTATTCCAGAAGATGCATATGATTTTCCAGGAGGGAACAAAAAAGAAGCTGACGAATTTTATGATAAGGCAGTTGATATTGTACGACAGGTTAGTCCAAATTTTGATAAAAGCGTTAATAACGGATTTGATTCATATATGAAAGAGTTTGGAAAAATTGGATTCTTCGAAGGATAAATTAGGATATTAAAGATATTTTCATTATATTTATATTAAATAAAAGGATTAGAGTTTAGCCATAATTAAACTCAAAATTAAAAAATAAAAAATAGCAGTTAAAAACTTTTTTGCAACTTTTTTCAATAATGCTTAGGAAATACGAAATAAAGTTGTTATATTATTAATTAATTATTAACCATTAAAAAAAGAAAAGAAAAAATGGCAATTGACTTAAACGCGATTAAGGCTAAACTTAATCAATTACAAACGACCGGCACTCGCCGAAACAATTTATGGAGACCTGAACCAGGTAAACAAATTGTAAGAATTGTGCCTTATCAGCACGACAGAAGTAATCCTTTCAGAGAACTTTATTTTCATTATGATTTAGGTAAGAAAAATTATCTATCTCCAATTACAAACGGAAAAGCAGATCCAGTTGTTGAGTTTTGTGAAAAACTTAAAGCATCAGGTAATTCCGATGAATGGAAGTTAGGTAAGAAGATGGAACCTAAAATGAGAACATATGTTCCTATCCTTGTAAGAGGTGCAGAATCAGAAGGTGTTAAATTTTGGGGTTTTGGTAAACAAGTATATACTGAATTATTAGGTATTATTTCAGATCCAGATTATGGTGATATTTCAGACCCAATGGGAGGTAGAGATATCTTAGTTGAATTTACTCCAGCAGAAGCAGGAGCATTTCCAAAAACTACTATTAGAGTAAAGCCAAATGTTACTCCAATGACAGAGGATAAAAATGTTGCTGAACAAGCAGCAAATAATCAATCTAACTTAGATGATATTTTTAAAGAGCCATCATATGATGATCTTAAAGGAGCATTAGAAGAATGGTTGAATCCTGATAGTGATACTGGTACATCAACAGATGCAAGACCTGCAGCAACAGAAGCACCAAAGAAAGAAGCGGCACCAGCCGGCGTCAATAAAGTAGATGATGTATCTGCAGCATTTGACGAGTTATTTAACGAATAAAAAAAAGTTACATTTATGGCAAAATCAAAAACAAAGAGTGAACTAGCGGACTCCTTAGCAGTTGAATTAGCAGATAGTCTTAATAAGAAGTTCAAGAATACAGGATACCAGACGGCATTCTTCTTGGATGGAGATACTACGGCTCCAAGTGAAGTCAAAGGTTGGGTTGAAAGTGGTTCATCTATGCTTGATCTTGCAATTTCAAATCGTAAGGAAGGTGGCTTTCCTGTCGGTAGAATTACTGAAATTACAGGTTTAGAGGCATCAGGAAAATCATTATTAGCAGCACATGCACTTGCAAGTTGTCAACAACAAGGAGGGCTGGCTGTTTATATAGATACCGAAAATGCAATAAGTAGAGAGTTTTTAGAGGCAATTGGACTTGATCTGAATAAGATGTTATATGTTCCACTCGAAACAATTGAAGACATTTTCGAAGCTATCGAAAGTATAGTTGTAAAGATTCGTGAATCAAATAAAGATAGATTGGTAACAATCGTAGTAGATTCTGTAATGGGAGCTTCTACAAAAATTGAAATGGCTAAAGAATTTGATAAGGATGGTTATGCGACAAGTAAAGCCATTATATTATCAAAAGGTATGCGAAAGCTTACCAATATGATTGGCCGTAACAAAATTTGTTTAATATTCACAAATCAATTACGAACTAGACTAGGAGTAGCATTTGGAGACCCTTATACTACATCAGGTGGTAAAGCAATTCCATTTCACGCTTCGGTAAGGTTACGACTCAAATCAGTTGGTCAAATCAAAGTTAAAAAGGACGGTGTCGATCAGGCTATCGGAATTAAAACTAGATGCCAAGTGGTTAAAAACAGAATGGGTCCACCATTGAAAACTATTGATTATGATATCTATTTTGAATCAGGAATTGATAACTACGGTGGTTGGCTTAATGTTATGAAGCAATTTAAGTTAGTAGGAACAGCAGGTGCATGGTATACATTTACTAGAGAAGATGGTACAGATGTTAAATTCTTATCAAAAGATTTTGAAAAGAAGTTAGATGAGATCGACGGATTGAAAGATGAAATCTATGCACAAATATGTGAAGCCTATATTCTTAAATATAAACCGGGCGAGGACATTGGAATTGATGATGTTCAAATAGATGAAGAATTTGTTAGCGAAGAGGGCTAATGAAAGGACGTTTTTTTGACATACTACAAGAAGTAGAAAGGGAAAGAGAGCAAGGTAAAGGATCAAGTAAGGACAGCCATCTTTTAGTGATCGACGGTCTGAATACATTCATTAGAGTGTTTTCAGCCGTGCCGGCTCTTAATGACGACGGACAACATATAGGCGGCGTAACAGGTTTTTTAAGATCTGTTGCCGCCGTTATCCGTAAGATAAAGCCAACAAGATGTGTAATTGTATTTGATGGTAAGGGTGGATCTAAACGAAGAAAAGAACTATTTCCGGAATACAAAGCAAATCGGGCTAATAAGACAGCATTTAATAGGTATCAAGAATTTGCTTCATTAGAAGATGAATCTGCTTCGATGAAAAAACAATTTGGTCGAATGGTACAATATCTAAATTGCTTACCTGTTACTACATTATCTATTGACAATGTAGAAGCAGATGATATAATGGCATATATTGCAAATGAAGTATATACTAAAGATGAAAATAGAGTTACAATTTGTTCAACAGATAGAGACTTCCTTCAGTTAGTAAATAATAGAATTTCAGTATGGAGCCCCATAAAAAAGAAGATGTACACTCCAAGTGTGATGCAAGAAGAATTTGGGTTTAGCTCAAAGAACTACTTGGTGTATCGTTCTTTTATCGGTGATAAGTCCGATAATATACCAGGACTTAAAGGAGTAGGACCTAAGAGCCTAATTAAACATTTTCCTATGTTTACTGACAATAGAGAAGTGACAATACAAGAACTAGTTGAACATGCGACAAATGTAGAAAAGAAATATAAAGTGCATGAACTAGTTTCAAAGAATGAAGAATTATTAGACCTTAATTATAGACTTATGCAGTTAAAGGAAGTTGATATACATGGAGGTGCTAAAATGATAACATTAGATAAGATGCAAGGTGATATAGACAAACTTAATACTTACGAGTTTAAGAAAATGTTTATGGCCGATAAAATGTATACAGTTATCAAAGATTTAGATTCTTGGTTAAATTCATCATTCAATTCACTGAATGCATTTGCTTCGTTGGGTAAAGATTAGGTTATTTGAAAATAAATTATTATAATTAATGCATGACAGATAGATTAAGTAGTTACGGATACGCATTTCAGATTAAAGTTATAACAAGTTTGTTAGTAGATAAATCATTTCTACAACAAATTTCAGATATCCTTAGTCCGAAGTACTTTGAATCAGATGCAAATGAATGGATTGTATCTACAATATTAGAATACCAGAAAGAATATAATGCCTCGCCTACATTAGAAGTAATGAAAGTGAAACTAGAAAAGGTTGAGCATGATGTATTGAAAGACCAAGTTGTTGCACATCTTAAAGATGCTTGGAAATATACAGACTCTACGGATTTAGAATATATAAAGGACCAGGCAATGGACTTTTGTAAGAATCAAGAAATTAAAAAAGCAATTCTAGGATCAGTTGAATTGCTAAAACATGGTCAATATGATGAGATAAAGGCAACAGTTGATAATGCACTTAAGGCCGGCGCAGATAAAAATATTGGTCATGATTACATGATTGATATAGATGAACGATATACTGAGGCTGTTCGGTTTGTGCAAGAAACTCCATGGGAAGTTATTAATGAACTAACAGATGGTGGACTAGGTAAGGGTGAATTAGGAGTAATGGTAGCACCGGCAGGTATTGGTAAGTCATGGGCATTGATGAATGTAGGAGCTCATTTGATTAAGAAAGGAAAGACGGTTGTACATTATACATTAGAGCTTAATGAGGCTTATGTTGGTCTAAGATATGATTCAGTTATAACAGGTATTGCAAATCAAAATTTAAAACATTATCAAGAAGATATTAAAGAACAGTTATCTAAATTGAAAGGAGAACTGATCATTAAACATTATCCTACAAAATCAGTATCGGTAATGGGTATTAGAGCTCATGTTGAAAAATGTATTATGCAAGACAAAAAGCCAGATGTTATTATAGTTGATTATGCAGATTTGTTAAGAGGCCATGGCCAAGAAAAGAGACATGAACTTGAAGGTATATATGAAGACCTTCGTGGTATGGCAGGCGAATATGAAATACCAGTTTGGACAGCATCTCAAGCAAATAGATCGGCATTAGAAGAAGATGTTATTGATGCTAGTAAAGTTTCAGAGTCATATGGTAAAGTAATGGTTGCTGATTTTATATTATCATTATCTAGAAAGGTACAAGATAAGTTAGCAGGAACAGGTAGATGGCATGTTATTAAAAATAGGTTTGGTCCAGATGGTATTACATTACCAAGTAAGATGAATACTTCAAATGGACAATTTAATATTTATACAGATACGTCAGTAGGCGGAAGAGATACTCAAAAGCAGATGGATAATGGTAATGATATGGCTAGACAGATGTTAGCTAGAAAATATCAAGAAACACAATCTGAAGGCTTTGAGTAAAAAGTTAAGAAAAAGTTACGTAAATGAACCTTGCATATGCACTCAGTGTATATTTATATAGGAAATTAGTTGATTTACGTAGCCATTAGAGCTACATTTTTACATTAAAAATAAATAAAAGAAAAGGAAGACATGGACATCTCAACACAAATATTATCAGATATTACAGTATACATGAAGTATGCAAAATATATTCCAGAACTAGAAAGAAGAGAGACCTGGGAAGAGTTAGTTACAAGAAATAAGGCAATGCATCAAAAGACCTTTCCAACACTTAAGAAGGAAATTGATTCTGCATATAAATTTGTATATGGCAAAAAAGTATTGCCATCAATGAGAAGTATGCAATTCGCCGGCAAGCCAATTGATATAAGTCCGAATAGAATATATAATTGTGCATATCTTCCGATAGATGATTGGAGAGCTTTTTCAGAAACAATGTTTTTACTTTTAGGTGGAACAGGTGTAGGATATTCAGTACAGAAACATCATGTAGATGAGTTACCAGAAATAAGAAAACCTAATTATAATAGAACAAGAAGATTCTTAATTGCAGATTCAATTGAAGGTTGGGCAGATGCAGTTAAAGCTCTTATGAAAAATTATTTTCAAGGAGGTTCTCATCTAAAATTTGATTATTCTGATATTAGACCAAAAGGCGCTAGACTTGTAACATCCGGTGGTAAGGCACCAGGACCACAGCCATTAAAAGAATGTTTGGTTAAAGTTGAGGGACTATTGAAAGGAAAACAAGATGGAGAAAAATTATCTACATTAGAGACTCATGATATTGTGTGTCATATTGCAGATGCAGTATTAGCAGGCGGTATTAGAAGAGCCGCTCTAATCAGTTTATTTTCAGCACATGATGAAGAAATGATTTCATGTAAATCTGGTAATTGGTGGGAATTGAATCCTCAAAGAGGAAGAGCTAATAATTCTGCAGTATTAATGAGACATAAAATAACCAAAGAGTTTTTTATGGGGTTATGGAAAAGAGTTGAATTATCGGGTGCAGGAGAGCCTGGCATATACCTATCTAATGATAAAGATTGGGGAACTAATCCATGTTGTGAAATTGCATTAAGACCATTCCAATTTTGTAACTTATGTGAGGTTAATGTTTCAAATATTGAGTCACAAGAAGACTTTGAAGAAAGAGTAAAGGCGGCAGCATTTATAGGAACATTACAAGCAGGATATACAGAATTTCATTATTTAAGACCAATTTGGCAGAGAACAACTGAAAAGGATGCATTAATTGGAGTTTCAATGACAGGTATAGGTTCTGGTACGGTATTAGGATATGATATGAAATCAGCAGCTAAGATAGTTAAAGAAGAAAATGTACGAGTAGCTGCAATATTAGGTATTAATAAATCTGCAAGAACAACAACAGTTAAGCCTGCAGGAACAACTTCATTAACATTAGGAACATCATCTGGTATTCATGCATGGCATAATGATTACTATGTTAGAAGAATTAGAGTTGGTAAAAATGAATCAATGTTCAAATACTTGTCTGAACACCATCCATCATTAATTGAAGATGAATACTTTAGACCACATGACACAGCTGTGATTAGCATACCACAAAAAGCACCCGAAGGAGCTATCATGAGAACAGAATCACCTTTCCAGTTATTAGAAAGAGTTAAAAAGGTAGCTACTGAATGGATTAAACCAGGCCATAGATCCGGAAACAATACTCATAATGTTTCTGCAACAATTTCATTAAGAGATCATGAATGGGATGCAGCCGGTGAATGGATGTGGGACAATAAAGAATATTATAACGGCCTTTCTGTGTTACCTTATGATGGCGGAACTTATACACAAGCTCCATTTGAAGATATTGATGAGGCTACATATGAAAAGATGATGGGAGCATTATCAAATGTAGATTTATCAGAAATTATAGAAACAGATGATGAGACAGATTTAAAAGGTGAATTAGCATGTGCAGGAGGAAGTTGTGAAATCACATAATGATTGGATATATCAGCTTTGGGTAGAACATGTCAATCAATCATCCAAATTTTATTGGGAAAATGGTTACAAGGTCATGACGAAAAAATATCATTTAGAAAGAGGATATTGTTGTAACTCAGGATGTAGACATTGTCCTTATAAAAAGCATTGAAAAGATTTGCCTAATTGAAATATTTTTCTTATCTTTATATATAAATAAAAAGTAGAAGATATGACAAAGAACGAGTTAATTAATGTAATTGTAAGTTTAAAGACGGATTTAAAATGGCTAAAGAAAAATTTACAATTCAGAATGGATGGAAATGATATTGAAGACGTATTATCAAGGTATCAAGATGATGACAGCAAATATGCATGTCAATCAGGTGCATTTCAGGCAATGGCAAGCATGGATAATGATACCTTTAAAAGGTCGATCGAATCCATAGAGAAAATGGAAAAACAATTAGAGATATGAAAAAAAGTTATTCCGGTCCATATTATGTTGTAGATAAAAAAAGTAAAGAGATCTTCACTTATAAAAAAGATGTTGGTAAGCATTATAACATATATGGCACATATAAACAAATGCAAGAAAAGTTATCAAAGAAAGGACTTATTTTAACTAGAGAAGTAGAATAATTGGAAAAAAGTTCCAAAAAGATTTGCCTAATTGAAATATTTTTCTTATCTTTATATAGAAGATAAAAAGGTAAGGGGTCAAGCCATAAGATGACCTAAAAATTAAAAATTAAAAAATGAATAAAAATTTCGAAAACCTCCATTTAATGTCCTTCAAAGAGTTACAAGAACTAAAAGGTCAAATTGAAACAATGATGTCTATGAAACAACCTTCAATGAGAGTTGGTCAAAAAGTTAAAATTGATCATGCTAAATTTTCTGGAGTTGTTGGTGTAATTAAAAAAATAAATAGACAAAAGTGTAAAGTTGAATTAAATGGTACTACTTTTAATGTTCCTAAATCAATGATACTTATATAATGAAAGATTCATGGATTATATTCGATTTGGATGGCACATTAGCCGACATCGAAAACAGAAGAAAGTTAGCAGTTAAAGCTAACGGTAAGATGGATTGGGATATATTCTTTTCATCTAGATTAGTTGAAACAGATGAACCAAAAGAATCTGTAATAGAAATGGCTCGTGTATTATCAAATGCCGGCCATAAGATAGCAATATTATCAGGTAGAAGTAAAGCAACCAAACAAGTAACAATGGATTGGCTAGATAAACATGAAGTTCCATTCAATGTTTTAAAATTACGTCCAACCAGTCATCCATGGAAATTTATGCCAGATGATAAGTTAAAACAAGGTTGGTTAGATGATCTTTGGCCTGATGATAAAAAAGATAATATTGTATGTGTCTTTGATGATAGAGATAAAGTGGTTCAAATGTGGCGAGAAAATGGCCTAAATTGCTTCCAAGTAGCTGAAGGCGCATTTTAAAAAATAAAAAATATGGAATTATATAAAGTACCTAGAAATAGTAGAATTAAAGTAATAGTTGAAGATAAAGTACCACCAGGTGCACCTCAAATCACAGAAGGTGAAGAGTTAAACTTCAGAAGTATAGATGGAATGTATAGTTACTGTACCAGAGATAATGGTGAAGTAGTACATCTGGCAGCTTGGACCGAAGTGGAAATAATAAAGTAAAAATAAAGGCACAAATATTTGTGCGTTTGCAAAAAATTAGTTATATTTATAATAAATTAAAAAATAGTTATATGAAAAATTTTAAGTTTAAGTTAGTCGATCTAACATTTGATATGAAGAAATTAGCTTCATATGATCAAGAATATTTAAGAACAATGGTATTCGAGGCCGTTGGTCAAAAGTCAGTAAAAAATTCAGGTAAACCTTTTTCAGAAGCATATAAATATCCAGATAACTTTACATTATTTAATGATGAAGTTGAGATGTTAAATTATATGTCAGACTTTACAGGTAAGTATGATAATACCGCATCTCATTTATTGCATGGTAAAAAGTATTATTTTGCATGGACATATTCTGCATAAATCATTAGGATATATGAAAAATATTTCTTATATTAATTTAAAATAAGATAGGTTATGAGTTATAGAAGTACAAAAGTTTTTGATGGATTTAGTACAGTATTTCGTCAATGGAAAGCCGAAGGTACCCATTGTAGATTTCTGCATGGTTATGGTATATCATTCAAAGTAACATTTGAAGGAGAGCTAGATAATAGAAATTGGGTATGGGATTTTGGCGGAATGAAAAGAGCTAAAACTCTTATCGACGGTATGCAGCCTAAAGCATGGATGGACTATATGTTTGATCATACTTTAATTGCTGCTAAAGACGATCCAATGTTAAATTATTTTCGTAATTTAGATGAACATGGAGTTATCCAGTTAAGAATAATAAAGGCAACCGGAGCAGAAAAGTTTGCAGAATTTATATTTAACAAACTAAATAATTTTGTAAAAGATGAAACTAATGATCGTGTAAGAATAACTCAAGTAGAGTTTATGGAACATGGTAAAAATGCAGCAATATATCATGAATAAGAGAATAGAAGATTACAATAAAGTATTACCTGTATTAGAAGTATACAGATGTGTACAGTCAGAAGGAAGTAGATTTGGAATGCCTACTATTGCAGTTAGGACTACAGGATGTACTCATAGATGTTATTTTGGAGAAGGTGGATGGTGTGATAGTTGGTATACAAGTATACATCCAGAAAAAGGTACTTTTACTTTCAATGATATTATTAAGATATATGATAAGAATCCTCAAATAACAGAAATGATGTTAACAGGAGGTAGTCCTACCATGCATCCTGCATTAGTAAATGAATTAACTCATTTTGCAAATGAAAGAGGAATATTGATTACAATTGAAACAGAAGGAAGTAAATATGTCGAAACAGATTATCCGTTGGGTTTATTATCCATTAGTCCGAAATTTAGTAATAGTGTTCCTGTATTGGGCGCTGTTACGCCAGCTGGTAAAGTGGTAGATGAAAGAATGATTAAGACTCATAACAGATTTAGATTAAATACAGATTCAATCAAACAGATGATAGAGTTTCATGACGATTATCATTATAAGCCAGTATGGGATGGGACAGATAAGAATCTAAAAGAAATTGAAGATTACAGAGTTGAATTAGGTATTCCTAAAAATAAAACATATGTTATGCCGGCCGGAGATACAAGAGATACTTTGATTGAAATGTATCCTAAGGTATTTCAAATGGTAGCAGAACATGGTTATAATATGTCAGGTAGAGATCATATCATAGCATTTAATACAGAACGAGGAGTATAAAGAAGCAATAAAAATA
>Ga0213868_10002658_pt1 | contig 17003 bp, 7 predicted proteins | sample PICome_9_FD_160087 | JGI IMG/M metagenome (GOLD analysis project Ga0213868, IMG submission 160087) | Coastal seawater microbial communities near Pivers Island, North Carolina, United States - PICO127 | ecosystem: Environmental > Aquatic > Marine > Coastal | place: USA: North Carolina | collected...
GACCCCGGGAGGAATGATATGATGGTCTGCGGATTTCAGTTCATCGTCCGCTTGCGCGACCCATTGATCATAGCCTTCGGCCTGGAGTAGGAAGTAGGTTCCATTGAAGAACAGGACCTGATCGGCTTCTTCGGGGACATTGCTTCCAATGAACGTATCCTTTGCGTAGACCTGACTGAGGGTCCAGTGAGGTTGCACGACAACTTGATGGCCTAACCAATCACCGCTATCCTCAGGAATGGATATCAGGGTGTTGTGCTCGGCACTCCAATCGATCGCTAACAAACCTGCCTCGGTGAGATCGACGTCCAAACGATTGTAGGAGAGTGGTCCAGAGATGATTTCAAGGTAGTGAGGGTGTTGGATCGACGTTGCCTGTGACGCTGGCGGCCGCCAGGCTGAGGCCGTCCTCAGTCCAAGAGTCCACGGTTGATCTGATCAAATCGGGGCGGTTTAAGCTAATTCCGCGGGTTTGGAAACCTTCGCGGAGTGACGAATCGATCCAACCTTGGATCGGTGTGACCGATTCGTAGTTCCAATCATCGTTGGTGATGCGTAGTCGAGCGAAGCCCCGGTCTGTTTGGCCGACCTTGCGATGAGTCACGCGCTCGCGTCCATAGCTCGACGCCGAAACGTCGCTGTTTCCGACAGGCTGCCAATTCACCAAATCAGCACTTGTTTCATGTGTGTATCGAATATCTCCCAAACGGGCAGGGCGCTCTTAAGAGATATCCATCTGTTCTCCAGGTGTAAGGGTCAGCACGCCAACGGGACTCGCTGTATAGGGGTCGGTTCCGAGTGCATACTCGGTGCTAAGATCGTAGGCGTCGCCATCGACATTGGCAGCGGTGATGACTTGCCGATTCTCAATGATGAGACCGGTCGCGGCGACGGTGACTTGTTGGCCTGTTTGGAAGACTTCTCCCGGACTAAAGATCTCGACTTCGGCAATTGCCAGGTAGTTGGTTCCTGACAATTGCACGCGGACATGGCGTGCCGTGCGATTCACCTCCACCCTTTGGGTGGAGGTGGGAGCCCTGTTGAAGGCAAAGTCGCTGACACCAGATTGCGCTATGGTTAAGGCGAGATCTGTCGATGCGAAGGGGGTATCACTGACCAAGACATGGTAGCTACTCAACCACTCATCGCCGCAGCCAGTTGATCATTCCCCCTCGCGTCACGATGGGAAAGATGAATCAGCTAGATGCAACTCAACTGATGGATGGGCTGCTAGCATCTGACCCCGAGTGGTCGCGGTAACTTTTAGGACGAGAGGTAGCGGGCATCGGCCGTAGCTGCGATTGGCAATCGAAGTCTTTTGTCGCGCCTTCTGCCTCTTCGACTGCCAGTCGACACAACAGCAACCGCGAGCTCTGAGACTTTCCTCGAATGTGAATTACCTGCCGGTTTTAATCACACCCTGCCGATCGCGCCGCTTGCTCTTGAGACTGAGAATGGCCTACGATTTGAAATGCGATTCTCTCTCGCCGCCTCCATCATCTTCGCTGTCGCTGGCTCGCTGCGAGCGGAGTGGACTGCTGCTCTTGTGCCGCCGCCATTGTTGGATGAGAGCGCCGTTGGCGAATCTTGGTATCGTTGTCGCCTTCAGGTGCCAGATCGTCTCGTAGTTCCAGAAGGTTCCAATCCTAGAGATCTCTGGCGAAGTTCCACCATGCTTGTTGTTAGAGATTGCCCAAGCGAGTTCGTCGTTGTCCTCAATGGTAAGGAGATCATTCATTCTGAAGGGGTTTCGCTCGGCACTAGCAGACGCTTCAAGGTTCCGAAGGACATCCTTGTGTCTAAGAGTTTCAATACACTCGTGATCCATATCCAGCGTGGTGCCCTCACTCGCGCTCCGCTCTTGATTGATTACTTCAATGAGGTGAAACTCGGTCCGGCTTGGGAGCGTGCCCGGTCGAAACCAGATGCTGCCGAGTTGTTGCCGGTGGATGCCCAGCCTGTGAAGGCATTCTATTCCTCCTCCGATTTCGAACTTTCTGCGACGCCTCTGGATTCCACGGTGCAGCCTATCCCAGGCAAACGTCTCTCTCCGGCCGACGCCTTCGCCTTGCTGGAGACGGATGACGATGTTGTGGTTGAGCAGTTGCTGCACGAGCCACAAGTCGCCCAGCCTACCCACCTTAGTTTTGATGCGCGCGGCCGAATGTGGGTCTCACAGTATCGTCAATATCCGTATCCCGAGGGCGTTAAGATGCTGAGCCGGGATCAATACTATCGCTCGAAATATGATCGCGTCCCTCCAGCACCGCCTCACCACGATCATGGGAAAGATATTGTCAGTGTTCACGAGGACTCTGACGGCGACGGGCATTATGATAGGCATACGAACGTGTTGGAGGGGCTAAACATGGCCAATGCAGCACTGCGTGGCTGGGGAGGGATCTGGGTCATGCACACGCCGTATCTCTTATTCTATCCAGATGCGGATGGCGATGATGTTCCCGACAGGTCTCCAGAGGTTCGACTGCAGGGCTTTGGTTTGGAAGACACGCATAGTGTCGCTAATGGACTCGTTTGGGGGCCGGATGGTTGGCTCTATGGAGGTCAAGGGAGCACGACGATTAGCCGTATCACTCGTCCTGACGTTGATCCTAAAGATGCGACGGGGGTCTACAACGAAGGCTGTCATGTCTGGCGCTACCATCCGCGTACAAAGGAGTTCGAACTGTTCGCCGACGGCGGGGGAAATATCTTCGGTCTCTCTTTCGATGGTGAGGGGCGACTGTTCATCGGCCACAACGGTGGTAGCACACGCGGCTGGCACCTGATTCAAGGTGGGCAATACCTCAAGCAGGGCAAGAATCCTGGGAAGTTCGGGCCACCGCCGAATCCCTACACGTTTGGTGAACTTCCCATGATTCGTAGTACCAACCCCATTCCCCGGTTCTCGAGTATGTCTGTGGTCGTCGGAGGAACCGCCCTACCGGAGCGGCTGCGGGACGGCTTTCTCTGTGTCGATCCTCTACACCATCACCTCGTTGCAGCGGAGCGCCGTTTGTTAGGCAGTAGCTTCGAGACGACAGACATCGGGTTTCCACTACGAACGGAGGAGGTCACTTTTCGTCCGGTCTATCTCAAGAACGCGCCCGATGGCAGCATCGTGATTGCCGATTTCTGCGAGGAATACATCGCCCATGGCCAGAATTATCAGGGGCAGATTGACCCGACGACAGGGCGAATTTACCGACTTCGAGGCAAGGAGGAATCGCTTGAAATCGACATTGATCTGGAGGCGAAGACTAACGAAGAGTTAGTCGGTATTCTTTCCCATGCGAATCTTTGGCATCGTCAGACCGCTGCTCGCCTACTCGGGCAACGCACCGATGCGGCGATCATCCCTGATCTCATTGCTGAACTCCAGAATCCGGCCCTTCACCCAGCGGTCGATGCCCTTTGGGCGATTCATCAGATGGGGAGCCTGAGTGAGGATGTTGCGATTCTTGCCTTAAAGCATCCCGTTCCAGCAGTGCGCAGCTGGGCCATCCGTTTGCTTGGTGATTCACGAACGTTGCCGGATCACTTCTTTGCCACGCTCACATCGAAGGCAGCCTCCGAAGAGAACGCTGCCGTTCGGTGTCAGATCCTCTCGACCGCAGGCCGTCTCCCGGTTGATCAGGGGTTGCAACTGATTCAAGAAACAAGGCTCCCGCCAAGCGATGTCGACGACCCGTTCATTCCTCTCATGCTCTGGTTTGTCGTCGAATCGCACTGTGCCGAGCATGCGGACCAAGTGATCGCCATGTTCGAGCACGATGATCTCTGGTCGCGTCCTGTTTTCAAACAACACCTCATTCAACGGCTCATGCGCCGCTTTGCTGAGGCAGGAACTCGGGCAGACTTTCTGCGTTGCGCCAAGTTGTTAGAACTGGCGCCAAACGAGGAGGCGAAGGCAGCGTTGCTTACCGGTTTTGAAAAGGCTTTTGAAGGACGTATTCCGCCGCAACTGCCAGATAAACTCATCGCCGCCACTGGAAGTGGCTCGTTGTCGATGAGAATCAGACAGGGTGATGGGGATGCTATTGCTCATGGGCTCGAACTTCTCACAAAGCCCCAGCCTGAACGCCTCGATGCGATTCGAGCGTTTGGCACGCGAGTTGTCGTTGCTGCCAAAGAGCAACTCCTCACCATTGCCACTGGAGCCACCAATATCACCCACCGACGAGCGGCGCTCGGTTCTTTGCAGATATACCAGGATCCGAGCATCGCCAAGGTGCTGGCCGAGAGCTACCCAACCCAACCCAATGCGCTGAGAAGTTCAATTCTCAATCTCCTCGTATCGCGGCGAGCCTGGGCTGCTGAGCTGGTGAATTCAACGTCTATTCCTGAGTCCGATTTCACGACAGAGATTAAGGCGCGAGTGTCTCTGCACGAGCCTAACATCGCAACTGGGAAAGCCAACCCAACGCCTATCCAGGTTGCCGACCAAATTGAAGTGCTTTTCTCTATCGTGCAAGGCAAGCCAGGCGATGCCTATCGCGGCGAGTCTATCTATTCTACCCGTTGTGGATCCTGTCATAAACTGTTTTTTAAGGGCGGTGCAGTCGGTCCAGATCTCACGCGTTACCAACGTGATGACTTGCCGACCATGCTCCACAGCATCGTCGCCCCAAGCGCCGAGATTCGTGAAGGCTATGAAACGGTGATCGCCAAGACCGCTGACGGCCGTATTCTCAGCGGATTTTTGGCTGAGGATGATGCCAATGCCGTGGTTCTGCGCGGCGTGGACGGATCGAATACTACCCTTGCTCGCGAAGACATTGAGGACCTGTCGCCGGTCGGACGCAGTCTGATGCCGCCGGGATTGCTCAGTGGTCTCGACGATCAGCAGCTACGCGATCTATTCGCTTACCTAAAGATCCCTCAGCCAATCACGAAATGACAGGTATGCTAGTTGAGCTGATGTCTTGGTGGTAGGCGTTTGGGGAAATCACCTTTGGGTGATGCAAAGAAAGCCCTTGTTGGCCGCCCTCAAATTGGGGAGGCTGGTCATGATGAAAGCCGCCCTTGCAGCAATTGCATTTCTTGTCCAACTTGGAGTCGTCTGGGGTGAGAAACCGAACATCGTTGTGTTCCTTGTCGATGACATGGGTTGGGGAGATCTTGCCTGTTATGGCAATAAGATTATCAAGTCGCCCCATCTCGATAAGTTCGCGACCGAAGGGGTGCGTTTTACGCAGTGCTATTCCGCATGTGGGGTGTGTTCGCCATCGCGCTCGTCGATTCTTACCGGCCGAACGCCGTATCGCAATGGCGTCTGGCGGTGGATCCCTGGAGGGCATTCGACCCATTTGCGCGAGAGTGAGATTACCCTGCCAGAGTTGTTAAAAGAGAATGGGTATGCAACGTGTCATGTGGGTAAGTGGCACCTCAATGGGCATTTTAATAGCGATCAGCAACCGCAGCCGAATGATCACGGCTACGATCACTGGATGGCGACACAGAACAACGCGTCACCAGATCACAAGAACCCAACGAACTTCGTGCGTAATGGTAAGCCTATGGGTAAACTCGAAGGATTCTCGGCGCCGCTCGTTGCGACAGAAGGCGTTCGTTGGCTAAGGGAAGATCACGACAAAGAGAAACCCTTTCTCCTTTCTGTGTGGACCCACGAGCCGCACTTGCCAATCGAGTCGGCGGAGGAATTCATGAAGCCTTACGCTCATATCGACGATGAGGGCATTCGACAGCATCATGGGAATATCACACAGCTCGACCACGCCTTTGGTATCGTAATGCAGGGGTTGGATGACCTGGGTTTACGCGACAATACGATGGTGTTCTTCACCTCGGACAACGGCCCCGAAGGGAAGATTGAGCGAGGTCGAACACAAGGATCGACTGGTGGATTGCGAGGTCGCAAACGCGACAGTCATGAGGGCGGTATTCGTGTTGCTGGAATGGTGCGTTGGCCGGGCCAGGTTGTTCCGGGCACCGTGAGCAAGGTGCCTGTGATAGGCTCTGATATCTTCACGACCGTCCTGGGAATCGTTGGAATTGAAATTCCGAAGGACCGCACCATCGACGGTGCGGACATACGCCCGGCTTTCAAAGGGCAGCCGGTTGAGCGTCAAGTGCCGCTTTTCTGGCGTACGCACATTGCTCCAGAGAAAAGTCGTGCCGCAATGCGTATTGGTGATTGGAAGATTGTCGCCGACGAATCCCTGACAGAGTTTCAGCTTTATGAAATAGAGAAAGACTGGCAAGAAACCATAGATCTCGCGACGGAAATGCCGAAGAAACTTGCCGAGATGGAGAAGACATTTATGGAAGTCTGGAGGGGGATCGAAGCGGAAGGGCCAAGGGATTGGTGGGAAAATGAGCCTCCGCGGGAGAAGAAAGGTGGGAACCCGAAGAAGCTTGGTAAGGGGACGGACGAGAGCGGCGACTGGCCGATTGTCCGTGGTGGCAAGGTGACGAAATCACCTCTCGGCTACCGGCTATCCTCTGGGGGTGAGGCAATCGCTTTGCGAAAGCTCGACAAACCAATCTTGGGCAATGAGCGGGTGGCGTTCAAGATCGATTACCAGACCGCTGTCCGAACGAATACGCGCAATGCGATGTTCTGCTTTGGCGACAAGCCTAACAATGCAGACCTCGTCAAAGTAGGAACTGCGATTGGCAAGGGCACCCACGAGATTTTCAAAGGTGGCTGGGCGAATGCTGGCCGAGGTGCTGTGCAGACAGCGACATTCGATGCGGATCAAAAGTTCGACACCCAGGTGGTTGTGGATCTCGCCAAGCGTATGGTCACTCTAGAAATCGGCAAGGTGCGCTTGGAGCAGGAATTGCCTCAACGCTTGAACGAAGTGAAGTGGGTTGGCATCTATGCCAAGGGCACGACAAGCGACTTCTCGCCGATTGAGATTCTGGGTAACTAAATCTGATGCCATGAAGATCAGTGTTGCCGTTCTCATTTCAGTCAGTTGCCTTTGTCAACTTTCGTTCGCTCAAGAGTCTCGAACTAACATCGTTCTTGTCATGGTCGACGACATGGGTTGGTCGAACATTGGCTGTTACGGAGGCATGATAGAGACACCGAATCTTGATCGCTTGGCGGCCAATGGTGTTCGCTTCAACCAATTTTACAACGGGGCGCGTTGTTGTCCGACCCGAGCGACCTTGATGACCGGATTGCATCCTCATCAGGTTGGGCTCGGGCACATGACCTTGCCCATGGGGAAGGCGGCAAATTCAACGCCGGAGAATCCGCGTTCTGACTATCGGTTGAAGACCGAGGATCGTTCTCACATTCCGAGTGGTTACCAAGGTTGGCTCGACGCGGCGATCCCGACGTTACCCGAGATGTTGAAAGCGGCAGGCTACGGAACCTACATGACTGGCAAGTGGCACCTGGGCTGTGAAAAGTCTGAGACTTGGCCGCTGCAGCGCGGTTTCGATCGCTTTTATGGTCACCTCGCCGGAACGTCAGACTTCTTTCGGCCGGCGAATCTGTATCGAGGCAATGATCCGATCACGGCAACAGGTGAGCGCTACTACATCACCGATGCAATCTCGGACGAAGCGATCGGTTTTCTCGAGGAGCATGATGAGCAACAGGATGAACTCCCGTTCTTTCTCTATCTTTCCTACAATGCGCCTCATTTCCCTGTGCAATGCATGCCGGAAGACTATCAGAAATACCGTGGGCGATTCAAAGACGGCTGGGACGTGCTTCGTCAACGCAGACTTGAGAAGCAGATAGCGATGGGACTCGTGCCGACGAACACGAAGCTCGCGCCTCGTCCGGATAACGTTCCTGCATGGGGCACGCTCACCCCCGAGAAACAGGATGAGATGGATGCGATCATGGCGACCTATGCGGGGATGATCGATCGCGTTGACCAGAACATTGGGAAACTTTTACAGCACCTCGAGGCTACTGATGAAACCGAGAATACACTGATCTACTTTCTTTCGGACAATGGCGGCGAAGCCGAGAGTGGGCCGTTTGGGCAATTTGAATTCAAGAACCTCGGACAGTATGGCAAGGGAGGCTTCAAGTATGGCAAGGGTTGGGCCACGCTCTCAAACACACCATTTCGAGAGTACAAGCACTTTGCCCATCAGGGGGGCGTGCAAACGCCATTAATCGTGCATTGGCCGCGCGGGATCACACCTGGATTGAACAACACGATCGTGGAGCACCCAGGGTTCCTGCCGGATATCGTCGAAACTTGCCTCGACGTTGCCAAGGCTTCGCGCCCACCGACGACAAAATCAGACGGCCTAAGCCTTGCCGGCTTGCTCAAAGGCAAGCAAGCCGAAGTCCGGCACGCACCACTCTGCATTGAGCACGAAGGCAATCGAATCGCACGCGATGGCAATTGGAAGTTAGTCTCATTCTTCAATAAACCATGGGAGTTGTACGACCTCGACAACGACCGTAGCGAAGTCACCAACCTTGTGGCGTCGCATCCGGAGATTGTCGATAGATTGAGTTCAGAGTATCGACGTTGGGCAAATCGAGTCGGTGTGATCCCCTGGAAAACTGCGAAAACCTACAGCGTCTATCGAAGTAACCAGCAAAAGAAGAAGTAGTCTACTTCGCCAATTCGACGCGCAATCAGAGATTGGATTGGCTGTCCGTTGGACTCGGCTTTAGGAGGGGATCAACTCAGTCCTCTTCGCGATTTCGAATACTGATAGGAATTTGCTTTTTCAAGGGCTAAAATAAGACTGCTGGCAACGGTCGGGTTGGTTGGGGGCCAGGGGAAGGAAGGGTGGTGGCGAAGGTTTCATAGACTGATATGATCAGCTTTTGCACCCGCCCTCTTTCCCCGTCCGATAGGCGTCCATGGAAACTGGGGTCAGAAAAACAAAGGTGCAAAGAAGAGTCCGGAGGATTCGTCTCATTTAATGACTCCCATCGATCTTGAAAGCAGAATGGAACCACAACTAGACCCGAATGACAATCTGGGAAGTTTATTCAATGCTTTCACTATCTAACACCATTTTTGTAGGGGCATGTGAAGTTGTGAGTGTCTCATCTCTATGATTCCGATGATTGGTGAGGCTAAAGTAATCATGAACAAAGCTAGGGTGCCTTCAGCCAGACCGCCGGGCTAATGCCCATCACGTAAGGTTTATAGATCGGGGACGTTTTTTGATAAGGCGGCATCATTCGCCACCAAGGCTCGGCAATGCCAGGGCCTTCGGCGACGGCTACGAGAAAGTGACGTTCTTGCGCTTCCTGATGAATCTTGGGCAATGGCCACGTCCGCTCGAATTTCAATCCAGCACGTTTTCCGAGGTCGGCTGGAATCTTGATCTCCTCTAACTTCTTACCGTTCTCGAATAGTGTGAGCTTATCGGCTTGTGTCCATCCCGGTCCCAGCACTTTCACCGTAACATAGTCCTCTGTTGTATCTAGCAAAGTCAACAAGCCGAAACTGACATGAGTTCGCCCAGCCAAGAAGCCATCCACGGCGGTCGCGACATCAATCTTTGAAGGATCTTCATCAGGACACGGAAGATACGTGCGCGCTTGGCCGACGATCGCGAAATTCACTGTATGCGAATCACTGCATCCCACCGCACTGATCTTGTGACCACTCTTGAGCAGCGCCATCCAGTCGTATACGAGCCTCATTGGATCGCTCTGTTGAGCGCCGGAATTGATGATTTCCATGCCGTTCGTTCTTAGGGAACGACCATCCGTAAATTGCCCAGACTCAGCATCAAAGTGCGCAGGGTCCAACGGTCTAAAGTTAGCATGCAGATCTCTTGGATGATTCAAGATCACGACTCGAACGCCGGGAGTGGCAAAGATGTTATCAAATACTTGCGGCCATTGACGAAGCCTGTGCTGAGCCGGTTGCGCGTCAGGCAAGACCGGAAACGAATTGAAGTGTCCCCGTTGAGTGGTGACTTCACAGCCCATCACTGGTGTGAAATGCTTGTTCGCACCTATTCGGATCGCTTCTGCGGTGTAATCGATGTGCTGGTCGTGCTCTGTCGAAATAGGCAACTCAATGCCCTCTCCGGCAATGGTGATCAAGCGCTCGACAAGGCTGGCATCGCCGTGCCTTGCAAACTCACCAGTGTGCAAGTGGGTGTCGCTCGCCACCAAACCAGGCGTGTCGACGTCGCGGGTGAGCTTGAGCGCAATTTCTTTGCGCTCACCGTCGCCCACCTCGAACCTTGTCTTCGCAAGGCTATACTCGAAACCACGTCCAGCCCACAAACAATAGTGCCCCGGGCGCAGGCCAAAGGTCGCCAAGCCATCCACCGTGTAGATCACACCGGGGCGTACAGCGAGTCGATCATCCGACTTCGCTCCTAGCAAGACCAGGCGGTTTGTTGCTGAGTCAACGATTGTTAGCCGACAAGGCAACAGGCTGTCATGGTCACTATCGGTAACCCTAACGACTATTTCGGCCTCGCGCGCAATCTCATCGCGAGTTTGGCGATGCAGCGTGATCTGGCCCAATCGTATATCGTCCGGCGTTGTCGAAGATGCTGATACTACCAGATTATTGCCTTTCGTCTTGAGCCTCCCCGATGGGATAGGCAGCGCGTGTTCGAGATCATTGTCATCTCGATCAAGCACTCCAAGATCCAAACCATTCAAGGTCACCTTCCAGGTTTGCTTTACGTTGGACTGCCTAAGTGTTAGTAAATGGTAAGCGCTAGGATCCTCACAATCAAAGGTGCGCTGCCACTCCCGCATCTTGACTTCACTTGGAAAGTGCGCCCACTCACGTGGATCAGAATTACGCACGTGATGAAACAATGAGTCTAGTACTAGGTCACCACGCACACTCTGCAAGAGCGCTACTGCGATCACTATCCCAATGATGTTCTGATAACTCCTGTTTGCCATCCCTTCGTGTTTAGCATCGCCCACCCTTGCCAGGCAAGTGCAACCCCGTATTGTCCGAAAACTAGAACAGAAGATAGCAAGACGCGCTGTGGTCATCAGGTAGTTGGACGCTCTTAGTATTGACGAATTCGAAGTGGCTTCTCGGTTCCGAGGCAGTCAGTCAGTCAGTCAGTCGAGATGGACGTTTTCAAATTGCTGATGGGGCTCTGGCGGGCTGGATGAACCGTCAGTAACAGGACGTGATCGTCTACTTGTGGGAAGAAGTCAGAGTCCGGAAAGAGATGGCGGAAAACGGGGAGGGAATCGACTGCGTTTTACCGAAGACCAACGAGCCCGTTTGGCTCGCAAAGCCAAGAGAATCTTATTTGCTCGCTTGAAAGAAAATGGCAAAACGACACCAGAACTCAGGGAGCGTTATCTGATCTCGGACACCAAATTGGTTGGGGAACCATTGCCGCGATTCTGAAATAAGCAGGCATGGAACCGGCTCAAGACGAGAGGTGATGATTGCAGGGATCATCCCCGAGCCTGATGGAGAATGGATGAAACAGATTGTGAGGAACCAGATTGTGAGGAACCAGATTGTGAGGAACCAGATTGTGAGGAACCAGACAGATAGCCTAGATGGGTTTTTCGTTGGCTACCATGACCTCATTCGAGATCGATCGGATCTATTCACGAGAGAGTTCAAGAAGATCCTTGAGAGCGGAGGCGTGAAGACAGTGCGCCTTGCGGTGTGGTCTCTCAATTTGAACTCTTTTGCGGAAAGGTATGTTCGTACGATCAAAGGGGAGGGCCTCGATCGGATGATCTTGATAGGGGAGAGGTCACTTCGGCGAGTAGTCGACCAGTTTTGCAGGCATTACCATCACGAGAGAAATCACCAAGGGCTGGGCAACCAAATCATGGCACCGGATTTCGGTTAGGACGGAGAAGGTAAGGTGGCTTGCCGTGATCGGCTTATCGGGTTGCTGCGCTGTTACGACCGTGAGGCCGCGTGAAACAGCGATGATGCGAGTTTCCGGACAGCACGTCCTACGGACCTTCCTCTTCTTTGTCTTTTATCCCAAGCAATTCGAGATCGAAGATCAGCACGGAGTTGGGAGGCACGGAGCCGGCCCCCTCACTGCCGTAGCCCAAACCTGGTGGAATAAATAGGCGACGTTTTTCGCCCACCTGCATGAGTTGGAGAGCTTCGATCCAACCCGGGATCACACCCCGCACTTCGAAAGTGATAGGCTCACCGCGATCGATCGAGCTATCGAAGACGGTGCCGTTCGTCAGCGTGCCGTGGTAGTGAACCGTGACCTCGTCCATCGCACTTGGATGGCGCAATGGTTGAGAGGGATCATCTCGAGTTGGCGGTGCGTTCAAGATCTCGAATTGGAGCCCAGTATTGGTTTGGGATACGCCGTCTCGGCGTCCATTGCGGTCAAGAAACTCTCGAGCTTCCTGCCGCTTGTTGGCGGAGATCGCCATGGATTTGGTCTCCCGACGTTTGTCGAGTTCCTCGCCGATGGAACGCATTGCTTGGTCATCAAGACGTTGTTTGCGCTTTAGGAGCGCGTCTTCCATGCCCGTCATGACCGCTGCGGTGTCGACACCTACGGAATCGTCACGAACAAGGTTGGAACCAAACCGGTAACCGATGCTGTAACTGGCCCGTTGATCCAGTGTTTCCAAGGCAAGTTGATCATCATCGTCGGCTGTGGGCGACGGCTCGGTGGCGGTCGCTTCAGAAGAGCCGGGAAGATCCTCGTTCTTGTCCGTCTGCGAAGCGGCGGGGCGGTCGCAACTTCCCAACAGAAAAGCGAGCAGGGCCGCGGCAATGGAAGCTGCCGTCTTGGTCGCAAGGCCCATGGGCATGCCAGCGGGCAACGTCACTGCCTTCGCTGTGCAAGGAGCTTTGGCGACCTCCATTGGAAAAGGAGGCCTCGAAGGTTTCGCACTGAAATCTGTAAATTCTACGGCCATTCAAATGGGGGTGTTTGAAAGAGTTTCTTTTGTCAGCGCGTCCATTGAGGGATTTTAGGTTCGTATGAACCTAGTGTAAGTTGGACCTGGTTTAGGTGCTTCGCCAGGAGATTACTTTTTGTTCCAGGTGTGGCATTGGGTTGGATTAGAAAGGGTGGGCAGCGGCGTGGTGTTCGGAGATTACAAGGATAGTGGCATTTCCGGTCGAGCGGGGTGGGACGACCACCCCTGCTGGTATAACGAGGACGGCGCGACGCTTGCTCCGTGACCAAAGGCGCATCCAATGGATGAGCTCCCGCTGGAAACCGGTGAGCACAAGCTCGGAGCCGCTCCTTCGCGATGACAGACCGGATTGAAGCCTTTGGGTTGATGGGTCCAAGGCAGCCGAACTATAAGTAACGCGCACGCGCAACTTGAGTTTAGCCTCCTCGGTGACAAAATATGCGGAGAAGACTGGGGCACAGTTTCTGCTCCGTTTTTTTGAGCTCCAGTCCACCACCAGTAATATAGTGCAATCCACCACCAGTAATATGGTGCAATCCACTACCGAAATATAGTGAGCAATCCCCGGACACTTTTGAAAAGAACACCACTAATTTGGATGTTCCTCAAAGCCTTTCTGCTCACCACTCTGTTGAGCTTTCAACTCGTCACGAGTGCTCGTGCGGAGGTGATCCGCGGCGAAATCACCCGCTTTTCGCCTTCTGAAGGGCAACCCATCTTCCCGGTGGGGAATCTCAACTTCTTCAAACAGTATGTCGTCAGTAGCGAGGCAGAAGTGGAGTTTGGCGAGAGCACGAGCACGCTCATCGGTGACTTTGGCGCCAATTTTTACACGAAAGCGGGGGCGGCCTTCGGCTTGGAACTGGGCCTGTGTTTGGGAGGGAGCGCAGACTACGACCTGGCTTTCAGGCCGACGGTGACCGTACCTGACGAAATCCCTCAGGAGTATCCGGTCACCCTCGTGGTGGATCCGGGGCTGATGAGCGATTCAAATTTCAGGACCCATTTTCCACCCTTGGGGGCGGCATATGTGGATCTCATTATAGACATCGAGTTGCAAATGCTCGCCAAGGTATGTGTTTTCGGTTGTTTCAAGCTGCCGGCGATCTTTTTCTCCACCTGCGCTCTTCCCGGCACGGAATTGTTGGGTCTGCCTCTCCCATCCGTCGATGCCGAGATCTTATCGCTTTTCAAGGAGAGCATCCGCTGTGATCCGGCGATCAAAGAGCAAGCCTACTGTGCTTTGGAATTGCTCTCGTGGAACCGGGACGGCGGCAATCAATTCAAGTATCTGAACTTGCCCGCACTCCTCGACGGAAAGCGGACGGATGGCTCGTCGAAAACTTCAGCTGAGAGGCTCAGTGATTTTCTTCGGGAACCCCGAAAGGAGTTTGGCTTTGGTGGGAGTGGCCCGGACGTCAATAACGGGGGTGCCTTTTCGGCGGGTAACGTCCAGGTGGATTGGGAGGCCGACACGCTCAGCTACAGTCAACTAAATGGTGGGGGACCGGTGGACGGTGCCAAGGTGAGGGTTAGTTATCGTGGCGCGCTGCCGCCTCTTCAACGTTTCGGCAGCTACTACTTGAGGGATGTCGAGGGGACTCAATTCAAGCTGGCGCAGCAGAAAGGCGGGCCAGCGATTGATTTCAAGGATCCGGCCGGCTTCTTGGGGGAGGAGTTACGTCCCGGCTCAATAAAAGTGACGGGCCAATTGAATCGGGGCATCGATTCCCGAGATGTGGCGGGTGCGATTCAAGCAAACACCTCTCTCTCGCTGAGCGCGCCCACGATCACTTCCGATTCCAGGCTATCCTCTATCGACCCCGAGGGTCGACCGGTGATCTTCAACACAGCCAGCAACAACGTGCAGGCGGAGAGTGGGGAGTCTCTCGCGGAGGCTGGCTATGTCGCCGGCGACCGCATTCGCTTTGAGAGTTCAGATGAGTTGCCGACGGGCTTGCTGCGACAATGTTACTACTATCTCGTTGAGGGAAGCGGAGGCGCTTTCGGTGTTTCAAGCAACCTCGGGGGCAATCAACTTGCGATCGCCGATGTGGGCTCTGGAGAGCACACCCTTTTCCGGGTGGCCGAATTCAACTCTGAGGGGGCTTTGATCAGCAGTGGAGCGGAAGAGATCGCCAGTTTCAAAGCCGACTTGGTGGGCATCTTGCAAGCTTTAACCCAATTGCCTTTTTCGGGAAGCGTGGGCTTACCCGGAATTCCGGCTTCGGTGGATTACAGTCTTTTGGGTTTGTCTCTGGGCCCTTCCATGGAACTCAAGACCGACTTTGCGCTCAGTTGGGACGTGGTGGTGGACGACATCATCTTCCGTGAACCGGACGGCATGGCGGAAAAAGAGGTTCGCTTCCTCCATTCCTCGGGGGATGCCTCCCATTCTCGCTTGAGAAGCGCTTTTCCTGGGCGGGAGTTTCACCTGACCAACGAGGGGGACAAGAAACTACCGGAGATCGCTCTGCTCAGTCCTGGGAATGTCAAGGCCACCGTGTGTTACTCGGTCAAGCCGAAGCTGCAAACCACCGTTTCGCTACCCATGCTTGGCGGGATCAATTTCTCCATGCTCGAACTTGGGGCCAGCATCAGCGTCTTGGGAGGGATCTCCTTTGGACCCTTGGTGGAGGTGGCGGCAAGCTTTGGGCTGGCTGAGGCAACCATCTACGAGAGCAGCCCAACCTACCTTGAAGAGGGAACACAGTTACGCGAAGGGCCCTTCACGCGGTATGTGCAACGAGAGAAGTATGATTTAATCGTCGTTCCGACGGAAGGGGAATTGCCCGACTCCGGATGTGGTCAGGTCTACATTTCCGAGGACACATTCAGGGTCATAGCCTTCGACCTCGAATCCAGCAAGATGGAGAACTACAGTGGCGTTGTCTACGAGCTCCATCAAGACAATCAGCTCCTGAGTGAGATCATCACGCAACAAACCCGGGATTATCGCAGCTCGCTCAACCCGAATAAAAAAGATGAGCTATTGGAGTTGATCACGAGGAAGACAGCGTCTCAAAAACCTAACGGAGTCTTTACCTTTGTCCTCGAGAACGCTGGGCCAGCTAAATTCCAGTGGGACCCTGTGTATACAGAGCCCGTTTTCGACGAACCCTCCATTCCTAGAGTTGGCTTCTTGGGAATATTTCCGCTGAATCCTAACGACCCCGCAAACACGAGAGAGGACCCGAGCAGGGCGCCCTGGCAGTTTGCTTATGAGCAAAGTGGTCCGAGAGGTGAGTGGACATACGGTTACCTGGTTAACGGAAGCTTTCAGCCTTTTCCTGAAAGCTGGTGGGATTCAAACGAGGGTGGCCGATTTATCAAACCTGGTAATACATGGCCTTTCCTTTCCGAGGATGAAGCACACCCGGGTGCTGGGGGAGAAGCGATGGTACGCCGCTGGACCTCCCCAGGTGGAACGTTTGAGGCTTCTTATGAGGTTTTATCGGAAACCTTTTCGGGTGATGGCGTCAGCGTCAGCTTTTATTTTCATGATGGAGAGACGGGGGCGTATGAATTTCGGCAAGGGACCTTAGACGGGACCTTCAACGAGTCCAGCTCCCTGGAGTTTGAAACAAAGGCAGGGGATAGTATCGATTTCGTGGTCGATCGTTTCGGCACCACTAACGACGATACGGTGAGGTTCTTGACCCATATCTCATCGGAACCACCCCAAACCTACACCTGGGCAACCGTGAGCACGTTGCCAAGTAACTGGACTGAATTCTTGACGGGTAACCATAATAAACCGGGTGCCTACCCCGGCAGCGTTTCGGGTGATGTTCAATTCAAGGCTAGCAACGTGGCCACTATTGATAAGGCCCCCTATCCTTCGCTTCAATCTGAACAAGACATTGGGCATCTGAATGTCAAAGAGGGTGCTCGGCTCGACATCATCGATCGTGGCTTCCTCTCGGTCGACGGAGGCACGGTAGAGAACGATGGTCGCATCGATATGAGAGGTATTCTCAGGCTGGGCCATGAATCTGGGTGTGTTGACGTTCAAGTGATAGGCGGGGGATACATCACACTCGATGGTGGGTTCCTTGTAATGAACGGCTCGATTGACCGGCCTCACAGTGCCTTCATCAAGCAAAACATTTTCGGTCATGGTTACGTGATGAGCTCGATGGGAGGGCCGCACTCCCTGGTCGTGAACGCTGAGCAACTTGCG
>Ga0213868_10002659_pt1 | contig 17003 bp, 9 predicted proteins | sample PICome_9_FD_160087 | JGI IMG/M metagenome (GOLD analysis project Ga0213868, IMG submission 160087) | Coastal seawater microbial communities near Pivers Island, North Carolina, United States - PICO127 | ecosystem: Environmental > Aquatic > Marine > Coastal | place: USA: North Carolina | collected...
GTCTTTGGTGCGGAAGAAAGAGGTATCAATATCGGGAACCGCTGTGGTGGCAGCGATCAGTCGATAAGGGTGCTCAACACCGCCACTAAAGGTTACATCGTGAATCTTGATCAGGTAAGTGCCGGCGGTGGGAGCTTTAAAAGTAATGGATGCGTCGCGGTTGTGAGTGGAGTGATCATTGTCACGGGCAAGTTCGTGACCATCGAGAGAGAGCAGAACAAGGGTGGGATCCAAGCGGGAGTCGATGACCTGAGCTTGGCAGCGGAGGTGGACAGTTTGCCCTTGGGCAAGAGTGATTTTGTAATGGTCGATTGCGGTGTTATCGGCGTGGCCATTAACGATGGAGTCGAGGGGGAGAGTTTCAGCGGTCTCAGGCGAGTGATTGGTGCCGTGATTTTTTTCAGGAAGGTGACTGACGACGAAGGCACGCGGAGCTGTAAGGCCAAGGCGGGTTTGAGCACAGACTTCGTAAATACCGGCAGGAGTTTCGGGGGTGGCTGTGATACGGTAGCGCAGAGGATTGGGTCTGGCAGGGGAGTAGTCGGTAGCGGAATGCTGGATGGCTTCGGCGGTGAGCCCGGGGTGTGAGAAGTGAAGAGCCGTTGTTTCTTCGAGTTCGCTTCCACCGATCGTGATTTCGGTTGAGGTGCCAGCTTGCAGGCCCTGGGGGAAGACTGTTTTTAAATCAGGGTTTGGGAGTTGTGCGAGCAAGGCGGGCGAGCACAGAACTGTGAACGCTAAAACATTTGAAGGAGAGAATGCGAAAGATAAAGGAAACACCGGGGTGGGCTTCAGTGGTTGAAGAGGAATTCCTTCGTGTTGAGGAGGGCCCAAATGAGATCTTCGTAGGCTTGGCGGGTGGGGAGAATTGGGTCGGTTGGTGAGGCCTTTTCACCTTCCTTGGGCGAGGTGGGTCTAGGCTCGTTTTGTTTTCTCTGCAAATAAGCAAGCGCAGTGGCGAGTTCTTCTGGTTGGGGTGGGCGGGAAAGAGCGTGGAGATAGAGTTGGGTGAGAAGATTTTGGGGCTGTGCGTCTTTTTGTTTTGCGAGATTTGCAGGTCGTGATTGGTCAGAAGAGAGCTTGAGTCGAATGTTGTTCGAATTTACGAGATGGAGCGCTTGCGCAAGATTGACATCGGCACTGCGCTCGCATTCGCATGCGCTGTTCATATCGGGGCGTCCGAAGACAGAGAGAAAATAGGAGGATTTGGAGAAGGTATCATCCGGAAGCTGAATCGCGCGGGTTCCAGCAGGTTGGCCGGCGAACGATTCATTTGCTCCGGTGACGGTGTTGATCCCATCGAGTAGGATTTCGGCAGGAAGTCGTCGCGGGTAAAAGCGCGAGTAGTTCTGGCTATCTTCGGAATTATGCTGATTTGGAATGGCCGAGAGTTGGTAGGTGTGGGAGTTGGTGATGGTGCGAATGAGCCTTTTAAGGTCGTATCCGTTGGCGATGAAATCAGATGCAAGGCTCTCTAATAATTCGGGGTGGGTTGCGGGGTTGGTGACGCGTAGATCGTCTTCGGGATCAACAAGTCCACGGCCAAAAAAGTGTTTCCAGTAGCGGTTAACGAGCATCTTGGCGAAGAAAGGATTTGCTGGGTTAATCATCCAATCGGCGAGGTGTTCGCGAGGATCTTCATAGGATGGAATCGTGAGTTCTTTTCCTCCGAGGGGTTTTGGTTTTAGTGTTTTGCCGGTGCGGGGATTTTTAGAGGTGGCTTGCCCCCGATTGTGAAGAACGATTTCTTCTCCAGGCTGCAGACCAGGTTTTCGGGTGATGCGTGAGAAGAAAGCCTGCAAACCGTAGTAGTCATCTTCACTCCACTTCTCATAAGGATGATGGTGGCACTGGGCGCACTGCATACGGACTCCCAAAAAAACTTGAGCAACGTTTTCAAGTTGGTCTTTGCTGTCGCGAACCGTGCGATACCAGACGACGGGTGGATTGGTGCCGGTTTCTCCGGAAGCGGTGAGAAACTCGCGCGCGATTTGGTGATAGGGCCGGTTGTTATAGAGGGCGTTTCGGAGCCATTGATGAAAGGCAACAGAGCCTCGGGCATGTTCAGGTTTGGCGCGTTTATTGCGGAGGATAGCGGCCCATTTTCCGGCGAAATAATCAGCGTGGTCTGGAGACGCGAGGAGTTGCTCGATTTTTTGCGCCCGTTTATCGGGTGCATTATCGCTCAGAAAAGCGTTGGTTTCCTCGATGCTAGGAAGGCGTCCTGCGATATCGATCGTGACACGCCGGAGGAAAGTGGCGTCATCGCTCTTTTCTGAGGGAGGAAGCCCGAGAGTCTGAAGTTGAGTAAAGATGTGTTGGTCGACGAAGTTCGCGGGTTGCGGAAGGTTTTCGACGGGTGCTCCGAGAGGGAGGATCGCGCGGAAGACATCAACGTGTTCCTGGAAGCGGATCATGATGGAGGTTGAACCAGGGATGTCACCCATCGTGACGCGACCATCCATCGTGACGCTGGCTCGTTCTTCATCGTTGGATTCGTATTGCGCGAGGTGGCTAATATCGCGAGTCGAGTTGTCAGAGAAGTGAGCGGTAACGCGGAGTTGTTGTTGGGAGTTGGGCTGTGTCAGGCGTTCCTTTGGAAAGACTGAGATGGAGGTGGCTTTGGGAAATTCCTTGGGGTCGTTGGGAAGACCTTGTTTGATCCAGCGAATGATGGCCTGGTAGTCAGGCGAATTCTTTTTAAGACGTGAGCCTCCTTGATGAGGGATTTCGCCGGTCGCTTTGAGGACAAGGAGAGAATGTTCTGGAGCGGCTCGAAAGATCCGGCGCTCCCGGGAATCGCGAACAAGATAGTTATAGTCGTTCCAGGGTTCGTAGCCAAAAAGAGAAAGTTTGAAGCCATTTTGGCCGGCGGCTTTCCCGTGGCATCCTCCTCCGTTGCAGCCGTATTTTGAGAGGACGGGAACAAAGTCGTTGGTGAAGGAAACGGCGGCGGTCTCAGCAGAAGCCACTTTGATGGGCTTCGAAATGCTGAGGTCACCGTGGGTGGCAGTGAGAGTGGTTTCGCCAGCGGTGAGAACGGTCACGAGACCGGAGGGGGAGACAGTAATGATATTGGGTGGATCGCTGGTGTAGGTGGCGGTGTGAGTGAGGTCGGTTGTTGTTTGACCGGGAGATTGCGATTCCTGAGTGAGGACAAGTTGGTGGGTATCGTGTAGGTGTTCTAGGGTAATAGGTGAGGAGTTTTCGAAAGCGAGATTTGAAGACTGGGCAGACGCACAAGAAAGAAAGAGGGCGAATGCCGCGATGATGGGGAGCTTGGGCATGGGCGCTGGTGGTGCGTGAAACTTATCCGACAAGTTCCTTCATAGGAGCGTGTTGGGAATCAACAAGGAAACGGGGGCGACCTGTAAGATCGTCGATCGTGGTGCGGCGGGCATCGATGCCAAGATTATGGTAAAGAGTGGAAAAGACTTCCTGGAATTCGACAGGTCGGTCATCGGCTTCTCCGCCATCACGAGTCGTGGATCCAATGACTTGCCCGTGGGTCATGCCTCCGCCGGCAAGGAGAGCCGTTGAGACTTTCGGCCAGTGATCACGCCCGCCTTTGTCGTTGATTTTTGGAGTGCGTCCGAATTCGCCCCAGACGACAACTGAGACATCGTCGGAGAGACCGCGGTCGTGGAGGTCCTGGACGAGCGCGGTGATGCCTTGGTCGAGGAGAGGGAAATCAGTACGCGCACGACCGAAGTTGTTGCCATGCCAGTCCCATCGAGAGAAGCCTAGGGTGACGCAGCGGGCTCCGGCTTCGACGAGTCGACGGGCCATCAGGAACTGATCGAGCCGCTTCCAAGGCCCATCTGCAGTGAGTTTCTCGGTTCCTTTTCCATAGCGCTCGACCATCTTGGGGTCTTCCTTGGAAAGATCAAAAGCCTCGGCGAGCCTTGAGGAAGTGAGAACCCCGAAAGCTTGTTCGGTGAAAGTGTCCATCCCTGTCATGGCACCAGAGGAGTCGACATCTCGCCGGAAGTTGTCGAAGGATTTTAAGAGAGCTTTGCGGTCCGCAAGTCGTTCGATGGAGATATCTTTAAGGATCATATCATCCTTTCCGCCTCCGCGGAACGGCGCGAAGGCTGCGTGGGAAGGCCCAAGGAAGCCTGGCTTACCTGGGTCGCCCCATTGGTCGTGTCCGCATTTTGGCGAGAGGCCGAGAAATGAGGGGACTCCTGGAGTGACTTGGCCCTGAAGCTTGGAGAGGACAGCGCCGATCGAAGGCCAACCGCCAGAGGGTTGAGGGCCCTGAAGTTTTCGACCGGTCAGGCACTGGACTGCGTCGTGTCCTCCACCGGCCCCAACCATCGAACGGATGACGGAAAATTTGTCCATCATACCAGCCATTTTTGGGAAGAGTTCTCCAATTTGGATGCCTGGGACGTTAGTGGAGATAGGATTAAATTCGCCACGAATACCGGAGGGAGCTTCAGTTTTAATGTCCCACATGTCTTGGTGTGGCGGGCCGCCAGCGAGGAAAACCATGATGACCGCCTTGTGTTCTAGCTTTTTAGGCGTGGTCGCTTCGGCTTGGAGCAGTTGAGGAAGGGAGGCTCCGCCGAGACCAAGACCCCCGATTCGTAAGAAGCCACGGCGGGTCATGCCGTCGCAGAAAGCTTCGCCTTTGGATCCGGATATTGTGAGCATAGTACGTTTCTAAGGTATTGTTCTTCCTACGTAAAAGAGTTGAGAGATCTTTCTGGATGAGTTTTTTGGCTTCTTGGCCATCGTAAGAACAGGTGTTTACGACTAGGACGGGGAAGTGAGATCCACTTTACCAAGCCTCCCAGGAAGGCAGTCATGGCACAATCAGTTCAAGTGAAGTCATGGTTTTATACCAACACCGCGGAGTATGGTTCCCCGGAGCACGACGTTCGTGAAGACTCTGTCGCTTCCACGGAACTCTCCGATGATGGTCTGACCCTGGGTGTAAAATTAAAGGGGTTTGGCAAAGGGGATTGCTGGCTGGACCGAATTTATCAGATCACTTTCCCGAAGACAGAAGATGCCTTTGGAAAACACTCAGCTTGGGAAAGGCTTCAGGCCTTCTTCACCTTGCGTGCGATTCCGAAGTGATGTTAAAGCGCACCTCGCTGAGTCCCACGAAGTTATCGTCCCCACCATGATTTGACTTGATGTTAAATCTCACCAAGCGTGCCCTGGTTGCCTCCGGAAAAGAGGAAAGATCAATGATTTGACCAAAGTTCTGGTCTGCTACACCGGGCGCGATAGTGAAATTGAAGTCCCCGATAGAGGTGAATTCGCCCCCCCCTGCATCTATGGGGACAACACACACACTTACGCACTTAACCACAGAACAGGGAGGAGCTTGCACTCCAGAGAAAGTCATTTAACTAAAAAATTGGCTTGAGGGGGCTCTTTAGCGTGAAAAAGCTAACCTAGAAACAGATTCCTTGCTTATGTTCGGTTGCCAATCTCTTGCTTTGAATTGCCTTCAATCTTTTGCGTTTTATGCTGATGGGGGATCCGATTTGATATTTTTCTTCCGAAGCTACTTCTACAATTACGGGAGTCAGATTATTTGGAATTTTCACATAGACCATCTGAGTCTTCCCAAAAAATTCAATCTCGTGGATTATGCCGGAGGTAAAGCCTCCATGGCTTTCTTCAACGAGCTCGAGTTCATTAGCCCGTAGCCAATTGGGAAAATTAGAAGAGGGAAGCTGGTTAATTTGGTCAAAGAGCGAGGCGGCTACCGGTGATACAGGGTTTCTCCAAAGATTACGTGGGGTGCCTCATTGCGTTGATTGTTCTTTGAATCAGGATCGATCACAAGCCGTTAAATTTATCAGGTGCCTTGGTTTGGCGGAGGAAACAGACATTCGGCGGTATTCTATTTACAGAGGTGAAACGGTGGTTGGTCAAACGACAGAAGGAGAGCTTACCAAAGTTCTTGTCTACGCATACACTTGACGTCGGACTGAACCGGCCCACACGAACCTAAAGAGACTTCGGCCTCGCCGCGACCCGCGCGAATCTTCGTATAGGCACTCCTGCCTCCGGAGCAGGGATTCGCACGGTAATCGTGGTGATTTCGCCATCACTTTCGGATCCGATGTGCTCGGTTGTCGCATCCGTCCAGGAGCGCAGATCGCTCGACTTCTCGACGATGAACTCGAGATCGAGCGCGGGATTGCGAAAGCGATAAGTGAACTCGAGCGATACTCCGTTGAAAGCGATGCTCGTGAGGGCCTCGGCGACACCGCCGGTTGCGCGCGGATCGGTCCCGAACGCGTAATGATAGAAATTCGAATACCCATCGACGTTGGCATCGACATCGGGTCCCGAGATCAGCGGGTCACCAATTTCGGCCTCCGTGAAATGCTGATTCAGCCAGCCTGCGTACTGTTGGAGAATCACCGCGCTGTTCTGCGCTCCGGGGCTGCCGTCGGCATCTTCGCCGATTCCCCAACCAAGAGCACCATCCCAATCGTTCCAATGGGCTGTTTCATCATCCACCATCAAGGCATACCCACTGCCGTCGGTGGCGGGAAACCAGCGGTCGTTGTAGGTGAATTTCAAGATGTTCTCCCCAACCGCATCGTAGAGTTGCACCGTCTCTCCGTCGTTGCTGAGGCGCCCGGTATATTGACCGGCGACGAGGGCGGGCGAAACACCGGGGTAGCGCAGCGCGAAGGCCGCGGCATCCGACACCACCAAAAGATGTGCCCCGGAGGCGAGGAAGGTGCTGGCGGGAAAGACAAAGTCGATGCCGTCCACGAAGCGGGCCCCGCTCAGGTCGATGGTGGCTGGGCCGATGTTCTTCAGTTCGACAAACTCAAAGAAGTCGTCGTTGCCAAAGCCGGCGGCGATTTCAGCCGCGCTCGGGTCGGTGGGATGATAGTTGAGTTCGGTGATGCGGAGGGATTGTTGCAAGTCAGTCGGTGAGCCGCCATAGCTGGCTGTGGTCACGATGTTTCCGTTTTTGTTACGGATGGTGATTGCTTCGCCGCGTGCGGAGAGCTGGCCTTGGTAGCGTCCCTGCACGAAGTTTTCTTCGTTGCCGGTCGGGCCTGTGGCGCGCGCGCGGAAGGCGTTGACGTCCGGAGACAGGTAGAGCGGAAGTCCGGTGGCGGCGGATGGAATGACTGTTCCCGGCTTGAAGGTGTGTTCGATGGCTCCCTCGACGGTCCAGCCGGACATATCGACCGCAAAGCTGTTCGGGTTGGTGATCTCGATATACTCCTCGTCCTGATTGCCGGAAGCTGGATTGAAATCGATCGCGCCAATAGTGAGCGGCACGACACTCGGCTGGGCGTCCGGGATTCCGACCGACCCGGCCGGTCCGCCCACGGCGTGCGTCTGGTAGAGGTAGACCCGGCGTTCATCGAGATAGTCGGTCTTCAGCAGGGAGATCGCGGTGGGAAAATCGCGGATGCCGCCGTAAATCGCTCCCCACTCGGAGAGATCGAGGGCGGCATCGGGAGTGATCGCGGTAGCCAGTTGGTCAATGCGAGACTCGAATGTCCGCTCGGCGATCGGCGTGCCGGGTGCCTGAAGTTGCTCGTCCATCAAGGTCCGCAAGCGCCGCAAGTACATTTCGCGGGTGCGTGGATCGGTAACTATGAGATCGATCATCAGGTTGGGCGCACCACAACAGGCGTGGGCCGCCGCACCCTGGAAGGGATGAGCGCGGCGCTTTTGCGCGGAGAGTCCCGACTCGAATGAAAACCCGTCCCCGCTGATCTCGTCGTCGTAAAAACGATTTCCAAAAGTGAGGTCCTTGTCCCACGGAATTTGCGACCATTCGCCGGAACCGTTGGTGTCCCGGTAGACGTAGAAGTTCTTGGCCCAGCGGTCGAAGTCCTGGGAAATGATCCCGGCAGTGGCGTAGTTGATCATCGCCGGAATGTCGACGTGGTCGAAGAGATACCCGGAGCGGTTGGGATTCGATCGGCTGACGCCGCTGACCAGGGCCTGCAGGTCGGAGTTGTTCTCGTGCTGCCGCGTTTTCTTTTCCACCCCGGAGCTCGACGAGGTGACGCCGTTGAACATCTTGTAGAGCGCGCCTTCCGGATCGAGCCCACGTCGATCCAGCAAATCGTCATCCACCTGTTCCACAAAGCTGGCCACGCTGAAGAACGCGCCGTTTTGCTGGACCCGCCAGGTATCGGCGTGACTGGCGGCAACACCCGCCGCGGTATAGGATTCGTAGGAGAGCTGCGGACGGATGTAGGCCTTGTCCTGGAAGGTCGAGTTGACATTGATCTCGCTCACGCGCGGGGCAGCGGGGGCGAAGCGGAAATGATGGCCGCTGTTGAAATCAAATTTGTAGGATTTTTTGGCCACGCCTGCCGAGCTGGCCCCTCGCCTGCGGGTAAAGACGTTGTCGTAGAACTGTCCGTCGAAGGAGACCGACGAGCGGGTTCCGCTGCCCGTGTTCGCCGCTCCTGGCGAGGCGACAAACCAGAATAAGGTCGGCAGCGCCGACACCACCGCAGGGTCGTCGACGATCGTACCAAAATACTGGGGCGAGTTGGCGGGATCCAGATAGGCCGGTTCACGGCGCGAGACGCTGGCGCTGTCCTCGGCGGTGACATACCAGCGCACCATCTCGCCGGGCCCCGAGGCCGCGTGCGGAATGGTGGCGCTGAACTGCCCGTTGCCCAGATCGTTCATCGGCACAGCCTGTTCCGCTCCAAACATCACCCGGTAGTGAAGGGTGACCGAGGCGACCGGATTCGCAAGGGCATCGACTTGCGCGGAAATCACAAGGTCATCGCTATCACCCGGGCTGGGCTGGGGACTGTCGGTGACCTTGCTGATGAACGGTCCCAATGTCGAAGGGGTGGCGGGGTTCGCCGTCCCGGGAGTGGGGGAGGTGAAGAACCCAATCGTGATCTGGTCACTCGCCAGTCCGTAGGAAATATCGGTCACCTGCGGAGGAAATTCCGGGGCGAAGGAATGGACCACCGTCAGGCCATCGGGTTGGACCAGACCAAGATACTCGCCTCCGGCGGAAAGCGAGAAGTTGGTGTGGATGAAGCCCCCCGCATCGATGTAGTCGTCCTCGTTCTGGTTCGAGGCAAAGACAAGGAGGTATCCGCCCGCCGGAACGACCACGGAGGGAAACTGCCACTTTTCGAGCTTGTCCGCTCGGTCGGTGAGGTGCCAGCCGCCGAGGTTCACCTGAGCTGCCCCGAAGTTGTGAATCTCGATCCAGTCGGACGAATTCCCGTCGCCGTCGTTGAGAGTCGTGTCATTGCTGGCCATGAACTCCGAGATGATCAGCGTGGATGGCAATTCGACGACCTCGAGGTTGAGGAGGAAGATCGAATCCGGTTCGCCGGAAAAGCTGGCCGTGATGGTGTAATCGGCCGCCGCAGTGACGGAACTCGGCGTGCCGGTGATGACCCCGGTGAGCGGATCAAGCAGCAGGCCGGTCGGCAAGGGCGGGGAAACCGCATAGCCGTCCGGCGTTCCACCAAGCACCTGGGGCGTGTTCGGGGTAATCGACACTCCCGCGATGTAACTCGCGGGACTGGTCGAGTAGCCGGTCAGGATTGAGTTCGCGAGCACCGAGAGGTCAAGAGTTGCGTCCTGATCGGGGCCGGTGGTAAACGTTGCCTTGATGGTGTATTCGGTCGAGGGAGAGGCTGTCGCAGGTGTCCCGGAAATGGTGCCGGTGACCGGGTCGATGGACAGACCGGCGGGTAGCGAAGGGGAGATTTCGAATCCACTCGCCGCGCCGCCGGTGAGCAGTGCGAAGTTCGGCACAATCGCGTGACCGGCCACATAGACCGCAGGGTCGGTCGCGTATCCCTCAAAGACCGGGGCGTCGACCGAGACCCGAAGGTTGTCGATGGCTCCGCCGAAACGTCCGCTGCCGAAGGCCGAGGGGCCGATGCGCAAGCGGATGTCGCCACTGCCGTCCCCGGTGTATTGAAAACTGTCCGCGGCGAAGACGATATTCCCCGCCCAGGCACCGGGATTGTGCGTGTGGCTGGCGAGGATGTTGGAACCGGAATCGAGAACCTCGATCAAGAGCCCATCACTGGCCGAAGTCTGCTGACTGCCCGCCTGGTATACCGCCGGACTGGCCTCGAAGCTCACCTCGTAGTTCACCCCAGAGTCGTTCGATCCGGGAATCGCGCTACTCTGCGTGATGACGTTGTTCTGCCAGATCATCACCGCGAAATCCCGCGGGTTCACGATACCGTTCGCAAAGATGTTTGCGGTATCCACCGCGTGGACGGTGCCACTTCCCGATTTCCCCCAGTCGGTCAAGGTGCCGGAATACGCCACCGCCAGGCCGGATTGGTACTGGCCGCCATTGAAGTTTCCCCCGGGAGCAGTGAAGCCGTTGAAATCTTCGGTGAAGATCTGCGCCCCGCCGGGAGTGGCGAGGGAAAGAAGAAGGACCGCCATCACGGCCGCGACCGAGTCACGAAGGGAGTTGATAATGATGTCGGGGAGCAGAGGCTCGAATTGTCGTATGTTAGGGATCATGAATGTCACGCTGAAGGGATGCTCTTATCAAGAGCGAAGAGATTTAAAGTGTTGGCTTCGTGGCGGCGAAACTACCGCCTTCCCGCTTATCTCACGAGGAGATCACCGGGCAAGCGGCCTCACGGCATGCTTTCGATTGCCATCACAAAGTTCTTTGGTTCGACCAGGCTTAGTTGTGCCGTTCCTTTCCCGCTGCTGTCGGTAGTGAGCACGCTGTCGTTGGTTCCTCCAATTGTGCCCATGGCCGGAACTCCGGCGGTCAGATTCTCGGCCAAAATGCCCGGGTTGAAGTCGAGGATTGTTGCGGACCGGAACTCGTAGCCAGTGTTCGCGGCGCCCAACAAGGTCAACTCAAACACCCCCTCACCGATCTCAGTGATCGAGGTGATTTCCGGACCGGAAACGGAGCCGGCCAGCGTTAGTTGGAGGTCGTCGATGGTGCCCTGGAAACGGCCCTGCCCAGCATTCATCGGACCAACCCGTAACTTGATGTCGCCGCTGCCATCGCCGGTGTAGGTGAAGTTGCCCGGAAGAAGTCCGAGATTACCCAACCCGACCGGCGGGGCTGTGATGTGATCGAAGGTGTGCAAGACCGCGTCATCCGAGGCGCGCAGCACTTCGATCCTGAGACCGTCGGTGGTGCCGTCGTTGACTTGGCCTGCCTGTTCATAGACCGCCCCTGCTGCAAGAAAATCGATGCTGTAGCCGACACCGCTTTCGTTCGAGCCGGGGGTCCCGGCCGTCTGCGTGATCACGTTGTCCTGCCAGATCATGATCCCCCAATTCGGAGGGTTGGAGGAAACCACACCTCCCGTCCAGATGTTGTGGGTATCCACCGCGTGGATCGTTCCCGCACCCGCATTGCTCCACCCGGCAAGTGTCCCGAACACACCGACATCGTGGGTCGTCGTGACCTGCCCGTTGGGGCCGCCGTTCAAATCCATGCCGGTGATGCCATCGAAGCTCTCGTATGAGAGGGCGTTCGGATTGGGGGGAGTCTGCACAATGGCGACCGCATTCGCGGTGCTGGTACTGGTGCCGCGGGTGGCCGTCAGCGTGTAAGTGCTGGTCTTGGTCGGATTGACAATAATGCTACCGGCCCCGGTGCCATCGGTGTCACCCGACACGTCGATACCACCCGGGTCGATTGTCAGCGTGGTGGCGGGCAGTCCGACCTGCCATGAGAGGGTTACGTTTTCGCTCGGAGCAACAGGCGAGGGCGAGGCCGTGAAGGAGGTGATCTCCGGGGCGGGTAGGGTCACGGTCACCATCCGCATGACGGTGTCGCCGCCCTTGATTGCGGTGAGGGTGTATTCAGTGATGCCGTCAGGTCCGGGATCGAGCAAATAGCTTCCGATCCCTGTTCCATCGGTGTCGCCTAGGACATCAATGTTGCCCGGGGTAATTTCCAGGGAGTCCAGCGGCATCCCGGTGACTGTCCAGTCGAAGGTCACCACGTCTTCTGAGTCGGCCAAGGTATCGGGAGTCGCGGTGAAGGAGGTGATGTTGATGGCGCCTGCGGCGAGTTCGGACACGGAAAGATTATCGATCTCCCCGGCAAAGCGTCCTTGGTTGAAGTTCCCGGCAGCCGGCCCAATCCGGAGGCGCACGTCGCCTGTGCCGTCTCCGACGTAGGCAAGCGTGCCTTGCAGGCCAGCCTCGAGATTGTAGTTGCCGTCACCCCAGGCACCCAGGGTGAAGGTGTTCGACGCCAATACGGAGTCGTCCCCGCGCAAGACCTCAACGAGGATCGAATCGCCGGCACCGGTTGCCTGACCCGCTTGCGCGTAGACGGCCGTGCCGTAGTCGAAGGTCACCTCGTAACTGGTTCCCGAGACGTTCGCGGCAATCCCCACGGTCTGCGTGATCACGTTGTTCTGCCAGAACATGGCGGCCCAGTCCGACGGGTTCGACTCCCCGCCGAGATTGGCGAGATCGACCGCATGCATCGTGCCAGCACCCGAGTTTGACCACCCGGCCACGGTGCCACCAAAGGCGACTTCCAATCCCGTGTCCACCTGGGTGTTATTCTGATTGCCGGCATAGCCGTTGAAATCCTCGGTGAAGATCGTTTGGGCACCAGCAGCGGCACTCAGGCAGGTCAGAATTCCGAACGCGAGCAGCAGAGGATGGCTTCGGCTGGTTTTCCGCATTGGTCTGGTTGGTTGCGAGATAAGTTGGTTGCGAGATAACCGGGCCTCAGATCAGACACTCCGCTTTCGGCGCAGAAGTAATGCGAACCCGCTGAGTCCGAGCAGGATGGCAGAGGATGGTTCGGGGATGACGTCAGAAACGGAAAGATTATCAATCTCCCCGGCAAAGCGTCCTTGGCCGAAGCTCCCGGCAGCCGGCCCAATCTTGAGACGAACGTCACCCGTGCCGTCTCCGACGTAAGGAAGCGTGCCTTGTAGGCCAGCGTCGAGATTGTAGTTACCTGCATCCCAGGCACCCGGCGTGAAGGTGTTCGACGCCAGCACGGTGTTGTCGCCGCGCAGGACCTCGACGAGGATCGAATCGCCGGCACCGGTTGCCTGGCCCGCTTGCGCGTAGACGGCCGTGCCGTAATCGAAGTTGACCTCGTAGTCGGTTCCCGAGTCGTTCGCGGCAATCCCCACGGTCTGCGTAATGACGTTGTCCTGCCAGAACATGATCGCCCAGTTCGACGTGCCGAAGTCCACTGCATGCATGGCGCCAGCGCCCGATTTTGACCAGCCGGCCACGTTGCCGCCGAAGGCAACATTCAATCCCGTGTTGCCTTGGGTGTTGTTCTGATTGCCGGCGTAGCCGTTAAAATCCTCGGTAAAGATCGTCGCCGCCCCGGCGGTGCCGCTCAGGCAGGTCAGAATTCCGGAAGCGGTCAGGGCGAGATAGGTTCGATTGATTTGGTTCATGGTCTTCTTGGTTTGGTTGTGGTCAAAAGTAACTTCGTGTTTTCCCGGTTCTCATCTCGCTCAGGGATCGAGATGAGGACCGAAAAAAGCAATTGTTCTATAGACAGAAATAGTTCTGCATGTAGAACAATCTTGTGTCGAGAGAAAAAAGAGTGAAATTCACAAAAGCATGAAACCCGAGCAGCAGATCGTCACTACCGAAGAATCACCCGGTTCCGTTCCCGCTTTGGATCGGACTCTTGATATCGTGGAGACCCTGAGCAGCTCGCCGAAAGGTCTCACCCTCTCGGAGCTAAGTCTGCAGCTTGAGCTCCCGAAGAACGCGGTATTCCGCATCACGCAGACTTTGATGGCGCGTCGCTACCTCTCGCGGGATGCGGAGACGATGGCCTTCCAGTTGACCGGGCAGTGGCTGAAGTTGGCCACGCCACGACTGGGCGGCATGAGCCTTGCCGCGTTGGCCCGTCCGGCGATGACCGCCCTGCGGGATAAAACCAGTGAAACCATTCAGTTGGGAGTGCTGAGTGGACTGGAAGGAACGGTCATTGAGCAGGTGGAGGGGACGCAACCTTTGCGCATCGTGGTGGATCTTGGTCTGCGCTTTGCCCTATACAACAACGGACCGGGAAAGCTTCTGCTGGCCCATCTCTCGGATGAGCAACGTGATCAGGCCCTCTCGCAAACCAAACTGACAGCCAACACTCCACGCACGATCACAAGCAAGGCTGAGTTGCGGAAGGAATGCGCTCGAATCGTATCCCAAGGCTACTCGACCGACCATGCCGAGGCCAACGAGGGGATTCATTGCATCGCGGCACCGGTCGTCGATGAATTTGATGGTGTGGTGGGAGCGCTGTGGATCACCGGCCCGGCGAAACGTTTACCGAAGAGTCGCTTCTCTGAGCTTGGAACCCAGGTGCGGACGGCCGCGGCCCAGGCGTCGCGTCGAATCCAGGAATTGTCGTGAAGCAAGTCGCATCTATCGTTTTCAGTGTTGCGTGCCTGATGGGACCGGCAGTTCTTGCTGACGAGAAGGCGGTGGAGGTTTTTGAGCATTATTGCTTCGATTGCCACGGTGACGGCGCGAAGAAAGGCGGGCTGGATCTCTCCGGGATGCTTGGGAAAGAGGACTTCGATGGTTCGCTGATTTTTGAGAATTTGGTGACGGGAAAAATGCCACCCGCTGACAAAGATCAGCCGGATGCAAAGGAGAAGCGAGAGCTGCTGGAATGGCTCGCTGGCCGGCAGGGAAAGCGGGTGGGGAAAGCCTTCCGCCGAATCAGCCGGCATGAATTCGTGCACTCGCTCAATGATCTCTTGGGGACGGATCTCGATCTTTCTGGCAAGATTCCCGAAGATCGGGGGACGAACGATTTTGATTCCAACCGGAAGATCCAGTTGAGCCGTGAGATGCTCGGATCGTATTTTTCAGTGGCAGACGAAATGCTTGATCATGCCTTTCCGGATGATGGGTTTCCCGCGGAGAGGAGCTGGGTGACAAGCAAAGTCCGGGACAGTCATGAGAGCTACCGGATCTACCATCGCCCCTATCAGGAAGGCACACTTTTCTCCTGGACGCGGGCTAATAATGGCAACAGCTATTCTTTCTTCTACGACAATTTTGAGCCCCCGGTGGCAGGCTGGTATGAGTTGACATTTGATGCCGCGAAGGTGGCCGACTTCGAAGACGATATGAGCCTGCAAGTTTATGCGGGAAAGTATTACTATGCCGATGACCGGCCGCAGCCGCAGCGTTTGCTGGGGGTGGTCTCATTGGGGAACAAGGAATTGGAATCGTATCCCATCCGCGCCTACCTCCATCCCGGTGAAAGCGTTTCGGTGCACTGCTTTTCGCGGCACAATTTTCGTCAAAAGAATCCAAAGGAGGGAATCTACATCAAGCAATTGAAGGTCCGGGGGCCGGTGGTGGATTCATGGCCTCCGACGTCTTATCAACAAGTCTTCGATGGATTGAGAATTGAGGCCGGGCAACGGAAGGCCCAAAAGGCTTCCGGGTTCCAAACAAAGCTCAAGCGGATCGGCGGCGTGTTTACGGTAAGTAGTTTTCAGGAGGGGATGGAAAAGGAAAGGATGCAGGATGGTTCGAATCTGACCTTCTGGCATACACGCTTCTCTCCGACGGTGGCGAAGCCGCCGCATTACGTGATTTTTGAAAACCCGAATGGAGCGGTCATTGAAGGACTTTCCTTCGCGACCTGGTCGGGCGGGAATGGCAATGGTTTGGTGAAAGGGTATGAGATCTACTTTTCCGACGAGGGAAAAACGTGGGGGGATAAGGTGATGGAAGGTGGACTGGATGTCAGGCTTGCCAACGAGCAGCCGATTATCTTTCCCAAGGAAACGAGCAGTCGCTTTATCAAATTCAAGGTAACAGACTCTGTTCAGCTGGATGGAAAATCAATCGCTTCGATTGGCAAGCTGGACGTCATCACTCCTTTGGAGGAACAGATTGAAACTTCCACGGTTACAGTTGCTTCAAAGAACCCTGATGATTTCAAAAAAGTGATTCGCAGTTTTGCGGAGCGAGCTTTTGCGTCGACCCTCAGTGAGGAGGAATTGGCGCCATATTTTAGGGTGGGACTCCGCCGACTTGAGGAGGGAGGCGATTTCGTGCAGGCGACCAAGGTTGGCTTGAAGGCCATTCTTTGCTCGCCAAGATTCCTGATGGCGCCCGGGGAGCATGCCAATTCGTCGTTTGGCAAAGCCTCGGATCTCGCTCGTATTTTGTGGCTTTCGGTTCCTGATGAGGAACTTTTGAAGTTGGCTGTTTCAGACTCGCTTCATGGCGCGACTTTAAATGATCAATTTCAGAGAATGTTGGCCGACAAGCGCAGTCGCCGCATGGTTCGCTCCTTCAGTGATCAGTGGCTGAACCTGCGGGGTCTCAACAAGGTGACGCCCTCCTTGAAACTCTACCCGCTTTACGATGACCTTCTGAATTACTACCTCCCCATCGAAACCCGGAAATACCTTCAGCATTTGATCCATGAAAATCTTCCCGCCCGAAATCTCATCGATTCGAATTTCACTTTTCTCAATCAACGGCTTGCCCGGCACTACGGGATCAAGGGAGTGACTGGACAAAAAATACGCAAGGTAAACTTTTCAGAAGAAGTGCCCCGTGGCGGACTTCTCACGATGGCAAGTGTCCTAAAAGTGACCACGGATGGTTTCGAGACCTCGCCCATTTTACGCGGAGCCTGGATCTCCAAAAATATTGTGGGCACGCCCTTGTCACCACCGCCGGAGAGTGTTCCGGCCCTGGAACCGGAACACGGAGAAGCCATCACGCTCAAGGAACAGATTGACCAGCATAAAAGCAACAAGACCTGTTACGCTTGTCATAAGAGTATTGACGGGTATGGCTTCGCATTGGAGACCTTTGATGCCACGGGAGGGTGGCGTGATCAATATCGGGTCAAGCAAGCCCATCGAAGCACTTTTCAGTATCGTCCTCAGGGTTACTTTAAGAGGGGTGCACCGGTTGATGCTTCCGGAGAGATCGACGATGCCAGCTTCCAGGACATTTTTGGGCTCAAGAAGGTTTTGCTCTCCAACGAGCGGAAGCTTGCCTATAACTTTGGGAAGAAGTTTTTCGAATACGCCTAT
>Ga0213868_10002660_pt1 | contig 17000 bp, 12 predicted proteins | sample PICome_9_FD_160087 | JGI IMG/M metagenome (GOLD analysis project Ga0213868, IMG submission 160087) | Coastal seawater microbial communities near Pivers Island, North Carolina, United States - PICO127 | ecosystem: Environmental > Aquatic > Marine > Coastal | place: USA: North Carolina...
TAATGAATGCCAACACTGGCTAAACTTCAGTGCAGTTTATATCCTCCTTATTAAATAGCTATTAAAACTCTGTAAATGAGCGTAATACATTCAGAAATTGTTTGCTTTTATTTGGTAGATATTTTTTTTAAAGTTGTGTAAATTTATTATCTAATACAATCCCTATAATTAGTGAAATATATAGCTCCCTATTTATAGGGATGCGTTGAGAAGAGGTACTTGTTAAAATTATTGGTACTTCTCCATAAAGAAATAGTTAGGTTAGTGATGTAGCTAAACATCTTTTAAGCTAACAAACCAAATTGGTAGCCTTTAAAAATGTTGGGTTTTATTAACTTTTATGATTTTTTTTTCTATTAAGTTTGTTGTATGACTGTTTTTGAAACAAAATATACCGTTAAACCGGCTCATATAGACGAACTAAATCATGTAAATAATGTTGTGTATTTGCAATGGATTCAAGACATAGCTAATTTACATTGGACTCAATTAAAAAGGGGGGTAGATACTACTGCTTATGTTTGGGTAGTTATTAGACATGAAATAGATTATATTGGCCAAGCTTTAATGGGAGATACAATTGTTGCTAAAACTTGGGTGGGTAAAACAGGAGGCATACGATCTATAAGACATGTAGAATTTTACAAAAACAATAAACTTATTGTAAGAGCTCAAACCACCTTTTGTTTGGTAAATGCCAAAACCTTTAAACCTACCAGAATAACTGATCAAATTTTAATGATGTTAGCTCCTAAATAACTGTACCTTTGCTTTTCAGAAATTTAAATACATCATGAGCACATTTGCTGCCTTAGGCATAAAAAAACCTTTCATACAATCAATCAAAGAATTAGGAATAAATACCCCTTCTGAAATTCAACAAAAAGCCATCCCAATTTTATTAGACAAAAGAACAGACTTTGTTGGATTGGCTCAGACAGGAACCGGTAAAACAGCTGCCTTTGGTTTGCCAATTGTGCAGCAGATAGATCCAAACAATACTGCTGTTCAGGCGTTAATACTATCACCTACTAGAGAGTTGGTACAACAAATTAAAAAACAACTTTTTAAATACACTAAGCATTATGATGCAAAGGTGTTTGTTGAAGCTGTTTATGGTGGTGAAAAAATAGAGAAGCAAATTCATAACTTACAAAGAACTACTCATATAATTGTGGCTACTCCTGGAAGATTAATAGATTTAATTGAGAGGGGAGAGGTTCATTTAAAAGAAATTACAACGCTGGTGTTAGATGAGGCCGATGAAATGCTAAGCATGGGGTTTAAACAAGATTTAAATAGAATTTTAAAATATACCTCAGGACACAGAAATACATGGTTGTTTTCTGCTACGATGCCAGAAGAAATTCAAAGAATTATAAAAACCTACATGGATGCTAATGCACCTCGTGTAGAGATAAATAGAAATGCCACGGTAAATGCCAATATTAGCCATCAATTCATAAAAACTACCATCAAAGATAAAGCAAATACAATCATTCGTTTTTTAGAATCAAGACAGAATTCTCGTGGAATTATTTTTTGTAGAACAAAGGCAGGAACTCAAAACTTAAATAAGCTTCTTCAAGAAGAAGGTTTTTCTATTGGAGCTCTTGAAGGAGATATGCAACAAAAAGAACGTGACAAAGTGATGCGAGCTTTTAAAAATGAAAGTTTACAGTACTTAGTATCTACAGATGTGTCTGCTAGAGGAATAGATGTAAGAGATTTAGCATTTGTAATTCATCACCAATTACCAGATCAATTAGATTATTATACTCACAGAAGCGGACGAACGGCGAGAGCAGGTAAAAAGGGAATTTCTATAGCGTTAATTCTTTCAAATGAACTTCAACGTATTCATGAAGTAGAAAAAGATTTAAACATTAAATTTACGGAAACTAACTTCTAGTTAAGATAACCATCTATTCTTATTAGCTTTTTTGGAATACCAAATTAAATAAGCTCCAACAGTAATAATCATTAAGGGCATTAGCAGGCCTAATGGTCCATAATTATCTGTTTTTTCATCTAGTAGCAGACCATAGGACATTTGTGTAACAATTCCTATAAATGAAAGTATAAAGAAAGTGGAGGCTATCTTTTTCTTTAACAATAAAAAGACAGCACCTAGTGTTCCGGAAAATACAGCAATTGCAAATGCTGCTGTTACCCATACTGGAACATCTTGATAGATAAGTTGCTGATCTTTGGGAAGAGATGCTAACACCTCATCTGACATGAGTGCCTGACCTAAAAAATTAAATACCCCCATTAGATTCCAAACAAGCGCCATACTACTTATAATATAAAATAGACTACTTGGTTTTCTCAAATAACTAGTCATGATGTTAAAATTTTAATAAATTCTTCTCTAAAATTAGACAAAAAATAATAAATGAGTTTGCAACATCTTAAAAATGGTATTTTTGTGGTCCTAAATAGTTAACTATACTGCTATGACTTTTAAACCTAAACACACAACATTATTTATTCTCTTTCTAGTTGTTTCAACCCTTTCATTGGCTCAAGTAACAACAAGTATTAGAGGAAATGTTGTTGATGAAAAAGGAGCACCTATATTTGCTGCTTCTATATATTTAAACAATAACCAAGGAACCTTTTCTGAAGAAGATGGAACTTTTCAAATTTCAAATGTTGTTCCAGGATCTTATAATTTATCTGCTAGTTTTGTTGGTTATGATTCACAAACAAAATTTAATATTATCATTAAGTCTAAAGGAAATAGATCGTTTAATTTTATTTTAATTGAATCTTCTGAATCTTTAGAGGAGGTAGTAGTTTCTAATAAAAACAAAATTAGTAGACCTAAAGAAACTCCTTTATCTACTCAATCGTTGTCGGCTGTAGAAATAGCAACTTATCCAGGAGGGAATAATGATGTTGTTCAAGTAGCCCAGTCATTACCTGGAGTTTCACCTTCTGTAGGAGGTTTTCGAAATGATTTAATTATACGTGGTGGTGCACCAAATGAGACGGTTTATTATTTAGATGGAGTAGAGGTGCCAAACATCAATCATTTTGCAACACAAGGAAGTGCAGGTGGGCCAGTTGGCTTATTAAATGTGGCTTTTATTAATGATGTTACCTTATCTACATCCGCTTTTGGATCACAATATGATAATCCTCTATCTGGTGTTCTTCAATTTAAACAACGCGACGGAAACAAAGAGCGGTTTAATACAAACATCCGTGTGAGTGCAACAGATGCAGCTTTTACTTTTGAAGGCCCTTTATTTAAAAGCACAAAAGAAGAAAGTAATACAAGTTTTTTGCTATCTATCAGAAGAAGTTATTTACAAGCGTTATTTAAACTAATAGGGTTGCCTATAAGACCAGATTATTGGGATTATCAATATAAACTATCACATCAAATAGATGAGTATAATAATTTGTATTTCATAGGCTTAGGTTCTTTAGATGATTTTAGTGTTGAAGCTCCTGAAGATTATGATGAAGAAGCACAAGCAGTCCTAGAACAGGCCCCATTTATAAAACAAAAAACAAACTCAATAGGAGTTACCTGGAGAAAAAGATTTAAAGATGGTACTGGGTACATGGAAACCACTTTAAGTAACAATCGGTTGGAAAATATATTCACAAACTACTTAGATCCAGAAAATGAAACTGGAATTATATTTAGAAATGATGCTGTAGAATCTGAAACTAAACTTAGATATCAGATCACCAAATTTATAAATGATTGGAAAATTACAGGAGGCTTCAACCTTCAGCATTCTTTTTACACTAACAATACCATAAACAACCCTGATGCTATATTTTACACAACTGAGATAGATTTTATGAAATATGGAGTTTTTGCAAATGCAACTCGTTCATTTTTTAATGATAAATTAGATGTTTCTATGGGTTTTAGAATGGATGATGATAGTTTTACTACTGCTAGTGATTTTTCTTCAAATTTTTCTCCAAGACTTTCTTTGTCCTATGAATTCCTAGAAGATTGGCGAATTAGTGCCACAGCAGGACGATATTATAAAATAACACCGTACACAATTTTAGGATTTAGAGATGAAAACGGAATTCTTACAAACGAAGAAAGTGATTACACACAAAGTGATCATTATGTCATAGGAATACAGCATTATTTAAATCCAGCAGCAAATATCTCTTTAGAAGGTTTCTACAAACAGTATTCAGACTATCCAGTTTCAGTGTTAGATCAAGTATCTTTAGCTAACAAAGGAGCAGATTTTGAAGTATTAGGAAATGAAGATGTTGAAACCATTGGAAAAGGGAGAAGTTATGGTTTAGAATTTCAATACCAACAAAAACTTCTGAATAATTTTTATAGTATTTTCTCTTACACATATTTTTTTAGTGAATTTACTGGATTTGATACCGCCACATATATACCATCTGTTTGGGACAGTAGGCATTTGATTTCTTTTGTAGGTGGATATAAATTAAAAAAAAATTGGGAAATTAGTTCTAGATATCGTTTTGCAGGTCAAACACCTTATGTACCAACAAACCTAGAGGCTACATTGATTTCTTATCCAGAAATAATTTTAGATTATACTCGCTTAGGAGAGGAAAAATTAGAAACGTTTAGTCAGTTAGACATCCGAGTAGATAAAAAGTGGAATTACAGTCAATTAAGTTTAAATATCTTTATTGAAGTTCAAAATATTTTAGGACAAAGCATTCCAAGACCCAATGAATATGGCCTTTCTAGGGATATGGATGGTAATTTAAATAATCCTCTTAGTTTGTCATTAATAAACCAAGATACTAGTACATCTATCCCTAGTATTGGTATTGTTGTTGATTTTTAATATAACAATATGAAGAGTGCTTTTATTTGATGATTTTTTTCTGAAACACCAAAGAATTCCTGTTTGAAATTCCTTTAAGAACATAAACTCCTTTTGCTAAATAATCTAATTGTAAGTCTACAGACCCTAGATGATTAATTCTAGTAGTAGAAGATAAAAGTGCACCTGTAAGTGAATATAATTCTAATGTAATTTCTTCTAAGTAATTTGTTTCAATATGAAGAGTATTCAATACTGGATTTGGGTATATTTCAACACTATTTTTATTGATTAAAATGTTATGATCATCAAGTGTTGCTGTGAAGTATTGCTGAGCTAGATCAAATGATTCTTCACCTATCTTTTCACCTATAATTCTTCCTTCTATATCATCTATAGGTGGATGTATTCCTCCCCAAATTCTAGACAAACTTGTTTGATCTGAAGCATCTTGGTAGGTAGCCCATTGGAGAGTGAAAGATTCTGAAGGGCCTTCTTCAAAAACTAAAAATTCATTTTCTGATATATCAAATGTACCCATTCCGCCTGGAAAAAATTGATTTCCAGTAATTTTTGTTAATGATGTTGCTGCTGCTCTCGAAAAAGTAGAATGACCAGATAGGTATCCTGCAAATGGTGGTGTTACAAAAGTAGGTCTTTGATAAGGCCACCAGTGTGTGCCTAAAATCCAATCTACACCAGCTACATCTGTATCTGGATTATCTATAAAATCTGGGCCTTTCCAAGACTTAACCTTTATCTTACCAACATTAATGTTATTATCTCCCGCCAATTCATCTCCGGTAGCAATCACCTCAATTAATCCTGGGATTAAGGGCAATCCGTGAGAATCAAAACTTGGTAATGTATTATCTGTACTTTGACCATTTGATGCCATATAACGAATAGCTGATATGGGTCTTACATAATCGTAATATCCTTTAATCCCCCAAATATTTACTGCAGAATCATGCATGGCACCACCTAGAACTAAGTATGATTTTACATCCCATTCTAAATTACTTAAAACACTTCCCTGTCCACCAAATTTTTTCACTGTTTCTGGGTGGTCGCTCACATAATTTAGTATCGTAAACCAATGCCCAGGAGGTGTTTCAGAGTCTGGCCCGTCTGCCCAAAACTCTGCTAAAACTCTAGCATAGTCAGATTTTTTTACCATTTGTGGAGTATAGGCCATTCCTGTAATAGGATTAATTTCATGTCCAGAACCAATAGATCCTCCGACTGAAAAATTATAGAAGTTCTGATATTCTTCAAATGAAGTCGGATAAGAATTTATTGATGTATTTCCTAAAGATGCAGGAGAAATATCTAATAGAGTGTTGTCAGCTGGATCTAGATGTGCAGACCATGCTATCACCAAAGCAAAATTCCATTTATAAGGATCTTCAATTCCATTTGACGATGAATTCTGGATGAATTCAGGAGGTCCTGGATTGTTGTATACATAACTATCAAAACCATCATTTAAGATTGTTAAATCCTCTGTTTTTAAAGAAAAAGGAGTTACTTGTCCCCATTCAGGAGAAAGAAAATCTGGAGTTTCTAATGGATAAACGTTTCCACTTTGATCTATATAAACATCAAAAGCTAAGGGTTGCCATTTATTAGGGTTAATACTTGAATTTTCCTCATATAAATCTAATACTAATGGATCATTGGATGTTATATAATGTTGATTTTCATAGTTATTCTGTTCATTAGAGCCATCTTGTAAACCAAAACTTATCATTTCCTGGCCCAGGTAATTACCTAATGCAGCATAGGAGTTTGAACTATAGTCTAAAGAAGTTATAGCAGAATCATATCCGTAAGATTCAAATAAGTCTGTAAAACTGTCTAAAGTACTTGCTGCATTGGGAGAATTAGTAAATCTATGAACAAGTAAACGATACATCGCATAACTTATTATTTCATGAATTGCTTCATTTGGATTCTCAGGTGTTGAAATACCATTAAAATTGGTTGTATACCCACCAAAAGATTTTCCTAAAAATACAGTTTCAGCTTGGTCATCAAAAATAGCCCAAGAATCATACATTATTAAAGCACTGTGAAATAAATTTCTGGCATGAACTGTTGGCCTGGCGTAATCATTCCTAATGGCTTCTAGAAGTTCTTCATTCCAATCTCTAGCTACAGAATTTTGTGCGTTTACAAAAGATACCTGACCTATAATTATTAATGTTATTAAAGATAAAAGTGTTTTCAATAATTGAAATTTCAAGCTAAAATAAAACATATTATTTAATAAATTTCCTACGAAACTTTTTTTTAAAGTATTAGAATAAAACATGGAGTTATGAGAGTTATTTAAATTTTTACTTAATAGGTGGATAAAATGGTAAAAGGTTGCTTAAACTTTTATAAATCTATATATAATTAGTATTAGAAGCTGTTAAAGTGTGAGTACCTTTGCAAAAAATAATTTTATGCCATTACAGTTTTCTGATTTAGGAATTCACAAAGAATTGCAAGCACGTTTAGTAGATTTAGAAATCTCTGTTCCAACAGAGGTTCAAAAAAAAGTTATTCCTTTTCTTCTTGAGAAAAAGAAAGATTTAGTTGCACTGGCTAAGACTGGTACAGGTAAAACAGCAGCTTTTGGCTTGCCATTATTGCAACTAATGAATACTGAAATAAATACTATTCAAGCAATAATATTGGCCCCTACTAGAGAACTTGGACAACAAATTCATGCTAATTTGACTTTGTTTGCTTCTTATAAACCTGAAATTTCAGTTGTTGGACTTTTTGGAGGTGCTACTCTAAAATCTCAAGTAGAAGCATTAAAAAGAACTACGCATATAGTTGTTGCAACACCAGGACGCTTACTAGATCTAATAGAGCGAAAAGCTATAGGTATTACAAATGCTTCATATTTAGTATTGGATGAAGCTGATGAAATGATAGGTACTTTGCATACAGAAGTAGAAACTATAGTTAAGGAAATTCCTAAAACTACAAGAATTTTGATGTTTACAGCTACCATGCCTGGAACAATTAAACAATTGGTGCAAAATTACCTTTCAAAAAATGTAACAACTATAGAAGCTGACATGCATAGCATTGGCCATCAAGAAATTATCCATCAATATACAGTTGTAAACCCCATAGAAAAACTAGATATGTTGCTTCATTTTTTATATGCTAGGGAAAGTCAACAAGGAATAATTTTTTGTAAAACAAAAGCCGCTGTAAATAAGTTGGGTAAAAATTTAGCTAAAAATAAATTTTCTTCTGGCACCATACATGGAAGCTTAACTCAAGGAATTAGAGATCGAGTTATGGGTCAGTTTAGAGAAGGTTATGTTAAAGTTTTAATTGCTACAGATTTAGCTGCTAGGGGAATAGATGTTAAAAATGTTTCTTATGTGGTTAATTATCATTTACCAGATACCTATGAGACCTATGTTCATCGAAGTGGAAGATCAGCGAGAGCAGGAGCAAACGGGCTTTCGTTAACTATCTTGCAAAAAGAAGAAGTAAAAGATATTGCAGATTTTGAAAATGAATTAGGAATTAAATTTAAAGAAGTAAAAAAAGCTGATTCTGTAAGTATTGAAGAAAATAACACATTATTATGGGCTAGGAAAATCTTTAAGACAAAACCGAACAGAGTAGTTTCTAATGATTTTAAATCTAAAATTAAAACTATTTTCCATCATTTAACTAAAGAAGAATTAATTGAAAAAGTACTAGCTAATCATTTAAATTATTTAGAACAAACAAATAAAGGTAAGCAGAACAAATAAATATTTTTTTTTAATTAAAGTAAATAGATATCTTTGAAATATAATTAATAATACATTTTAGGTAAGGAATGGCAAAATCTCAACAGACATTTAATAAAAGTGAAAAGGAAAAAAAGCGTTTAAAAAAACGTGAAGATAAGCGTAAGAAGATGGAAGCTCGTAGAGCTGAAATAAAAGAGAATGGAAGTAAAGGAATTGAGTTTGCATATGTAGATCATAATGGACAACTCACCGATACACCACCAGACCCATCTTTAAAGGTGAAAGTTAAAGCCAAGAATATAGAAATTAGTGTACCTAAAATGTCAGATGCTGATAAGGTTGATCCAGTTAGAAATGGTAAAGTTTCATTTTTTGATTCCTCAAAAGGTTTTGGTTTTATAATAGATACAGAAAATCAAGAAAAGTATTTTACACATGTAAGTGGAATTATAGACCAAATAGCTGAAAATGATAAAGTTACTTTTGAACTAGAAAAGGGCATGAAAGGAATGAATGCAGTTAAAGTTACCCTAAAAAAATAACCTACATAAAAACATATAAAAGCTGTAAATTAACTATTTGCAGCTTTTTTTTTGTAAAAAATTTATATTTTTTCTTTAAATTACAAAAAAAATGAACCCCTAAATATGAAAAAAAATCATCTATTCTTATTCTTACTCGTTAGTTTAATTAGTTGTAAGAATGAAAACTCCAAAAACAATTCAGCAACAAAACTATATTTTAATGGTGATATTCTCACTATGCGAGGTAATTCTCCTGAATATAAAGAAGCTCTTATTGTTAAAGATAAGATTATACAATTTGTGGGCTCTAAAGCAGAAGCCATGAAAATTATTGGAAATAATGTTAAAAGTATCGACTTAAAAGGGAATACACTTCTACCGGGTTTTATTGATGGTCATGCACATTTTGCATCTTTTTCTGCACAAGCAATTGGCGCAAAAATATTACCTCCACCAGATGCAGGAGCAAAAGATATTCCATCACTTATTGAAATTTTAAAAAAATGGAATACTCCTGAAAATAGAGCTTTAACTGGTTGGATTTTTGGGATGGGCTTTGATGATTCTGTTTTAGAGGAGAAAAGATTTCCTACAAAACATGATTTAGACCAAGTTTCTACAGAGTATCCAATTATGATTGTTCATATTTCAGGTCATTTTGCTGTTGTTAATTCAAAAGCACTAGAATTATTAAAGATTACATCAACTACTAAAAATCCTGAGGGAGGAATCATTAGAAGAGAAAACGGAACAGAACCTAATGGTGTTTTAGAAGAATTAGCAGCTATACCTTATATGCTAAAAGTTTTAAATCCAACATCAAAGGAGGCAGCAGAACATTTTTTTGAAGCAGGTCAAGAAATGGCACTCTCGTACGGATATACAACTGCTCAAGAGGGAAGAGCTATGGAAAATCATGAACTTTTGGTTGCAGCATCCCAATCTGGGAAACTCAAGTTAGATGTTGTGAGTTATGTAGATTATTTGTTTGTAGATAAATTCATGAAATCTAAATGGAATTCATCTAGCTATCATAATCATTATAGAATTGCAGGGGTAAAGTTAACTTTGGATGGTTCACCTCAAGGAAGAACTGCTTGGCGAACCCTTCCATATTTAATACCCCCTGATGGTGCTAAAAAAGGGTATCTAGGATATCCTGCTATTCCCAAGGATAGTTCAGTAATGGCAATTTATGATAAAGCCTTTAAAAATAATTGGCAAATTCATACTCATGCTAATGGAGACGCTGCAATGGATCAAATGATTAGAACAATGAAACCCGTGGCAATTAAATATGGAAATAAGAACAGAAGAAATGTACTTATTCATGGGCAATACATAAGAGAAGATCAATTAGATTCATTTAAAGATTTAGATGTCATCGCTTCCTTATTTCCGTTACATACATTTTATTGGGGAGATTGGCACAAAGAAATCATAGGAGACAGTCTAGGTAATACGATAAGCCCTACTAGAACAGCCTTAAATAAAGGGTTAAAAATTACAATTCATACAGATGCACCTGTAGCTTTACCTAATTTAATGCGAATGGTAGGCATCTCAGTAGATAGAAAATCTCGTTCTGGTCAAATTATTGGTGAAAAAGAAAGATTATCTCCATATGAAGCCCTTCAATCCATAACGAGTTGGTCTGCATATCAACATTTTGAGGAGCATCAAAAAGGAACTTTAGAAGTTGGTAAGTTAGCAGATATGATAATTTTAGACAAAAACCCGTTGAAAGTATCTCCTTCTGAAATTAAAGAAATAAAGGTTTTAGAAACCATTAAGGAAGGGGTTTCTGTATACAATAGACAATAAACAATTGACTATTTTTAATAATGTAACTTATTTTTTTTCATAGCTCTACGGTAATTTAAAGCCACTGTATCAAATTTTAAATGAAGTTCCTCAGATAAATCGAATGGAACTTGAATAGGTCTTTGAGATTCAACAATACGCTTGTCTTGATCAAAAATTACTTTTTCAAATTCTTGTAAAATAGTGTCTGGTTCATTAAAATTATAATTTCTTCCTATGATACAAAATCCTCTACAAGAATTCTTTGAAATAGGCTGTGAGGTAAAAAAATAAACCATTCCTTTTTTTCCACTCCAACCTAAACGAAGAACTATGGTGTAGGGTAAATGAAGTTCATAAACACTTTTTCGTTCTGGTTTAACAACTGTATCATTTGCAAAAACAGGAAAATCTTCACTATTTTTCGCTTCTGGCCTTAAAATAGAGTAGTGTAAAACTGATTTTTTTGTAGTAACCTGACAATCTGGAACTTCAGGCCGATTGGGATCGCCCAAAAGCCCAGGGTGAACCCATGGAAAATGCCCAAAGTCTGTAAAGTTCTCAACTTGTCTGGAGCTATCACATTTCCAATTAAAAGGACCTGTGTTTACTAACTTCCAATTGTCACTTTCAAATTCAGGAATGTCTGGTAAATCAAATTCGGGATCTTCAAGAGCAACCCAAATGATACCAAACTTTTCTTGACAGTGGTATCTTGGTGTTTTTGCTTTTGAAGGGATCTCAATTTCTTTTGCTTGAGGTATTAAAACACATGCACCCTCTTTGTTATATTGCCATGCGTGATATGGACATACTAGGCAATCATTTTCAACCCAACCTAAAGACAAAGCAGTTCCTCTGTGAATACACAAATCTCGCATAGCATAAGGGGTACTATCTGAGGTTCTCCATATTACTACAGGCTCATCTAATAAAATAGTTCCAAATGGTTTATCTAATGTAATTTCATGACTATAGCCTACCGGATGCCAACATGCATATAGTTTTAAAGGAAAAGGTTTTGATGTTGAATTCATATGTAAATATAATTATTACGAAACAACTTTTAATAATTATAACAATATTGTCTATTTTATTGAATTAAAATCAATGTGAATTTTATTTTTTTATATATTGTAATTCAAATTATTTTAAAGATGAGAAAGTTAACTATAGTACTATTAATGTTTATTTGTTTTTTTTTAGCTGACTTCAGTGTATTAGCTCAAAAATCAAACTCTAATTTATTTGGAGGATTAAAATTTAGAAATATCGGTCCAGCAATGACCTCAGGAAGAATAGCTGATATAGCTATTCATCCAGAAAACGAAAATGTTTGGTATGTAGCTGTAGGTTCTGGAGGTGTATGGAAAACTAAAAATTCAGGAACCACTTGGAAAGCCATTTTTGAGAATCAAAAAGTATATTCTATGGGTTGTATAACTATAGATCCAAATAATCCAAGTACAATTTGGTTGGGTACTGGAGAAAATGTAGGTGGACGACATGCCGGATTTGGTGATGGTATTTATGTCAGCCACAATGATGGTAAATCGTGGAAGAATATGGGGCTAGAAAATTCTGAACATTTATCAAAAATTATAGTTCATCCTGACAATTCTGATGTTGTTTGGGTAGCTTCACAAGGACCTCTTTGGAGTAAAGGAGGAGATAGAGGAGTATACAAGTCAATTGATGGTGGTAAAACGTGGAAACGAACTCTTGGAGATTCTGAATGGGTTGGTGCTACAGATTTACTTATAGACCCAACAAATCCAGATGTTTTGTATGCTGCAACTTGGCAAAGACACAGAACTGTTGCTGGATATCTTGGTGGAGGGCCAGGATCTGGTTTACATAAAAGTATTGACGGTGGTGAAACTTGGAAAGCATTAAAAAATGGAATTCCAAATTCTAATTTGGGTAAAATAGGGTTAGCCATGTCTCCTTTTAATTCTAAGGTGATCTATGCAGCAATTGAATTAGATAGAACTAAAGGAGGTTTTTACATGTCTTCTAATGGAGGGCAAACTTGGGTAAAACAATCTGATGCGGTAGCAGGAGGAACAGGACCACACTATTATCAAGAAATCATAGCATCTCCACATCATGAGGGTACTATATATTTTATGAATAATAGCGCCTTAGAATCAAAAAATCACGGAAAAACTTTTGAAAGAATGCGTCGTTCTAATCAACATAGCGACAGTCATGCACTTGTTTTTAAAAAATCAGATCCAAATTATCTATTGATAGGTACAGATGGAGGTTTGTATGAAAGTTTTGATGGAACTGAAAGTTGGAAATATGTTCGCAATTTACCAATTACTCAATATTTTAAAATAGCAGTAGATGACGCAAAACCTTTTTATAATGTTTATGGAGGAACACAGGATAATGGTTCTCATGGAGGACCTTCCAGAACTATTAGTTCAGATGGAATAGCTAGTGCTGATTGGTGGAAAACTCTAGGTGCTGATGGAGCTCAAACAGCAACAGAACCAGGAAATCCTAATATTTCTTATGGTGAATTTCAGCAAGGAGCTTTGTGGAGAATAGATAATAAAACTAGAGAAACGGTATTCATTCAACCCCAAGCCAGAGAAGGAGATACCTACGAAAGATTTAATTGGGATGCTCCAATTTTAGTGAGTTCTCATAATCCTAAACGTTTATATTTTGCATCTCAAAGGGTGTGGAAGTCTAATAATAGAGGCGATGGTTGGGAACCCATATCATCAGATTTAACATTAAATCAAGAAAGAATGAGTTTCCCTTATTATGGTAAAACTCAAAGTTGGGATAATGCATGGGATGTGGGTGCAATGTCTAACTATAATACCATTACATCATTAGCTGAATCACCTAAGCAAGAGGGGCTATTGTATGCAGGAACAGATGATGGATTAATTCAAGTAACAGAGGATGAAGGAGTTAATTGGAAAAAAGTAGTATTGAATACTGTAAAAGGATTGCCAAATACTCCTTTTGTAAATGATGTACGTGCAGATCTTTTTGATGCCAATGTTGTGTATGCGGCATTAGATAATCATAAATACGGTGACTATAGCCCTTATATAATTAAAAGTTCAGATAAAGGTAAATCTTGGAAAATAATAAACGGAGATTTGCCAAATAAACTCTTAATTTGGAGATTGGTTCAAGATCATGTCAATAAAAATTTATTATTTGCGGCTACAGAGTTTGGAGTTTATTTTACAACTAATGGAGGAAAAAATTGGATAAAATTAAAAGGAGGGATGCCAACAATTCCAATTAGAGATATTAAAATCCAAAGAAGTGAAAACGATTTGGTTGCGGGTTCTTTTGGAAGAGGAATATTTATTTTAGATGATATTACCCCTTTACGTACTTTCAATAAAACCATGATGTCTTCCGAAGCAACTATATTTCCAGTAAAAAATGCACATTGGTACAGACAATCCAGTAGAGTTGGAAGTCAAGGTGATGCAGAATGGATTGCTAAAAATCCTCCATTTGGAGCAAATTTCACTTATTTTATGCCAAATAAAATCAACTCTAAAAAAGAGGTAAGAATAGCAAAAGAGAAAAAAGAAAATCCTCAATTTCCTGGATGGGATGCTCTTGAAGAAGAGAGTAGAGAGGATGGCCCATCAATTATGCTAGTTATTAAAGACAAAAACGGTAATGTAGTTAACACTATTAAAGGGACTAATAGAAAAGGATTTAATAGAGTTAATTGGAGATTAAACTATCCTAGTAAAAGAGGTGAACGTCTTCAATCATCAACCAGAAGAGGATTTAATAGAGGAGGGGGTATTATGGTAACTCCAGGCACTTATTCTGTAACTCTTGAAAAAAGAGTAAATGGTGTTCATACAACTTTACAAGAGCCTGTTAATTTTGAGGTAGTACCATTATTTGATGGAACATTACCTAGAAAATCTAATGAGGTGATTAATAACTTTAGAGAGGATGTAACTGCATTTCAACAAGATTTAACTTCTACTAATATTTCTTTATCTAGAAGTTTAAAAACTACAAATGCAATGTTAAGAGCATTAAACAAAGCTTCTAGACCTACTAATGAGTTATTTAAAAAATTAAACTCTACAAAAATATTATTAGTTACAATTGATAAAGAACTCAACGGAGATAGTGTAAAAGATGAAATAGGTGAGCGATCTAATCCATCTGCTAGTGATGGAGGCTCATTAGGATGGACTGCTTTTGGAAATACCTATGGTCCTACAGAAGAGCATATGAGGTTACTCAATAGGGTTAAAAGTCAACTTAAAAAAGTTAAGAATAAATTGTACCCTATAGTAAACTCAACATTGCCATCACTTAGAAATGAACTTATAAAAACAGGAGCACCTTGGATTGAAGGGCAGGGATTAATTAAAGATTAAATACAAGGTCTAAGAGGTTCTTTATGAAATCTCTTAGACCAAAAAAATATTGTTTATAAATAAATTAAAAGAACAAAACTCATGGAAATTCAAGAATATATAATCATTTTTTTAAAAATAATTGTTGGAGTAAGCATCATAAATGTTTGGTTAATTCAACCAAATAAACCCTCTAGATGGAGAGGGGGAGACGCTAAAACTATTATTGAGGAATTTAATGTTTATGGATTATCAAAAACATTCTACAACTTTGTTTTTGTGATTAAAGTTGGATTAGCAGTTTTATTATTAGTGTCTATAAAATATGATTTTTTAACACTCTATAGTAGTATAGGCTTAGCTAGTCTTTTGGTAGGCTCTATAGCAATGCATATAAAAGTTAAAGATGCATTATTTAAATCATTTCCCGCATTCTTATTTATGGCAATGAATTTAATTATTGCTTATTTATCTATTTAAAAATAGGTTAGTAAAGTTTTTATAGCAATAAAGAGGTTTAAAATTGCAAAACTAAAAGAAGGGAAGGATTGTGTAAAACTGTCTTTAATTTTCAATCTAACAATAAAACCTCCTAACATAAGTAAGAACAATCCCGTTGATGCTAAAAACAAGATGATGGTATTATAATATAATCCTACTAATAAACCAAATGCACCACATAACTGAAGAAACCCAGTAAGTTTTCTGAAACCAGGTAAATTATAGCGTTCAAATTCTGACTTTATAAACTCAGAAAAAAAACAATTGAGTCCAAAATAAATGAAAGCTACACCAGAAAACCATATAAATACGTTTAGTAAATTCAACTTGTTTTTTACTATTTTAAGTTTTAATAATACAAGATTACAACAAAAACATAATTTTTTAAGTTAATAAAATCATTAAATCTTCTATTACTTTTAAAAAAGAGAAGTTAGGGGTTTAATTTCAAAAGTTGCTTGTAAAAAGTTACACTAAACCTGTAAGACTTGAAAATATTTTTTATCGTATCCATATCACATATCAATTGTTTTCTCTCATAAAATTCAATTTTAAAAGATCCTTGTGTGCTTTTTTCACACGCTAAAAGTTGTTCTATACATACTTGAGCTCTTGAAGTAATTGTAGATATCTTAGAAAGTGCTTTTATTGAATTACTATGATCATAGTCTAATGACATAAAATTAGTAATTACATTATCTAAAGTATTATTGTATTCATTAAAACATGTTTTTAAAGACGTTGCATTTGTAAATAGTGTTTGTTGTTTATTGAGGTAGTCTTTATGAATATCAAACATGTCATTGATTAACTGAATTAAATATCCTAATTCATAAATTGATTTTTCTTCATTTTTTCTAAGTGGATGATCTAAAATAAGCCTAAATAAAAAGATGGATATACCACCTTTCTCATAGGTTATGTCTTTGATAGCTTTTGTTTTTAGTTTTTTTTCTTGAAGTTGGGTGATACTTTTATCTTGAATTTCAAGAGCCCTATGAAAGGTGAAAATGAAATGTTCAGAACAATATTCAATTAATTTGAAATATAGATATCTGATTACTGGTATCGTTGGATGAAGAGTGTTATTGGTGCTTTTTAGATCTTTAATAATATCTTTAGAGGGTATTTTTAATGAATCAGTTAAATCATCTAATAGGGGCATTATTGCTGCTAAATATAATATTCGTTTTCTTTCCTTATTAGTAGCTTTAAATCCTCTTAGGGTAAAAAACCAATTAG
>Ga0213868_10002663_pt1 | contig 16990 bp, 21 predicted proteins | sample PICome_9_FD_160087 | JGI IMG/M metagenome (GOLD analysis project Ga0213868, IMG submission 160087) | Coastal seawater microbial communities near Pivers Island, North Carolina, United States - PICO127 | ecosystem: Environmental > Aquatic > Marine > Coastal | place: USA: North Carolina...
GCCAGCCGGAGTTGCGGCCGCAAGTGGTGGCGGTGCCGCGTGATCCGAGTTCGGCCGCGTTTCCGGTGTGTGCGGCGTTGATTGTCGAGGGGTCGGATATTTTTGTGCCCGGTGTCAGCCAGAACCTGACGCGCAACGGGATTTACATCACCTTGGTCGAAATGGGTGCGGATATTACATTTGAGAATCCCCGGACCGAAGGTGGCGAGCCGGTTGCGGATTTGCGGGTGCGCTTTTCGGAGTTGAAGGGCATTGAGGTGCCGCCCGAGCGTGCGCCGTCGATGATTGATGAATACCCTGTGCTGGCGGTTGTGGCGGCCAATGCGGTGGGGCGCACGGTGATGCGGGGCGTTAAAGAATTGCGGGTCAAGGAATCGGACCGGATTGATGCGATGGCGCGGGGGCTGGAGGCCTGCGGTGTGCGGATTGAGGAAGATGAGGATACGCTGATCGTGCATGGGATGGGGGCTGGTGGGGTGCCCGGAGGGGCAACCTGTGCGACCCATATCGACCACCGGATTGCGATGGCGTTTATGGTGGCGGGCATGGCCAGCAAAAAGCCGATCACGATTGATGATGCCAGCCCGATTGCCACGTCCTTCCCGTTGTTTGAAGGGTTGATGCTTGGTCTTGGGGCCAAGCTGAAAAAAGGGTAAGCCATGGACCTGCAAGGAAAAGAGCGGTTTGCCAAGCTGTTGCACCACCGGGCCGGTGGGCTGAAGAAGGGTGAGGCTGTGGCGCCGCCGATTGTGTCGGCGACCACATATCATTTGCCGGAAGTGGACGGGGCGAGCCATGTGTATGGCCGCATGTCGATGCCCACTTGGGATATGGTTGAAGCGCAGTTGGGGATTTTGGAGGATGCGCCGTGTGTGGCGTTTCCATCAGGGATGGCGGCGATTTCAGCGGTGCTGATGGCCGTGTTGACGGACCGCAAGCGGCTGGTCATTCCGGCGGATGGGTATTATGTGACGCGGGTGTTTTCAGCGGAATATCTGGCGGCTTACGGTGTTGAGGTGATTGAGGTGCCAACGGCGGATATCGCCTTGGCAGATGTATCAGGCGGAGCGGTGGTGTTTATTGAGACGCCGTCGAACCCTGGTTTGGACTGTTGTGATATTGCGTTGATTGCGCAGCGGGTGCGGACGGCGGGGGGCTTGTTGATTGTTGATAACACGACGATGACGCCTTTGTTGCAGCGCCCCTTGGATCTGGGCGCTGATATGGTGGTGGCCGCCGATACCAAGGCACCGGGCGGGCATTCGGATATTTTGTTTGGCCATGTAGCCACGCGGGATGTGGGGCTGGAAGCGCGGGTGCGGCAGTGGCGCAAACTGTCGGGGGCTGTACCCGGCGCGTTTGAGGCGTGGTTGTTGCATCGCGGGATTGAGACGCTGGAGGTACGGCTGGAGCGGATGTGTGCCAGCGCGCAGGTGATTGCCGAGAGGTTGGCGGCGCATCCGCGTGTGGCTAATGTGCGCTATCCGGGGTTGGAGGGCGATGCGTCGCATGAGATTGCGCGGCGGCAAATGGCGGGTTTCGGGTTTTTGATTGGGTTTGAATTGCCCGATGCAGAGGAGGCGGAGGCGTTCTTGGCCGCTTGTCCCTATATCACCCAGACCACGAGTTTTGGCGGCACACATTCGGCGGGCGAACGGCGGGCGCGTTGGGGTGACCCTGTGGCCGATGGGTTTATCCGTTTGTCTGTAGGGGTGGAGCCGGTGGAGCCGCTGTGGGAAGCGATCGCGGCGGCGCTTGGATGAGCTTTCGGGCCTGGTGTTGTGGGGATGAAGCCTGCGGCTGTGCGCTTTGAAGAGCAAAGGGCTTTAGGTATTTTTGCCAAGATGAAATTGGGTGCTTTGGGTTTTTGTGCAGAAGGTGCGGGTCGCTGTTGAGGAAGGGCCGAAGGATGATCTTTACCGTAGCAATTGACGGGCCTGCGGCGGCGGGTAAAGGGACGATCAGCCGCGCGGTGGCGCAGCGCTTTGGTTTTGCCCATTTGGATACCGGGCTTTTGTACCGCGCTGTCGGGATGAAGGGCGGCGACCCGGTTGATGCTGCGCGCGGCCTGACGGATGAGGATTTGGCGCGCGAGGATTTGCGGACATTGGAGGCAGGGCAAGTGGCGAGCAAGGTGGCGGTTTTGCCCGAGGTGCGCGCAGCTTTGACCGAATTCCAGCGCAGCTTTGCCCGCCGTGAGGGCGGGGCGGTTTTGGACGGGCGCGATATTGGTACCGTGATTTGCCCTGATGCAGAGGTGAAGCTGTTTGTCACGGCGCGTGCCGAAATTCGCGCGCGGCGGCGCTGGTTGGAGTTGGAGGGCGAGGCGTTTGAGGATGTTTTGGCCCAAGTGCGCGAGCGTGACGACCGCGATATGAACCGCGCCGATGCGCCGATGCGGGCGGCGGAGGATGCTGTTGTGTTGGATACGTCTGATATGTCGAGCGAGGCGGCAATTGCGCAGGCCTTGGCTTTGGTGGCCGCAAAGCTGGGCTGACGGGTTATTTTGAAACCGATCGGGCGGTTGCTGCGTATGTGTTTCATATGCAGGAGAATGCTATGAAAACGCCCTTTATTGCCTTTGGACTTGCCGTGACCCTTGCGGGTGCTGGGGGGGCCGCGCCGCCCACTGATCCGTTTGCATCAATTGACGGTGGCATGCTGTCGTTGGCCGATTGGGCGGGGCAGCCGGTTTTGGTGGTTAATACTGCGTCGCAATGCGGGTTTACTGGGCAATATGAGGGGCTGCAGACGCTGTACGACACCTATCGTGATCAGGGTTTGGTGGTGTTGGCAGTGCCGTCGGATGACTTTAACCAAGAGTTGGCGACGGCTGAGGATGTGAAAGAGTTTTGCACCATCAACTACAACATCACCTTGCCAATGACCGATATTACCCATGTGAAGGGCGCGCAGGCGCATCCGTTTTACACTTGGGTCCGTGCGGAAACCGGTTTTGTGCCGAGTTGGAATTTCAACAAGGTGCTGATTGGGCGTGATGGGGCGGTGGTAGCGACTTGGGGGTCGAATGCGCGGCCCCTGTCCAAGCAGATTGTCGGTGCGGTTGAGGCGGCGCTGAAATAGGCGCCTCTGCCGAGTTACCCGATTTTCGCACAGATGCCTTGCGCAATGGTGCCTTTGCCTTTGGTGGGTGTGCGCCTAAGTGCAGTAGGCAGAGATAACAAGCCAAGCGATTGGCGCAATTGGAAAGATGATTATGCTGAATGAGCGTTTGAACTGGCGGTATGCCACCAAGAAAATGGACCCTTCGAAAAAGGTGCCACAAGACAAGCTGGACCGGATTTTGGAAGCCGTGCGCCTTGCACCAACATCGAGCGGTTTGCAGCCGTTTGAAGTGATTGTGGTGAAAAACCCTGCCATTCGCGAAAAGCTGAAAGAAGCAGGCTATGGCCAGACCCAGATTACAGACGCTACGGCGGTTTTGGTGTTTGCTGCGTGGGATAATTATACCGAAGCGCGGATTGATGACGTTTTGGCGCTGACCGAAAAGGTGCGTGGCGGAACATCCGAGACGCTCACCGGGTATTTTGATCGGTTGAAGGCATCTTATGTGCCGCGCGGTGCCGATACGAACTTTGAGCATGCGGCGCGTCAGGCCTATATCGGGCTTGGTCTTGCCATGACCGCTGCCGCGTTTGAAGAAGTGGACGCAACCCCGATGGAAGGGTTTGAGCCTGAAAAATTTGACGAGATTTTGGGCCTTGCCAAGCGCGGGCTGAAAACCGTGGCGATTTTGCCTGTGGGTTACCGCGCCGAAGAAGGTGACTGGCTGAAGGGTGCGAAAAAAGTGCGCCGCCCGATGGATCAGTTTGTGACCGTGGTTGACTAAGCCGTGAGGGCGGGGGCTTTGGCTGTTTGCGGCTGCCCCCCGCCTAAGCACAGCGTTTGGCAGTCGGTTTAACCATCGGCCAAAACTGGCCCATAGCCCTTGCCAGCAAGGCGCAAACGGCCTATGAGGTGCCCAGCCCAAGGGGGGATTCTGTTGCGTGCCATATTTTGGCGCGCTTTTGCTTTTCCCTCAGTGGCCCCATTCCAAGACCGGCGGAGACAACCGCAAGGCCCATAAATACGACGAAAAGGAAACTGATTTTAATGGCTACTATGAACACTATGGAAGAATTCGAAGCGCTTTTGGCAGAAAGCCTCGAAATTGACACCCCTCAGGAAGGGTCTGTTGTCAAAGGTAAGGTTATCGCTATTGAAGCGGGCCAGGCCATCATCGACGTCGGCTACAAGATGGAAGGCCGCGTTGATCTGAAAGAATTTGCTGATATCGGCGGCGAGGCCGACATTAAAGTTGGCGACGAAGTTGAAGTGTTCTTGGATCGTGTGGAGAACGCACGTGGCGAAGCACAGATTTCGCGCGAGAAGGCCAAGCGCGAAGAAGCTTGGGACCGTCTTGAGCGTGCCTACGCTGATGAAACCCGTGTTGATGGTGCCATCTTTGGTCGCGTCAAAGGCGGCTTTACCGTGGATCTGGGCGGCGCTGTTGCGTTCCTTCCTGGTTCGCAGGTTGACGTGCGCCCTGTGCGTGACGCTGGCCCGTTGATGGGTATGAAGCAGCCGTTCCAGATTTTGAAAATGGACCGTCGTCGTGGCAACATCGTTGTATCGCGTCGCGCAATCCTTGAAGAATCGCGTGCCGAGCAGCGTGCCGAAGTTATCGGCAACCTGACCGAAGGCCAGACGGTTGACGGCGTGGTCAAGAACATCACCGAATACGGTGCGTTCGTTGATCTGGGCGGCGTTGACGGCTTGCTGCACGTCACCGACATGGCATGGCGCCGTGTGAACCACCCATCCGAGATTTTGACAATCGGTGAAACCGTTAAGGTTCAGGTTATCAAGATCAACAAAGAGACACACCGCATCAGCCTTGGCATGAAGCAGTTGCAGTCGGATCCATGGGATGCGGTTGAAACGCAGTATGCCATTGGCACCGTGCACAAAGGCCGTGTCACCAACATCACCGATTACGGCGCATTTGTTGAGCTGGAAGCTGGTGTTGAAGGTCTGGTTCACGTGTCTGAAATGTCTTGGACCAAGAAGAACGTACACCCCGGCAAGATCGTTTCGACTTCGCAAGAAGTGGATGTCATGGTGTTGGAAATCGACAGCGCCAAGCGCCGGGTTTCCTTGGGCCTCAAGCAGACCCAGCGTAACCCATGGGAAGTGTTTGCAGAAACGCACCCAGTCGGGACAAACATCGAAGGCGAAGTTAAGAACATCACCGAATTCGGTCTGTTCGTTGGCCTTGATAACGACATCGACGGCATGGTTCACCTGTCCGACCTGTCGTGGGACCAGCGTGGCGAAGACGCAATTCAGAACTACCGCAAAGGCGACACGGTTCAGGCCGCTGTTACTGAAGTGGACGTTGAAAAAGAGCGTATCAGCCTGTCGGTTAAAGCGCTTGGCGAAGACACCTTCACTGATGCGGTTGATGGCGTAAAGCGTGGCTCGATCATCACGGTTGAAGTGACCGCGATTGAAGAAGGCGGCGTTGAAGTTGATTACAACGGCCAGAAATCGTTCATCCGTCGTTCGGACCTGTCGCGTGACCGTGCCGACCAGCGCCCAGAGCGTTTTGGCGTAGGTGACAAGATCGACGTGCGTGTGACAAACATCGATCCAAAGACCCGCCGCATGGGTCTGTCGATCAAAGCACGCGAGATCGCAGAAGAGAAAGAAGCCGTGGAACAGTACGGATCATCCGATTCGGGCGCGTCCCTGGGCGACATTCTTGGTGCGGCGCTGAAAGGCGACAAAAACTGATCTAATCGGTTAAACACCCTATCAGGGCCCTGCCAAACGGCGGGGCCCTTTGTTTTTATGCGGTAATGCATGGGGTTGGTTGGATTTCTTGTTTGTCACCCGGCGTTTTATCCCTATAGTTAAGAGACAAAAAAAGTCAGTGGCATAAAGATCACTGACGCTCACGGGGGGTACAAACGGATGATCCGTTCGGAATTGATCCAAAAGATTGCAGATGAAAATCCACATTTAACTCAGCGGCATGTTGAGCGCATTGTAAACACGGTTTTTGAAGAGATTATCGAGGCCTTGTCACGTGGTGATCGGGTCGAACTGCGCGGATTTGGCGCGTTTTCAGTCAAGTCGCGTGATGCGAGAACGGGACGAAACCCGCGCACAGGCGAGTCGGTGCAAGTTGAAGACAAGAAGGTTCCCTTCTTTAAGACCGGCAAGCTGCTGCGCGACCGACTGAACGGAAGGTAAGGCCAGAAATGATCCGGTATCTGCGGTATGTGTTGCTGATCGCTTTGGCGATTGTTTTGTTGACGGTGGCGATTGCCAACCGAGCTCCTGTAACGCTTAACGCTTTGCCACCAGATATGGCTGCCTTTGCCAGCCTGCATTACACACTGACCGTGCCGCTTTATCTGGTGATTTTTGCCGGGATCGTGGCGGGGTTGATGATTGGTTTTGTTTGGGAGTGGTTCCGCGAGCATCGTATTCGGGCAACCGCCAACAGCCGCGCGCGGGAAATCACCCGGTTGGAGCGTGAATTGGAGGCGTTGCGCCGCAGCAACCCTGAACAAAAAGACGAGGTTCTAGCACTTCTGGATCGTCCCGCCAAAGCGGGCTGATCCATGGCCGATATTCGTGTGAAAATCTGCGGGCTTCGCACTGCTGCCGATATGGCGGCGGTTGTGGCTGCGGGTGCGGCCTATGCCGGTTTTGTGTTTTTCCCCAAGTCGCCCCGGCATTTGACTACCGATCAAGCGCGCCTTTTGGCCTTTGCGGCCCCCCCCGGTTTGGCCAAGGTTGCGTTGACGGTGAATGCCGATGACGCCCAGCTGGATGCGATTTGTGATGCCGTGCCGTTGGACATGTTGCAGTTGCACGGGACCGAGTCGCCCGAGCGGGTGGCGCAGGTGCGGGCGCGCTATGGGCTGCCGGTGATGAAGGCTGTAGGTGTGGCGGATGAGGCGGATTTGGCGGCTTTGATCGAGTATTCGCTGGCCGCGGACCAAATTCTGATTGATGCCAAGCCGCCCAAAGGGGCCGATTTGCCGGGCGGCAATGGCTTGGCGTTTGATTGGCGCTTGTTGGTGGGGCGCAAGTGGTTGCGGCCTTGGATGCTGGCCGGAGGGCTTACGCCCGAAAATGTGGCCGATGCGATCCGGTTAACCGGCGCGCGGCAGGTTGATGTGTCATCCGGCGTGGAAACTGCGCCGGGGGTAAAGGATGCAGGCCTGATGGCCGCTTTTGTAAAGGCTGCACAATGATCCGTTGGCGAGACGCAAAGCGTGAGGATGTGCCAGCGATTGTGGCCCTGTTGCGCGAGGATGCCTTGGGGGCTGCGCGCGAGACGGGTGATATGGAGGCCTATCTCGCGGCCTTTGATGCGATGTCCTATGAATATGGCAACGATCTGATTGTGGGCGAGGCGGATGGCCGCGTGGTTGCGACCTATCAGCTGACATTCATCACAGGGCTTTCATTGCGGGCCAGTCGCCGCGCGCAGGTGGAATCGGTGCGGGTCACGGCAAAGCTGCGGTCCGAAGGGGTAGGCGCTGCGCTGATGCGCGATGCGGAAATGCGGGCGGTTCATGCAGGCTGTAGCCTGATGCAGCTGACATCGGATAAAACCCGCGAGGATGCGCTGCGGTTTTATGAAAGCGCAGGCTTTACCCCTTCGCATATCGGGTTTAAACGCAAATTAACCCCGTAGGAGTCGCTTGATGTCACGGATTATCGGCTTGGCAATGCGCCTGTGCGGCCTAGTTGTGGCTGGGGCTGCGTCTGGGATCATCGGTTTTGGCATGGGCGGCCCGGTGGGGGCCGCTTTGCTGTTTGCGATCGGCGGGTTTATTGGGTTTTTCGCAGCACCAATGGTGTGGCGCATTTTGGGATCGAACAAGGGGCAATGACAATGGCCGAAGACGGTATCAACAGCTTTATGACTGGCCCGGATGAGCAGGGCCGCTTTGGCATTTTCGGCGGGCGGTTTGTATCAGAAACGCTGATGCCGCTGATCCTTGAGCTGGAAGAACGCTATGAATTTGCCAAGACCGACCCGACATTTTGGGCGGAAATGGATGATTTGTGGAAGCATTACGTGGGTCGCCCCTCGCCTTTGTACTATGCCGACCGGCTGACCAAGCATCTGGGCGGCGCCAAGGTGTATATGAAGCGTGATGAGTTGAACCACACAGGCGCACATAAGATCAACAACGTCTTGGGACAGATCATTTTGGCCCGCCGCATGGGGAAAACCCGGATTATTGCGGAAACCGGCGCGGGGCAGCATGGGGTGGCCACGGCGACTGTTTGCGCGAAATTTGGTTTGAAATGCGTGGTCTATATGGGCGCGCATGATGTGGAACGCCAAGCGCCGAACGTGTTCCGGATGCGACTGTTGGGTGCCGAGGTTATTCCCGTGACCAGTGGTCGTGGGACATTGAAAGACGCGATGAATGATGCGCTGCGCGATTGGGTGACCAATGTGCGCGACACGTTTTACTGCATTGGTACGGTTGCGGGGCCTGCGCCCTATCCGGCGATGGTGCGGGATTTCCAATCGATTATCGGCAAGGAAGTGCGCTGGCAATTGCCCGAGCAAGAAGGGATCGGGCGGTTGCCCGATACTGTGATTGCAGCGATTGGCGGCGGGTCGAACGCGATGGGGCTGTTTTACCCGTTCTTGGATGATCCATCGGTGAATATCATCGGGGTTGAGGCGGGCGGCAAAGGTGTTGACGACCGGATGGAGCATTGCGCGTCCTTGACTGGTGGGCGTCCCGGCGTATTGCACGGCAACCGCACCTATTTGCTGCAAGACGATGACGGCCAGATTTTGGAAGGTTTTTCCATTTCGGCGGGGCTGGATTATCCCGGCATTGGCCCAGAACATTCCTGGCTGCATGACACGGGCCGCGCGCAATATGTGTCGATTACTGATAAGGAGGCGTTGGAGGCGTTCCAGCTGTCTTGCGCCTTGGAAGGGATTATCCCTGCGTTGGAACCCAGCCATGCGCTGGCCCATGTGATGAAGATTGCGCCAAAGCTGCCAGCCGAGCATATCATCGTAATGAATATGTGTGGGCGTGGCGACAAGGATATCTTTACCGTCGCCAAGCACCTTGGCTTTGACATGAAGATCTAAACTCTTTCCCCCTGCACCGTTCCAAAGTGCGGGGGGACAAGCAATTCTATAGCGTTTCATGTTTCGCGAATGCCAGCCTCGTGTGCTGGTGCCCCGCTTGCGACTGACATCTCCTATTATCAAGGTACCGATGGCACTCGGTTAACCTTTGCTGTGGTTGAGGCGCTGGATGCTGGTGCCGAAAAAGATATTGTGAGCACGGGTCATGGGACCGAATGGTCGTTGGTGCGCCGGTCTTTGTTTTCATGATTGATAAGTATTCAAGGTGCCCGTTCAAGCACAGGTATGCCCATGCAGGATTGGTGTTTAAGGACAGTAATAATGGACACATCCCGCAACTGAATGTGACCGGGCGATAGAATAACGAAACCCACGCGCCAACTGGTGCTTAAACTTCTGTTTAGGCGCGTCTCTTTGAGGTTTATGCGGATGGGATTAAACTTTGGTCCAATTCCGCTAACGGATAGTCTGGGGTTTGGTGGGGTCAGCCGCTGCGATGTGGCGCAACCCAATCCTGAGAGGATCAACCATGAAACCGATGATTTTTCTGACCGCTGCCTTGGCAATGGCAAGCAATATGGCCTTTGCGGCAGTGACTGTCGACTCAATTGCCGCTGACCTGAAAGCACAAGGCTACACCCGCATAGAAATCCAGCAACGCGCGACCGGGTTTAAGGCTGAAGCGTATCGTGGGGGAGAAAAGTTTGAGGCGGTCTATGATGCAACTACCGGTGATGTGCTGACGACAAGCACTCGTGCAAACGGGTCGGATGACAGTGATGATGACAAAGGCAAGAGTTCGTCAGACAGCGACCACCATAGCGGCGATCATGACAGCGATGACCATGACAGTGACGACCATGACAGCGATGACCATGGTAGTGATGACCATGATGGCGGCGACCATGATGGCGGCGATAACGGCCACGACGACGATTGATCCATAGTTTGTTCTCGTAAGTTTGCGGGGCAAACCGTTGACTAAGGCTGACGCCGCCCGCATTCTTTATTTGTGGGCGGCACATTCAGTTTCGCCAGAAACGGTTCAGGCGCCTTACCAGCCTGTGACCAAACGCTATTAATAACCGAATCTCCAAACGTGTTTGAAAGAAAAACAGAATGATAAGGCGTCGCCAATTTCTGCAAGTAGCGCTTCCGGCGCTTGGATTGGCCCTGGTCGGGGTTGGCCCGGCCCTGTCCGAAACCTTGGAAGAAAAAGTCGTGAAAACGCTGCGTCGCCAGGGATATCGCGACATCAAAAGCAGCCGTACCTTTCTGGGCCGCCTGCGCGTTACTGCAGAAAAGGGTGAAAAGCGCCGCGAAGTGATTTTAAATCGCCAGACCGGCGAGGTGCTGCGCGATGTGATTGTCGGGCATGGTGGCGCCAGATCTGTTTTTGACTGGGATAGCCGTGGGGATGATAATAGCGGATCGTCCAAGGTTGATGATGACGACCATGATGACGGCGGCGATCATGACAGCGACGACCATGACAGTGAGGGCGGGGATGACGGAGGTGCGGATGACTAGCGCCAACAAGGTCTTTCAATGAGCCGCCGGAGTGTTGCCGCAGTAATTTTGGCTGTTCAGTTCATCTGCGCTGCGTTTTTTGTATGGGATATCGTTTCGTCTGTTTTGGGCCTGCGGAACCAACCCATCAACTGGCAACTGCGAGAGTTTATAGAGATTGGCGCAGCGGTTGGGCTTATTTTGGGGTTGGTTTTCGGGGCGTTGACCCTGCGCCGTGTGACCCGTGAACGTAATTCCGCCGCCGAGGGTCTGCGCCGTGCCTCTGGTGTTTTTATGGTTCTGTTAGAGGAACGCTTTGTAGAATGGGGGCTGACCCGGGCAGAAAAAGACGTTGCGCTTTTTGCGATCAAGGGGATGTCGTTGGCCGAGATTGCCCGCTTGCGAAACACGTCTGACGGCACAGTAAAAGCGCAAACCAATGCAATATACCGTAAAGCGGGGGTGTCGGGGCGCCCTCAGCTTTTAAGTTTGTTTATTGAGGATTTAATGCGAGACGACGTTTTGCAGTCGCCAGATCAAGAGAGGGTTAAGGCAGAAATTGCCTTGAATTCAGGTTAGGCGCGGCACTTCACCCGGGCGGGAGAGGGTATCGACGACGCCCATCCGCAGCCCGCGCCCGATGCGGTGGGCAAGGGCCGACCATTGGGTAGCAGTTTCGGGTGGCAATCGGTCGGCCAGCACTTGGTCAAACAGCGCCAGCCAATCCTCAAACATACCGGGGCGGACGTTACCTGCCGCCTTGTGGACCGCCATTGGGTTGCCGTCATAGCTGCGTTCAAACAAAATCGCATTGCGCCAAAAGCGGGCGATTTTTTTCTCATGCGCGGGCCAGTCGGTGACATGGATAGCGAAAACTGGCCCCAATTTGGGATGCGCGCGCACGCCCGCGTAGAAACCGGCGACGACACTGTCGATTTGGGCAGGGGTTATGGGAAAACGGGCCAATGACATGCGATAGGGCTAACGCCCAGTGATCCTGTCGGCAAGGGCCAAGGTGTCGCGGTTAAGGGCAGTTTCAGGCCCGAGCATAACGCTGCAAGATATCTAGCGGAACGATATCGAGCGTGCGGATGTGGGTAGAGGCCAAATTGACCTGCGGGGCGGCACCTTCGTCATGCGCTTGCAAAAAGCGGCTGGCGCAGAGGCACCAACTGTCGCCCGGTTTCAGGCCTGCAAAGCCGTATTCGGGCCGCGGGGTGGACAGGTCATTGCCGAGGTATTTTGACAAAGCCAAAAATTCAGCAGTCATCACGGCGCAAACGGTGTGAAGGCCGTGGTCATCCGGGCCAGTATCGCAGCAACCGTTGCGAAAGAACCCGGTTAAGGGCGTGGTCGAGCAGCCTTCGAGTGAGCCGCCCAGAACGTTCGTCGATTGCAGTTGTACGGGTTTCATAGGGGAGGCCTGCCTTTATTCATAAACGATTACGATACACCGGAGGTCGCAAAATGGGCTGGCGGATTTGAACATTACACCTGCCGTAAGGCAATATAGGTGAGTTTCTGCCAAATTCCATAGTTAAGCGTTTAACCGCGATTGTCCAAGCAGCCCGTCTTGCGCCGGGTCCAGATGCCCGCGCCGCGTTAAAGTGCAGGGGCTTGCCATTCGACCCAGCGGCCATGAAAATCAACGCGGCCCAGCGGAATGGTGAGATTGCCGGGCCAGAGGCGTAAGATCAGGGCGGCGCCGGGTTCGGCCCCATCGCTTTCCATCGACAGATGGGCCAAGGGGGCAGACGCTGTTGCCCGCTTGCCTGCGGCTTGCAACAATGCTTCGCCCCGTGCTTGGGCGACTTTCGGGAAATATTGCCAAGCCACGGTGTGATAGATCAGGTGCAAATGGCCCTGAAATTGGGTTTGCAAACGGGTTTCCAACCACTCCACGGCATCGGCGCGGTCGACGTGCAGGCCTTTGGCCAGTCCTATCGCGGTTTGGGTCAAGGCCATGCGGTGCGGTTGATCGGCCCAGATATAGGCACGGATGCGCAGGCTGTCGCGGGTGACATCCAATGGGTTCAGATCAACTGCGCGGCGTTGCGTGACCTGAGGTTGGGTGCTGGGCGGCATGGCGCCGCGCCATTCGGGGGTCAGGCGCAACGGGCTGTCACGGTCGCCAAAACCGCCGCCGATATCCAGCGCATAACGGTCCCAGTTCAGGTTCAGCCCTGCGCTTGCCCCCAGTTCTGACAACACCATCGGCAGGCCAAAGCGGGCCGCTAGCCAATGCCCGGCGGCGATCAAGGGGGCGGAGCGGCGGACCTCATTGGTTTGGGGGGCGCTGGCCAGCCAGCCCAGCAAGGGCGCGGGGGCGTGGTCGGTGGTGTCCAGCAAGACTGCCAGCGCCTCAACATCAGTATAACGGGCGGGGTTAGTGTAAAAGCTGCGTAAGGCTTGCGGCTCGCCCTGCAAGGCAAGGGCATGCAGGCCTCCCGCAAGCCGCAAAGCCAGCGCATCGGCCCGGCCTGCAGGGTCGCCGGGCCAAGCCAGCACCCGGTCAGCCACCGTGGTGCCGGGGGTTAGCCCATCGGCTAGCAAACGTAAAATGCGCGCGGTAAACGGCGACCCCAAGGCCTGACAGGCATCAGCTTGAATGCGAAAGCTGTTGCGAACCGCATCGGTCATCTGAACCTGTCGGCCAGTTTTTGCAGCGCGTTGCGCGTGTCGGGCGTAGGATCCGGGGCGGGTTTGGGGGGCGGCGTTGGTTTGGTCGCGCTTGGCTGCACCCCGGTTGACGGGCGTGCAGGCGCGGTGCGCAAGGCCACGGCGTTGGAAAACTTGGGGCCATCACCTGCCGCGAGATAAGGCGCGCCATGGGACAAGCCACGCAGCAGGTCATCAAGCCATTCCTGATCGGCCTTGGCGAAATCATGCAGCACATATGCCGCCACCGCGTCTTTATGCCCCGGATGGCCAATGCCAAGGCGGACGCGGCCATAAGCCTCGCCAATATGGGCATGGATAGAGCGAAGGCCATTGTGGCCCGCATGCCCGCCGCCCTGTTTCAAGCGCATTTTGCCGGGGGCAAGGTCGAGTTCATCGTGGAAAACCATCACCTGTGCAGGCGTGATTTTGTGGAATGCCATGGCAGCTTGCACCGCCTCGCCCGAGAGGTTCATGAAGGTTTCGGGTTTCAGCAGCAAAACGCGGGTATCGCCCAGCCGACCCTCGGCCGCCAAGCCTTTGAACGCTTTTTTCCACGGGCCAAAGCCGTGATCTGCGGCGATACGGTCCAGCGCCATAAAGCCGATGTTATGCCGGTTGCCCGCATATTTCGCGCCCGGATTGCCCAAACCTACAAACAGCCACATATCGCCCCCTATTTTCCTCATCCTTTACCACCACACCACCCCAAACGCAAAACGCGAGAGCCGTGGCCCCCGCGTTTCACTATCGTTCAGAAGGCTGCAAAGATTACTCTTCGCCAGCTTCTTCTTCTGCCTCATCCACGCCCGAAGAGCGCAGGCCCGATGGGGCCGAGATGTTGGCGATAACGAAGTTACGATCAACCGTTGGCTTGGCGCCATTTGGCAAAACAACGTCGTTGATGTGGATAACATCACCGATGTTCAAGCCAGTCAGATCAACCGTGATGTGGTCTGGAATGTCGCCGGCGGTTACTTGCAGTTCGACTTCGTTCCGCACGATCACCAAGGTGCCGCCCTTTTTCAGACCGGGAGCCTTTTCATGGTTGATGAAATCAACGTGAATGAACAGGTTAACCAAGCTGGTCCGACGCAAGCGCATCAGGTCGAGGTGCAGTGGGATATCTTTTACCACATCGCGTTGAACGTGACGGCAAATCACGCGCACATCGTCTTGACCTTCAACCTTGAGGTTGAACAGGGTCGACAAGAAGCGGCCTGCTTTGAGGTGCTTGATCAAGTAGTTATACTTGATGTTCAGCGGTTGCGGGTCAACGCCGCCACCATAGACGATACCGGGTACCAGTTGATCACGACGAGCTTGGCGGGCGGCCCCCTTGCCTGTCCCCGCGCGAACCTCGGCTACAAGATCTGGGATCTCTTTTGCCATTGTAATTCTCCATATGTTAAATCCGCCGCCCTCCAAGGGTGTGCGACGCGACTGGGGGGCTATAGCGGGGAATCACCTTGGGGGAAAGGCTGAAAGTGCCATTGGGATCGCAGATAGGGTACGGAAACTGGCTCTTGCTGCCAATTGGCATCGGCTGTAGCTGAAAATAAGAGCTTTGGAGCGCGCGATGTCCTTTTCTGCCACCCTTGTTGCGGCGCGGCCAGCGCTGGCCAGCTTTGCCGCGATGGGCATATTGTGGGGCAGTTATGCGGCTACCTTACCGGATATCAAGGCAATGTTGGGGGTGGACGAGGCGGGGCTGGGATTGCTGATCCTTGGCGCGCCGATAGCAGCCGTGCTGGCGATGTTAGTGGCGCCTGCGACCGGGGTGATGTTGGGGCGCTATGCCTTGCCGCTGGCGAGTGTGGCGATGGCGCTGGCGTTTATTTTGCCGGGCCAAGCTCCACTTGCGGGTGGTTTTATGCTGGCAGCCTTTGCCGTGGCCATGGCGGCGTGTGGGGCTACGACCGGCACGCTGGATGTGTTGATGAACGCGCGGGTGGCCGCGATGGAAAATGTCCGTGGGCATTCGCTGATGAACCTGTGCCACGCGGCCTATTCGCTGGGTTATGCGGCATCGGCCTTGTTGTCGGGGGCGTTGCGCGGGGCTGCTTGGGCACCGGGGCAGGTGATGCTGACGGCGGCGCTGATTGCCTTGGTGTTGGGGCTGGTATCGTTTGAGCGGGACGGTGCGATTGACGGGTTGGGCAAACCCAAGGACGGCAGCTCGCCTGCGCTGGGGCGGGCAACGACGATTGGCGGGGCCATCGTGATGATCGCCTTTTTGTCAGAAAATGCGGCAGAAAGCTGGTCGGCGCTGCATATTGAACAGACCTTGGGCGGTAGCCCCGCGCAAGGGGCTTTTGGTCCGGCGGCGATGGCGTTGACTATGGCGGTGGCGCGGTTGGGCGGGCAAAGCATCATCGCGCGGGTCAGCCCGTTGCGGTTGCTGACATTTGGCGCGGTGATTGCAGGGATAGGCGCGCTGATTGCTGCAGCGGCTGTTAGTCCGGCGATGGCCTATGTGGGCTTTATCGTGCTGGGGATTGGCGCATCTGTGGTGGCCCCAACCGCATTCACGTTGGTCGGGCAAATGGCCCGTCCCGAAGCACGGGCGCGGGCTGTGGCGCGGGCCACCTTGCTGGGGTATTTTGGCTATTTCTTTGGCCCGCCGATGATCGGGTTTATCGCGGCCAGCTTTGGTTTGCGTGCGGCTTTTGGGTGTGCCGCCGTAGCCTTGCTGGCCGTGACTGTGCTTGCGCCGCTGATGCTGCGTAAAGCGCCCTAGTCCAAGACATGCAGAGGTTTGGTCATGTTGCGTTTTGCATTTGACGTGCTGAATCACATCAAATGCAAACCACTTCAATCGACCCAGTCGCCTTCGAAACCTTTGGGGATCAGCAGGTTATGGCGACCAAGGTCGTCAATATTGCGTTCGCCTGTAAGGCCCATGGTGGTGATCAGTTCTTTTTGGATCACCTCCAGCGCTTTGGTCACGCCTGCCTCGCCCATAGCCCCCAAACCGTTCACAAACGCGCGGCCGATATAGGTGCCCTTGGCGCCCAAAGACAGTGCTTTCAGCACGTCCTGACCAGACCGGATTCCGCTGTCCATATGGACCTCAATCTTGTCACCAACAGCGTCCACGATACTTGGCAAAGCGCGGATTGACGACAAAGCCCCGTCCAATTGCCGCCCTCCGTGGTTCGACACGACAATCGCATCGGCACCAACTGACAGAGCGTTGCGGGCATCTTCGGCGTCCATCACGCCTTTCAAAATCACCTTGCCGCCCCACATTTCCTTGAACTTTGCGATGCGCTTCCAATCCAAGGATTCGTCAAATGCCTCAGCCGTCCAGGACGACAGGCTGGAGGGGTCAGACACGCCTTTGGCATGGCCGACGATATTGCCAAAAAACCGCCGCTTGGTTTGCAGCATTTCAAGGCCCCATGGCACCTTGGTCATCATATTGGCGATCGAGGCGGGCGTCAGTTTCGGCGGGGCAGACAGGCCATTTTTCAAGTCTTTGTGGCGCTGGCCCATGATCTGCAAATCAACTGTGATGACGATGGCCGAGCATTTCGCAGCGCGGGCGCGCTCAAACAAGCGGTTCATGAAATCATCGTCTTTCAGGGTGTAGACCTGAAACCAAAACGGCTTGGTGGTGTGCTCGGCCAGATCCTCGATGGAACAAATGCTCATCGTCGACAGGGTGAA
>Ga0213868_10002664_pt1 | contig 16990 bp, 22 predicted proteins | sample PICome_9_FD_160087 | JGI IMG/M metagenome (GOLD analysis project Ga0213868, IMG submission 160087) | Coastal seawater microbial communities near Pivers Island, North Carolina, United States - PICO127 | ecosystem: Environmental > Aquatic > Marine > Coastal | place: USA: North Carolina...
TGTATCATCATTATCCCATTCAATATTTATGGGTTGTGATGTTCCTGCAACTCCAAGTATATTTCCAGAATTATCAGTTACACTTAAACGAGCATATATTTCTAAATGATCGTTTATAGTTTCTTTCGATGCCCATAAATAAAATCTTTGAACTCCACCCGGTATTACTGTAAAATCAAATGGCTCTGAGATATATGTTTCCACTACAGTACCAGTACTTGTCAATGGTATTAATTTAGATACTGTTCTTTCAGCTAATCCAGTTGGTTCTAATCCCAATTGTTTTACTCCTGGTACAAATGGTAATATTTGAGCAGGTATTTCAAGTACAGAATCATTAAAATAGTATATTCTACCAGAACCAACTCCATTTACACCTGATGTTCCTGAAGTTCCAGTTGTCCCGCTTGTTCCTGAAGTTCCAGTTGTTCCTGAAGTTCCAGATGAACCAGATGAACCAGAAGTTCCATCCTCTCCAGAAGTTCCAGATGAACCACTTGTTCCAGAAGTTCCAGTTGTTCCCGAAGTTCCAGTTGTCCCGCTTGTTCCTGAAGTTCCAGATGAACCAGATGAACCAGAAGTTCCATCTGTTCCTGAAGTTCCAGATGTTCCTGAAGTTCCAGTTGTTCCACTTGTTCCTGAAGTTCCAGTTGTTCCTGAAGAACCACTTGATCCGCTAGTTCCGTTTTCACCACTTGTTCCCGAAGTTCCAGATGAACCAGAAGTTCCATCTGTTCCATCTGTTCCAGATGAACCAGAAGTTCCGCTTGTTCCTGAAGTTCCACTTGTTCCTGAAGTTCCACTTGTTCCTGAAGTTCCAGTTGTTCCACTTGTTCCTGAAGTTCCAGTTGTTCCTGAAGAACCTGAAGTACCGGTTGTTCCTGATGAACCAGAAGTACCATCTGTTCCTGAAGTACCAGAAGTTCCTGAAGAACCATCACCACCACTAGCACCATCAAGGTTAACTATCCATGATGTATATGTTCCAGAACCAACAGTTCTTGTCGGAGTAGCAAATACTAAAACACCAGTAATTGAATTATATGTTATAACTTCACATTCTTGGAAGTTATTTGTATCGTATACTATTATAATGGATTGTGCAGCAGTATATGCTAATCCAGTTTCAACTGTAATTGTACCTGAAGCGCCCAATGTAAATGAAGTAGTAGATACTGTTCTATATCTGTCGCTATAACCTGATGTACCTGAAGTACCAGTAGTACCGCTTGTACCAGATGTACCAGTTGTACCAGATGTACCAGTTGTTCCTGAAGTTCCAGATGAACCAGAAGTCCCGTTTTCACCGGATGTTCCTGATGTTCCACTAGTTCCAGTTGTTCCAGAAGTTCCAGATGTCCCACTAGTTCCTGAAGAACCGCTCGTTCCATTTTCACCGCTCGTTCCTGAAGTTCCAGTTGTTCCTGAAGTTCCAGTTGTTCCAGATGAACCAGAAGTCCCGTTTTCACCACTCGTTCCTGAAGTTCCAGTTGTTCCTGAAGTTCCAGATGAACCAGATGAACCAGAAGTCCCGTCTTCACCACTCGTTCCTGAAGTTCCTGAAGAACCACTCGTTCCTGAAGTTCCAGTTGTTCCACTTGTTCCTGAAGTTCCAGTTGTTCCAGAAGTTCCACTTGAACCAGAACTACCATCCGTTCCAGAAGTTCCATCTATTCCAGAACTACCATCAGTTCCTGTTGTTCCAGATGTTCCTGAAGTACCAGTTGTTCCACTAGTACCAGTTGTTCCTGAGGTACCATTTGCACCTGAAGTTCCACTTGTTCCAGAAGAACCAGATGATCCAGAAGTACCATCTATTCCTGTTGTTCCATCCGTTCCAGATGATCCAGAATTACCACTTGTTCCAGAAGTACCAGTTGTACCACTCGTTCCCGAAGTTCCTGAAGTTCCTGAAGTTCCTGAAGTTCCATTTAAACCTGAAGTACCATTTAAACCTGAAGTTCCACTTGTTCCAGAAGAACCATCATTTCCATCTATTCCATCTATACCAGAAGTTCCTGAAGTACCAGTTGTTCCTGAAGTACCAGTTGTTCCACTTGTTCCCGAAGAACCAGAAGTCCCGTCTTCACCGCTAGTTCCCGAAGTACCAGTTGTTCCACTTGTTCCAGAAGAACCAGAAGTCCCGTCTTCACCGCTAGTTCCCGAAGTACCAGTTGTTCCACTTGTTCCTGAAGTTCCATCAATTCCTGAAGTTCCACTTGTTCCATCAGTTCCATCAGTTCCAGATGTTCCTGAAGTTCCACTTGTTCCTGAAGTACCAGTTGTTCCACTTGTTCCCGAAGTACCATCCGTTCCAGAAGTACCATCCGTTCCTGATGTTGCAGAAGTTCCACTTGTTCCTGATGTTCCTGTTGTTCCTGATGAACCACTTGTTCCGTCAGTTCCTGATGAACCACTTGAACCAGAAGTTCCACTTGTTCCAGAAGTTCCACTTGTTCCAGAAGTTCCATCCGTTCCAGTTGTTCCCGAAGTTCCAGTTGTTCCAGATGTTCCCGAAGTTCCACTTGAACCTGAAGTACCATCAGTTCCAGAAGTACCATCGACTCCAGAAGTTCCATCAGTACCTGTTGTTCCAGAAGTTCCACTTGTTCCAGATGTTCCAGAAGTACCACTTGAACCAGAAGTTCCATCCGTTCCCGAAGTTCCAGTTGTTCCCGAAGTTCCACTAGTTCCATCAGTTCCCGAAGTACCATCCGTTCCGGTAGTTCCACTTGTTCCGCTTGTTCCACTCGTTCCAGAAGAACCACTTGTTCCTGTTGTTCCTGAGGTTCCGCTAGTTCCATCAGTTCCTGAAGTTCCATCAGTTCCTGTTGTTCCACTTGTTCCTGAAGTACCAGTTGTTCCTGAAGTACCAGTTGTTCCACTTGTTCCTGAAGTACCATTTATACCACTTGTTCCTGAAGTACCAGCTGAACCAGAAGTTCCCGAAGTACCAGTTGTTCCCGAAGTTCCAGTTGTTCCTGAGGTTCCAGTTGTTCCCGAAGTTCCATTAACACCACTTGTTCCTGAAGTTCCATCGGTACCATCAGTTCCATCGGTTCCACTTGAACCACTTGAACCATTTGTTCCTGAAGTTCCATCAGTTCCTGAAGTACCACTTGTTCCACTAGTTCCACTTGAACCAGTAAAACCTGAAGTTCCACTTGTCCCTGAAGTTACAGCACCACCATCAACACTACCTGGAATCCAAACAAAACTATCAACTGGATAACCAGCTGCAATTATATCAATATCTCCAACTAATACTTTATGAAAGATTAAAGGCCTTCCATTATCAGCAGCTATAACTGTACCATCTGGACCTGATCCAAATATTTTATAACCATTCTTAGTCTCTTCAATATAGGCTAAGTTATAATCCATTTCTAGATGTGTTAATGGTCGATCTGGATCAAATGTATTAGGTTGTAGTGGAACTCTTTGCCCATCGGATCCTAGATGTAAACCATGCCCTAAAATTGCACTAGTGTAATATGACAGTCTTTTGTTAGCCATTTTTGCTCTTCTTTATTTTATATCGACTTATTTGATTACCCTTTTGGAGAAATCTAGTCTATTTGTTTTGTTATAATACATATCAATTACATTCTGATATGCTTCGTTTTTGATAATCTCAATATAATCACATGGATTTGTATATTCTCCAGGAGCTTCTATATAAGGAAAGCAAACATAACTTGTTTTTAATTGCTTTAAGAATTTATCTACTTGGAATAGATCATGTACTTTTTTAACACTAATTCTATTAAGTTGCGATTCTTTTTGTGATTCAAACCCAGCTCTTAGGTTATTAACAAAGATTGCATGTTTTGCATTATTAAGATATACAGTGAATGCTAAAATATTATAAATACCTTCATTATCTGTTCCACAATCACAATTTGGATCCCAAATTTGAAAAGGATAACTATCCTCAATAAAAAGTTTAAGAGCATCTAGATTATCAAAACGAGGTATTGTCTTAGTACCATACTGTGATGACCTATTCATTAAAATATTGGAAACAGGACCATCGTTGTCCTGTACAATTTTTAAAGTATCATAAATTGCGATTAACGAAATTCTATCAAATATCATATTATTTACCAATCATATTAGTTAATATATAGGCAACAATACCTACAGATGTTGTGAATATAGTCCAAAAGATCTTAACAAAACCACTTTTCCATTTCAGCAATTCTCTATGTTCTTCTTGTAATTTCTCTAGGTCTCTTTGTTTTCTTTCCCACTCTTGTCTAAATTCAGTATTCTTTCTAATCTCCACAATTGCACCATCATAAGGATTTAAAAGATTCTTTTTAAGATCAGAAAGATCTTCTCGCATATCCTTTTGATTTTGAATCAATTGATTAATAGAGTTTTCTAAACCAATATAATTAGGATCCTCCATCTTTGTTTTTAAAGATGAGAATGCAGCTAATAATTCCGATACGATTTCTTTATTTGTCTTGTTTTCCATTACATTGGCTTATTTTTACCTTGTTTTGCGGCAATAGCCTCTCTAATCCATATTTTACCTAATGGATTTTCAACAGGTGTGTTCATTTTTTGAGCAATTTGAGATTCTGCTTGATCTAATATATCATCACCAAATACAGAATTATCTATAATTAACATTCGGTCACTACCAAATAGTTTCTGAAACTTACCCAAATTGTTTTGAACTTCTTTCCACATTTTTTCAACAATTTCATCCGGAAGTACTCTATCTCTCTTTCTATTTCTCTCTAAAGCAACATCTAATGATGTGTTAACAAATACCATATAAGTATCATAACCTAAATCTTTATAGAGCTGTCTATGGCCTTTAATTTTATTAAAATCTTTACCAGTTCCATCAATTACTTGACCTAATCTACCGGCAATATAATTATCTTGCATTCTTTTTGTAACACCCTTTGCTTTATCTCTTAAAGTCATGATTTCAGCCCATAATTCTTGGTCATTTGCATATTCTCCTAGTTTACCAACATCATATCCAGCTTTTTTAAGCTCTGTTTCAAATGCATTATCATTATTTACTAACTTCAAACCAGTTGAATATGATACAGATGAAGAGGCTTTCGGAATAAAACCAAAGATTTCAGTAGCAACATATGATTTTCCAGAACCTGGCCCACCTGCCATAAAAAATGCCTTAAGAATTCCAGGGTCATAAACACCCTCATTAATAAATTCTTCAAATAATTTTACATATCTCATGCTAATATATCTTTTTCTTTACTTTATATATCAAACATAAAAAAAGAGGTTGCTTTAGGCAACCTCTTTTTTAATATAAGTGAGTATTTATTTAAAGTTTATTTTTAAGCTCTTCAATAAATGGCATATAATTGTGTTTTCCATATTCATCTCTAAGTATTGTAGCAACTGCATCCGCAAAATCTTTATAAGACATTGAGTCATCAATTTTAATTATTGATTTGTTAATTTCTTTTGCTAAAGCATCTGATTCTTTAGATTCTACTACATAGTCATATTTGACAAGAACTTCTTTAACTCCTGACTCAATTTTTGCTGCTAATTCATCTCTCATCTTTGGACTTGAGTGAATTCCAAATGCACCAGAAACCATGCTACTGACAATTTTATCTAAAAAGATTTTCATTTTTTCAGTAACTACTGATTCATTTTGAACATCAGCCCATGCTTCTTCCCAGTCATCAGTATCATACTTATAAAATCCTACTAAGTCCGCAATTTTATTATATGCTGTTTCATCATCTTCTCCTTTTTCGAATTCTGTAACATCATAATAATTATTATTAATGAATTGTGCAAGTTCTCGTTCGCTTGGTCTTCTACCTAATTTATTGATTACCTTTTGAACAGTGTTGTATTTACCAACATCTTCTCTTTTTTCATTAACTAGAGATTCAGTTTGAAAATGGTTTCTATTGATTTTATTCAAGTATTCTAATTCCTCATCGCTTAATTTAGTTGCAATTAATGATCTGAATTTACCACGTTGTTGAGAAGGTGTAAGCTTCATAAATTCAACAACATCTTTATCATCTTTTATTTTATCGATAATAGATTTTACAGCCTTGTCAGATTTTCTTTTTTGCCACCATCTTTTTAAATCTTCAACCGGTGTGAAATCACTAACTGCACTTATTTTATTACCTAGTAATGCTATTTGTCCCATAACCATTGCAGATTGCATTAGTATTAAAAAAGTGGTAGCTGCATCTTCATTAATTACAGATTCATTAACTTTTTTCTTAAGATACTTATTAGCATCTCTAACGATAAAATCTTGTGAGTTTCCATCTTCTCTAGCTACTACATCACCGTTTGGTTTAATATTTGTGATTGTTACAACTTTAACACCATTTGAAGTTTTCCACTCCCATTTATCACCGGTTTGGAATTTAGCTTCAGTAACTACCGATACAGATTCAGCCAACATTATCTCTAGCTTGCTTCTTTTTGCAATAAGCATTTGAATATCATCTTCAATTCTATTAAGCTCAGATCCATATTTATCTGCAATTGGACCACCTTCAGCTTCAGCCTCTTCTTCCATATCGATTAGCATTTGACCTCTATCAGAATATAGATCCTTTAGATCTTGACTAATATCCCATAGATCATCCTCCGCTTTCATTCTCTGTTTACCATAAAGTGGTCTACGTTTTGGTTTTGCAAGCTCTTTTTCGCGATTCATTTTTGCGGCCCTAAATGCTATTAAAACCGGATCATTGATGCTCGTAGCTTCAGTAACTACTGATTCTACTAACTGATCATTATCAAATTTAATAGTAGGTGATGGTGAAAAATCAGTTCTACCATCTTGAGCATCTATTCCATATAAATCCATTAACATCTTAATAACTAGACCTTTTTTAGATTTATCTTTTAAATGAAAATAGGTTACTCGGTCATTTGGTTGACTAATAATACCTTTAACATATTGCGATAATTCATTTGCAATAGATTCTGCAGCGTCTCCTGCGATATTACCATTATATTTAGACTCTAATACTTTAGAATTGCCTTCAATAGCCTCTAATGTTTCTGGCATAGATCTAACCATTACACCAAATTTATCATCCCATCTTTCAGATTTATAACCCGTACAATATTTAGTTTTAAGTTCTTCATGGAATGCAAATACTCCACCTGGTAAATTATAAATAATAGTACCTTTTGGTAATATTACATTTACATAATCACCAATTCTGGCTCCTTTAACGTCTTTCTTTAATTCATATTTTTTATCCTCTAAAGAAGAAACCGTTCTGGCACTAGTACCTGAAACCATAGATGTTTTAATTTCAGCAACTACTGATTCACTAAATAATCTCTTACCAGTTTTATCTTCTAAATGTAATAGGGCTTTAGGATATTTCTCTTGCATTACATTAAAAACTGCAGGTGCAATCTCTGGTGTGCTTACAGGTTCTTGGTGGATTACCTTACCATCTTGTACAACAACAACTACAGCTGGATAGCTTCCTTGTTTTGCAGCTTTAAATACTTTACCTCTATTAGCTTCTGATAGGTAATGTGCTGTGTATTCTTCTCTAGACATATTTTGCATTGCTGCATGTATGTCTAAGAAGTCTTCGAATAGTTTTACTTTTTTCATAATTATCCTTCTCCTAAATATAATTCTTCAAAATGTAAAATGTCTAATTTAGAATTTACATCTATTAATTCAAGTGCAGCTAATAAATCCGAGTATTCAATAACTGAATCAGTTTGAATTTGTCTAAAACCTTGTAAGAAATCGAATGTTGCTAAATCAATTGCAAAGATAGCTTGAGAATCTTTCATGTATTTATTGAAAAGATCAAGTTCTAATCTATATGCTTTTTCAATAATGTCTGGTAAACTTGTAAACTCAAAGTTCATATCTACAGTGGGAATTACAACATTTGAATTCCAATCAATTACATATTTTTGTAATTTTTGTGCATGTTCTAATTCACTTGCAGTTTCTCCAGCAAAAAATGCTGCTGCTGTTTTGTAATTTTTATCCATACACCAATTATGCGCTGCATTATAAAAGTAGTGTGCTGTAAATTCATCTCCAATTCTGGCATTTAATGCGCTTGCAACAACATCGTTTAATTTATTCGGTTTCATCATCATAATTATTTTTTGATTATATTATTATATATCTAAATTAAAAGAGCTCTTTTAATTTCTCACGCTCGATTATCTTTTTTAATACTTGGATATAATTAGGATCTTCAGCATAACTAGCACTTAGGTATTGAAAATATTCTGCTTCATTTCTAATAGAACTCAAATATCTACATTGATAAAATGCATAATCATAGACAGATTCTCTCCAATGGTTATAGTAAGCATGGTTGCGATTAGTTCCTTCGGCTGTTGTGATTCGACGAGAAGCCTCTTTCATACCAAATAGATTATGATTCTCTAGGAAGATTGAACTTTTCCAATGGCCAGTTTCAGCAATAGATTGAGCCAAAACAATATGTGGTTGTTTAACATTAAGATCTTTTAGCATCTGCACTAATTTGTCTTTGCTAAATTCATCTGATTTTTGGATAATGATTGATTTTTCAACAGGTGTTAATTTCACAAAACTACTATTGAAACCAATACTGATGCCAATATAGTATGCTACAGTTGAAGCTAGTGCAAACGCACTTAATAGGATTAATGATACCTTAAAAAGGTTAATCTTTCTATGAATTAATTGATCTTTGCAGTAAGTATATAGCATAATTCTTATTTTAATGATTTAACTTTAGTAAAAATAACATCTAATGATTGCTTAACGTTATTTAGGATTTGTTGTTCCATCTCAAGTCTAATTTTATCAATTTTAAGATCGAATGCTCTTTTGATATTTTTCATCTTGCGACCATATAATGATACATCATAGCCATAAACGTGGTTTATTATTTTGATGTTATCTTCTTCAATAACTATAAAATAATCACCGTTCTTGATATACCTTTTAGTGGATAAGCTAGATGATAGAAGCTCAGAATTATGATTATTAATCATCGCAAAACAGATTAGAGCTGCTTTTTTCTGATTATCATCTAATTTTGGTTGGATGTTAGTAGGATCGAATGTCTTTTTAGACCAAATTGATACCTTTTGTGCTTTTCTTTTAAAATAATGTCTAATGTTCATATATTAAGTTTGATTACAGTGTAAATATAATAAAAAAGATTGACATAAAAAAACTTTTTTGCAATTATTTTGCATTTTTTTGCAAAAAAAAAGAGGACCGAAGCCCTCTTTTACAATCTAAATCATTCTTATTAAAACATGAACTTAAAAGTTTCAATCATGTCCTTATCTTCTTTTGAACCTTCTACAATATCAAACTCTGATCTTAAATTATTATAGATCATATCCCATTGGTCAGCATCAGCCATTCTATTTAACTCATCTTCGTTTTGGCTAATATATTTCTTTAAGTTTTTTCTTAAATCCTCATTAACAACATTATTTACTCTTTTATTATCGAAAGAATAAGCTTCAAAAGTTTTTAAATGTTTCATATTATTTATTTATTCTTTCAATCAAAGTATCCCAAGATAATGGAGCTTTAGTAACTACTGATTCAGACATTTTTTTCATGTTCTTAACAATAGTATCTACTGAATCATTTTTCTTACCATATACCGGATTGTTTCTTACTGCCATATTCATAACATTTCCATTTTGGAAGATATTATATGAACCACCATCAAATTCTTCTCCATCAACATCTAAGTCAAAACTGTCTTCTTCTAATGTTCTCTTATTAACTGTAACTTTTTTACCATCTGCTTTAGACATTGCATCTGCAAATCTTTGTGCAACTTCCATAGTCTCATCTTTTGTAAGACCTGCTGGTTTTGCATGTGGATTAGCTTCAGTAACTAGAGATTCTTTAATCCCTAATTCTTTTACAGATTTAACTTTTTTACCAGCCTTTTCTTCGTTATCATCGTCTGCATATGCCAATAACCCTGCTGCGATTAATCTCTTATAGATTTCTCCTTTAACTAATTCAAAATCAATTGAGTCACTTGAATTTTCCCAAGTATCTGCTACAAATTCTGGGTCGATCCAACCATAACCTGACTTAATGTCTTTAATCATGTCAGTCATATCCATTTCAAATTGCTTAACAGCTCCTTCATTGATAGCATATTTTGCCTCTTTTGAGTCCCATATTGTTTTCGGCATAATTCCTACCTTTTCTACACCATCGTCGTCTAATAAATCATCTTCATTTTTGCTTTTCCATAATGAAGCAGATTTTAAATCTTTGAATGAGTTTATTAGTTTCTTACCTTTTTTAAGTTCGACATAACCAACGTATTCTTCTGATTCATTAACTGCTGATTCTTTAACCACTAATTCTAGGTCTTTATCTTTACCCATTACAGCTGAATCTAATTCGGCCTCTAATTCTTTCTTACGAGCAGTTAATTCTTTTAATTTATCTAATAACTGTGATTTAGTATCTCCTTCAGCAGATTTCCATGCAGTTACAGTATTTGTCATATCTGTGGTTACTTCGCTCCATTCTTTTTGGATTTTATTGATCGAACGTGCTTCGTTTACCTTAGATTCTACAACTTTTTTAGCTTCTGCTGCTGCTTTATCTGCAGCAATCTTAGCATTTTCTTCAATTATTTGACCCATGTTATTTTGTTTAGCAAAATTTAATGCAGCCATTGCATTTAATTTATTACTAAATAGGTTAATTGCTTCACTAAGTGGAATTGTACCCTTTAAACCTTTAGTTAAAGACTCAACTTTAGCTTGGTTTTTTGTTTCAATTGCTAAAAGAGCCTCTTTAATCATTTCTACTGTATATCCAGCAGAATGATTCTCTTTATTATTAAAGTTTATGAATGACATATATTATTTGGTATTTTTATTTTTACTTCCAGCTGGACGTCCTCTTTTCTTTGTAGGTTTTTTAACAACCTCAACAACATCCTTTACTTCTTTTGCCACCTTTTTAGCTGCAGTCTTTACTTCTGCAACCTCTTTTTTAACAGCTTTAACTTTTTGTTTAACTTCTTTTTTAGCTTCTTCTATTTTTTCTTCGATAACATCTGGAATAAGATCACCATCGGTATCTTTTATTCGATATGTTGTAATCTTATAGAGATAGATTGCAGCAGCTATTCCAAAAATAGCTAAAATAATTAAAAATGTGTTCATAGTTTAGATTTATTTGTTATTATATTAGTTTATTTATCTTTGTTTTTTTTCATAATAGAAAAGAGCACTATTTCTAGTGCTCTTTAATCCGTTTTAAGCTGGCCCACCGACTCCGAAATTAACCCAACGTACATATTCATCCGATACATCTTCTAGTTCCCAGTCGTGACTTAATCCTAAGAGTTCGTCAACCACGTGTTCAATTACCAGTTCAATGCCTTTTGTCTCTGTTGTAGAATCATTTTCAGAAGTGGTAAGAGCTCCTGAAATGATTTCGGCCATGTTTAATAAGGTGTTTTTAGATTGTGAAGTTTCCTTCAACATATATATCTAGCTACCATAGCTTTGTTTCATTATTTTTTGAAAAATAGAAAAATAGTTTATCTTTTTTTCAATAAAGCTTCAATTAGGGTTCCATGTGAAGAATAAACTGCAATTTGTTGCGGAGTTGGTAACTTTCCCGCTTTAATAGATTCTACCATAGAGTCAATAAAATGTATAGGTACCTTACCAGTATCTACATAGAGATTCCATTCCTCTTTATTCATTTTTATTTGATTACTTTAATTCCCATGTTGGAATTAAATGGGTTAGGCATACTTCCTTTTTGTTCAAATTCAAAGTTTGCAGATTTAAATGGAATTGTTTTAAAGGTAAGTGTTCCTTTATTTACAGAAACATCTAAGTATAACTGTTTAACATTTGTTACCATTCTACCGAATTTAGATAATTCAGTAGAGTATTTATTAGTTAATAATGCAGCTATCTCAACCATTAATGCATAAAATACTATTCCAACTTTATTTTTGCCCATATTTGGATATTCTGTTATCATTGCATCTAGTTTAGCTTTGTTCCATTGCATCTTACTTAAATCCCATACTTTAGCTATAAATTTGCTAAATTCATCTACATTAGAATCATATAAATTATCTAAAAAATTAACAACTGCATCTTGAGTTAATAACGAAGGATCTAATTTAGATTCAGCAGAAAGAAACCAATATCCTGAATTGTTACGATCACTTATATTAACATTACACAAATTCATTATATTACTAAAGGTTGTGCTTCTAGCTAATTTTGGAGGATTAACCCATTGTTCTACAACGTTATTTAAAAAATCTGTTTCATTTGCAGTTTCTGCTTGTATTAAAGACTCTCTTTTTGCTTGATATATTTTTTGCATTATAGTATCTCCACTTGGAGTTCCACCTTTTCCACCTTTAGATGAAACTGAATATCCGCCGAAATAAAAATCTACTAATTTTTCATTTGAAGATGAAGGGTAGGATAATCCAACTCCATATGATTGAAGTATATTAAAAAACATAAATCCTCCCAATATTTCTCCATAATCATTTTGGAAATGTTGAATTGAAATAGGATCAATTCCTTCAAATACACTAGCATCAATATTGTATGTTATATCATGGACGCCAGCTGCTAAATATGCATCAAAATCTTTAAATTTGTTCTTATTTGCTGAATTATTCATAACTGATTCAGTTACTGTAATAAAACATTTTTTATAATTTTCTGGTAAACTACTGTTAGTTATAGCTGGAGAAACTGCTGCAAATAAACTTTCAGCTGATTGATAACCGTTTTTTGTTATCCCTAAACTATCAGGTGTAAGATCCTTTCTACCAACAACACCACGTTCTCCTTTTTTATTAACTTTAAATCTATTTGTAATTGTTATAAAGTCTCCTTTTTTATAATCTCTACCTAAAGAATCGGATACTTTGCTATTAAAAATTATTGTATATCCTGCAAAATCGCTGGAAACAATTCCTTGCTGTTTAAATTCTATACTATATGATGATCGATCGATGCCACCTACCACTTTAAGAAATTCTATAATTTTAGCTTCTGCGGTTCCATCATTAGCACCAAAGTTTGCTCTTAGTACTTCACCAGTTCCACTTATTCTACTGGAAACACCAGCAAAATCTTTAGACTTCATAAAATTTTTATAACCTTCTAGCCAAAATTCCTCAACTGCTTTTTTAGTTGGTTGTTTTGCTTCATATATAGCTTTGTTTAATGCTATTTGAAAATTATTTCTAATATCTCCAAATGTATTCATATTATTTTATTGCTTTAATTGTTGATATACTTATCCCATCATATTCTGATTCTAGGGATTTAACTAATCTTAGGTTTGCATCATCGTCATCATAGAATTGCAGGTCATTATAACCCATATCTATAAATTCTTTAAATGCTTCTTTTTTACGGTCTGAAATACTACCTTTAAATTTATGTACTGGATCGTTTATCGCAAAGATAAGATCTTTGTCAATCCTAAATCCAACATGCTCTCTTAACCACTTATAAATCATTTCGCGATCATCTCTTGCAGTTACAATTCCAACAGCAATCTTCATTTTATAAGCCTCTTTAAATATTTTAAGGTAATAATCAATTAGCTTTCCGGCTTTCATAATCTCCAATGATTTAAACTCATCAAAGTTTAATTCATCATGCTCTCCTTTTTCATAAGTATTAAATTCTTCTGGTGTTAATGTATAACACTCTCCAGTCTTTTTATTACAAACTTTAATCTTAGCTGCAGAAATTACAAGAGTATCATCAAGGTCAAATACAAGTATCTTAGAGCCATGATAAGGTTTACCGGCTCTATTAATCTCATTTAAGTATTCTGTATATTCTTTAATGTATTTCATTTTGATTTATATCTAATAATTAATAAAAGTTTATTTAATATTGGCTTGTTTTAATTTTATAGCTGTTGTCTTCATGTCAATTTTTGTAATTTCAGCCTGTAATACCAATTTTTGTGTAGCTAATGCAATAAGTTCAGATTTTAATGGATCGTCTTCTTCTCTTTGTTTTTTAGCATTTTCTGAAGCTTTTTCTTTTCCTTCATTTTTCTTCTTATCTAAAGCTCTAAGTTTAGCATTTAAATCTGCTACCTTTTCAGCATCATATTCGAAAAGTTCCATCGGTTTAATATACTTCATCTTCTTTAGGTATTTCTTTTTCAATTTCTAATGTCCATAACCTGTTATTAGGTACTACAAACTTTCTTTCATGTCCAAAAACATAAAATGTTGTCTTGTATATATTCTGTCTAACTATCCTAGCTTTCTTAGAGCCTTTAATATAGACAATATCATCAACATTAAAATCATTACCCCATAAAAACTGCATACCAATAACAAAATTAGCCACAAGATCTTTAAATGTAAATGATGCTACTGCAACTGCAGTTAACCAGCCCCATTCTGTAATAAATTGGCTTATTAACTCCTTCATATTAATCCAAGTGTAGTTAGGTTTTGTAGAACTGTTTGTTGGCTTAACATTATAACATTAGTAGCCTCAATTTTATCCATGAATCTGGCATTATCGATTTCCTCAAGTTGTAATTGTCTTCTAGGAACTACTAAATCTTTAAGACCTATTTTAGATAGGTCTTTAACCTCGACTATAAAATAATAGATAACTTTGTTATATTTATATTTTCTAGAAGTTAAGACAAATGTATGTTCAGTTTTGTTTATTAATGATTTAGGAACCTTAATACCGAATTCTTCATAAGTTTCTCTAATAGCAGCATCTAAATGTGATTCACCTTCCTCAATACCTCCTTTAGAAATACCGTATCCAGTGCCAGGGTTTCTACCTCTAGACTGACCTAATAAAACTTTACCATCATATATAATTGCAAGACCAGCTGAATATCTAGTCTCTAATATTGCTTCATTTAAAAAATGTTTGAACTCTTTAATGTGTTTCATTATAAATCTCCATGTCTTCCTTGATCCTCGATTCTTTTAAGTTCCTCTTGGATTTCAAAGATTCTCCATTCAAAATCAAAAAGCTCTTGTCTTGTAATTTTATTATGTTTAAAGGACCTTTGTGCCTGTTTATATTCTTTAGTCAATCTGGTCAAAGTTTTTTTAAGATCTGCAACTGACTTGTTTGATGCTAAATCTAAATTTACACCTGCCTTCTTTTTGATTTGTTGATCTCTAGGTTCTATGATTAAATTAAAATCTGAAAAAAGATCTAAAAACTTATCTATATTGTCCATTATGTCTAGTTTGGTTTTTTTGTTAAATTAAACAACCACTAATATTATATATCAATATTATATTTTAACTTAACTCTTTCGCTAATTGGGATTGCTTCCCCTTGTTCGTCTATTCTAACAAATTTAATGTTAGTACTTAATATTATTGCCTGCCTTCCATCATAAACATTATGACTTCTAGCTTCTACTTTTAATGTAATTGAGCTGGTTCCAATTTTTTCAACAGATCCATATATTTTAAGCAAATGACCCTCTTTGGCCGGTTTTTGAAAAAAACATTGGTCTATAAGAATTGTTACCATTCTTGGTGTATCACAGACCTGAGATGCATAAGCAGCTCCAGCGGCATCTACCCATGCAAGAAGTTTCCCACCAAATAGATTACCATGGAATCCTAAGTCTGATTTTTTTACCGGATGTGTGCTAATTAATTCCATTTAGTTAATTTTATATTCTATCCAATCATGCCCAGCAACATTTCTATTTGGAAAGTAAAATTCAAATACTTCACCATCACAGATTATTGTTTTACTAAATCCAACTGGAACTAGAGCTCCAGTCTTTAACCAATTCTCTGGTTTATTTTCAAAATGAACTCTTATTTCTATAAGAACAAATGCATATACTTTTGTCAGGTTCTTTTCAAATCTTTCTAGTTCTTTCCAAGGGCCTCTATTTAAAGACTGGTGTTGAAGTGCACAATTTAAATATGAGAAAGTACTCTGTAATTTAGTAGCATCACAAGTAAAAGCGCCAGCTGGAGCCATATGTCCTTTGTCCCATACATTTCCAGTATAATCAGCATCATCGCTGGTTACAACACCTGGATATTTCTTAAAACTCATTCCAGCTCTCTCTTCATCACCAGTTGGACATTGTACTTTATATTTAACTACTAGTGGTTGCTGGTACTTCTGTGAATATTCTACCTCATATATGTCAGTTTTAATTTTGACGTTTGGTAAGTTGTCTAAATAGATTACATCTCGCGTACCACTCAATAAAGGTAATACAAGAGCTATGATTAAGAGTATTTTAGCTATTCTTTTCATCCTTATTTAATTTACCAATAAGTTCTTCTATTTGTAATTTAATCCTGATTAATTCAGTTTCATTAAGAAATGAAACTAAACACCACATTATTCCTATTAAAGCCCATGTGATATCACCACCCCTAGATAATTCTAATCCAATTTTATTAATAAATGCACTAAATGCAAGTATGTACATTAATTTGTTTATTTTATTCATTTTTTGTTTTTGTATAAATTACCTTGTTATCTAAAATAATACTGATTACATCTTTATTATGTAATAGTATTAATCTGTTTATTTCACCATTGGGATCATCTGTGTGGATAGTCTCAACGTGGTTTTTAGTCCTTAAAATTATTAAACTCTTTTTCATTTTTGTCCTCTTAACCAATCGATAACATCTACGTCTGGTTCCCAGCCCAATTCGGACATTATAGTACTTATATCAGCCAGACTACGTTTTGGTTCATTTCTTTCGGCAATAAATTTAATTTCACCACCTAAACATTCAGCAATATCGTAGATTTTGGACTCTTTACCAGAGCCTACATTATAAATAGGTAGATCTACTTGCCAATCCTGTTCCATTGCAAGACTAATAGCATTACAAATATCTCCAACATAGATAAAGTCTCTAGTTTGTTGGCCATCACCAGTTACAGTGATTGGTTGATAACTATTCCACTGTTGTAAGAAGATAGGCAC
>Ga0213868_10002665_pt1 | contig 16990 bp, 8 predicted proteins | sample PICome_9_FD_160087 | JGI IMG/M metagenome (GOLD analysis project Ga0213868, IMG submission 160087) | Coastal seawater microbial communities near Pivers Island, North Carolina, United States - PICO127 | ecosystem: Environmental > Aquatic > Marine > Coastal | place: USA: North Carolina | collected...
CAAAGGGACGGCAAACAACTTTCCGACGCGGACAACCAAAGATCGCAACCGCGAGCTTGACTAAACACGGGGTATCGCACAGTGGAACGCGTTTCCATGAGGATTTTGCCAAGTTCACGAGGCCGCACACCATTTTGGGCACGATTATCAGCGTATCTTCCGTGACGATGATGGCTATGCAGTTCGGTGGCGTCCTCGAGATGAGCGGGGCATTGTTATTTTCGAAGCAAACTGCCCAGGCACTGGTGTCCGCGGTGCTAATGAACGTGGCGATTGTCGGCATCAATCAAGTGTATGATAAGAAGCTCGATCGTGTGAACAAGCCCTACTTGCCCCTGGCTAGTGGCGCATTCAGCTCAGACACGGCACTCTCAATAATTGCCGCTTGCACGACTTTGAGCCTGGCGTTGGGCGCCTTGAGTGGCAGCAGCGCTCTTCTATTTTCCCTTGTTGTTAGCTTGCTGCTTGGCATCGTATACTCTGTAGATTACCCCGGACTTCGCTGGAAACGATCCCCAGTCCTCGCCGCGTCGTGTGTGCTGTTTGTGAGGGCTGCGATTGTTCAAATCGGTTTCTTTGCACATGCACTTGGACGTGGCTTATTGGACTTCCACTTACCGAAGAACCTTTGGTTTGCCATCGGTTTCATGGCTGTGTATGGTGTTGTGATAGCACTGTTCAAAGATTTACCTGACGTGGTCGGGGATAAAAAGCATGGCTTCCGAACTCTCGGAGTCCGACTCGGTCCATCGGTTGTTTTCAATATTTGTGTGTCGCTGCTTGCCATGGCTTATGGATGTGCTGTGATCTTGAGTGTGATGTATCATTCTACTACGTCGACAGTGTTGGGGGTTCTGCACGCAGCTGTTATTATTCCACTACTCATTGCGTCTAAACGGGTCGATGTATCGTCTTCAGCATCACTATATGGTTTCTACGAAAAACATATCTGGAGAAGCTTTTATCTCCAGTACTTCCTGCTGCCATTTTGCGCCTTCTGTTAATAATATCTACGTTAGTGAATTGAAAACTAGCTAGAATACTTGACACCATTCTTGTACGCATCGATCAAAAACCCATTACCGATGAAGAGAAGGTCGTCCATGACTTCGTCAACGCTGGGAGGATCGGGAGGTGTGAAATCTCCGAGTGGGTCGAAATCCGCCAGCGACGCAGGTAACTGTACCCCTTGATGCTCCATCTTCGGCTTGAGCGCTACGCCAATGAGATCGCCTCCAAATTTGTCTGCGAAAAGAAGTGCGGTGCCACCAAGTCTGCGTTCCGCTTCTCTAAGATAGCACTGCAGTGGGTCAAAACCAATCAGCATAGCCGCCCGTGCCTTTTCGGGTCCTCGTGTGAGGACCTTCTCGGGCATTTTGGCAAGTTGAAGCCCTCTCTTCCCTCCATGCTCCGCAATCTGGAAGCTATCTGGATCCACACCGAGCTCTTTGACAAGACGCTTTTTTATTTGCTTAGCCGAAAACAACGCTTGGTCAGGAAACGGCAAGGCTGTCCTTCGTAACTTCAGCACAATGTCGTAGTGCATGAGCGCAGGTGTGAAGAGAGATTCCCATGCGGATGCATCGCCAAGCAACAGGTCATCCATGGATGATCCGGAAATTTCTTGTCCCATCCTATTCTTCCCTTGGAGAAGGACTTTGAGGCGCTCGGCAGCTCGAGAAGCGAGAGCCTGAGCGCGCTTCAATACGACTCCTGGCGGACCACGTTGCGTCCACAGGTCACCTTCAGTGTCGTAGGGAGTCGCGATGCACAGCGAAGACGCACCTGCACTGTCCATTCTTTTCTCCAAATTCTGCATATCTGCAAGAGTGAATTCGTCGTCCGGATCCACGAAAAGTGGCAACACGTTCCATGGATGCGATGCAAGCAAGTCCAAGAACCTGACGAATGCAACCTCTCGTGAACTCGGCGGGTCGACTGCACCAGGATGCAAGAAAAGGTAACCCATAATTAGTTCAACCACCTCGTCTCGAATGTGGGGCGCAAGCATGTGACTCGAAATCCATCGCTTGGCTACTTGAGTCGCTGCGCCATACACAGGAAACCTTGCAGATATTGTTGCAACGACTGCAGCATGGGCGGCACCCTTGATCAGATATTTTTCGGCAGCTTCATTATTTGCTCCACTCGCCGTTGAATTTATGTGAAGACGGAACACAAACCCCTCATGTAAAACATCAGTAGCTTCCTCTGTTACGATAGTTGGGGTCGCATAGCTAGAGCGGAGCTGCTCGGCGATTTTCAGAGCCATAGCAGCCTTGGTTTTGTTTATAGCCATGCTGTTTTCAGGCCACCTTCCGCTACCTTCGAGCTGCACGACAACATCAAGCGTCTTTGGGCATACCGGCATTTGCTCATCACTTCGCCCAAGTCCAATGCCAGCACCAAAGGCAAGCTGGTGCTGCCTAGGCGGAAACGGATCCGTTCCGCGAAACGCAGGGCTAATAGGCTGCGCATTGACCACTCTCAGTGGCACCTCTTTCATATCTTTCATTCGCTTTGCCAGCCTATCCAAGCATTGAATGAGGGCGATGGGAGAGGATTCCTTCGAGTCGGACTTCATGCCCATGGCAGGATCCAAAAGACTGCAGCTCCACTCGACACTCTCTGTGGATGAAAAGTTCCTCTTCAAGACATAATCAGCGGCGAGGGCAGGTATATGATGACGTTTGTTCAATGGGATTGAGTCCCAGACCACGGATTCACAAATTCGTCCATCTTTGAACCTGCGAAGTTCTGCGCGATCACCCCAAAAAGCCCGGAACTCTTTTGCCAGCTTATCGTTATCCGAGCTCGGACCCAAATCCACCAACCTGAAGGCATGCTCAGGATCGAAAATGATTCCAACCCACACTGTGAAGAGATCAGTTTCATTATCATCTTCGTCTTGCTGCTCTGTATTCTTCCGCTTCTTCGTTGCTTTCGGGGCAAAACCAGCCATGGGTCTGATATCTGACGAGTTCACAAATGGTTGGTGTTGCACACGAACCAACTTCGCCCGGTTGCTAATAGCTTTTGTGATCATATCGTGAATCGTTTTCTCGTGACTGCGCCAGCTAATCATATCTCCCTCACATGATCCCGTAGCAATATTGTCACTCCTGTCAATCTTGATATGCACATGAAGGTCGTAACGCACAGCAGGATATAGCGAAACCAGAAATACTTGCTCAAAAGCTGTCCTCCCACCACGTTCAAGGACAGAAGAAGAAAGGGCAGCCTCATGGATAAACTCGTCCATAGCACATCGAGATATCCGTGCACCGATGTTGACGTATCCGCAAGGTCCGACGAAAATCAAAGGAAACATGTTCCTCCACGAAGCAACATTCTGCTTAACCCCAGTGGCCGTAAAGCCTGCCTTCAGCGTTGCTGGATTGGACAAAAGCGACAGTGCACCTTTGACCAGTTGCTGGGCATCCATCTGTGGGCTCAGCTTTCCACTGCAAACTAGGTTAGCCAAAATCATGGACAGCACGAAACCGTTGAATCCATCAGGGGCACCAAGTATCCCGCGCTTCGCAGCCCACACCTTCAAGAGGACGCATGCATCCTCATAATATTCTGCCATCTCCGCCGCATCTCGCAGATACTTTATGTGCTCGTCCATGAACATGTCCTCGATAATCGAATGGTTATAATGAGGACTCGGCAATCGTTCATCGTCCTGGATCTCCAAGCTGCGAAGATTTGCCTTTTCGTGATGCAAACGGGCAGGCGGGAACGCATGAACTGGGATCGTAAGGAGCACACGAAGACATACGTCGCCCGGTTTCTTCGCCTTGACAAGGAGACAGGGTTTTCGAACATCCGCATGATGCGTGGAATAGACTGAGCTAGCGACCCATTCTGCTTTCTCTAGGTGCTGCTGCAGAACCTTTAGGTACGCCATCCTCTTCACATGGTACCTGTGGTCAAGGTAGTCCTTCTCCAGGAAGAACTCTTTCGGCACTTCCACCGCAACATCCACAACCGTGCAGCCAACTCCTGGTGAAGTCTTAAGACATCCACCGGCAGCAGCACTCCCGACGATATGGATGCGATTCGGTGGGAAGAATTTCAACGCTTTGGTAGAGTCATTCTCCAGGGAGGGGCCCAGGGCCTTGCGAAAGTGGTCGGGCGTTGAGAACTTGAAGTCCTTCGCGGGAATCCCTGAACGCCGGAAGTACAAAGGGAACAGAGGGTTATATTCATATCGCACAGAGGGAAACGATGGGTTCACGTGTTGGCGTGCAAACGAGCTGGCCTCAGTCATATGCTTGTCATGTATTACTCGTCATGAGGATAGTCTGTTCTCAAAGATTAATGATGTTGACATCACCGGCCAGCTTGCTTTGCGAAAAACAGGGGAAAAGACGAGGGAAATGCCCTCGACTGAGACGGCTCGTTCCAGCTGACTCGGGGCGCCCGGGGAAGATTAGGAGGACGAACCTGACACAGTCTGTTTTAATCGTTCCACGAGATTAGCGGCGATGCCTTGAACCGCTCGCGGAAGACTCGCCTCATCTAAGAGAGCTTTGAGAAGCTCGCCGTCGAGGGAATCTGGCATCTGGTCTCGGAGCGCGCTTCACCAAGACGCGCGGACAATCGGCTCGCCTCGAAGACTTGCGTCGCGTGAACCTTACTTCACCGGGTAGAGATCGTCGCGAGCAACGTTCACTTTGCACACATCGCCACTAAACGGGTGTGAAGGCCCACGCGCTATGCGAGCAAGCGCGTGCCTCCAAGGAAGAAAAGCGCCGCCGACCATCCTCCGCCGCCTCCATTATTTTGGAAACATCTTGGAGACGTCTCATATGCTTTGCTTTTTGTTACTGAAACTCAATATCAATACAAATTAGGAAAACAGTCAGAACTTTGCAACCTGAATTTCAGTTCCATCATTTCGGTATTTGGAATTAATTTTCACGCTCGCTTTCACCGCTCCGTGGAATAAAATAATCGGGAGCAAGCACACCGGCTGTGCGCTCGGCTGCGAGACCCGAGTGGGGCGATGAATCCTCTCACGCAAATTAAAAATACTCAGAAGGCGACTCTCAGCGAGGTGGGCTCGGTAACCTGATCATCACGTTTGCTAACATGAGCGCTTCCGCTCTCAAGGACGTCTCGGCACCCAACAATTTGCTGACCTCCGCTCTCTCCTCTCGCAGGTTCGTCTAGGGTTGAGTGAAGGAGCTTCATGGCATGCCAAATTCAAGGACTCAGCTTATGTCTTCGCCGGTGGGTTGTCATTCGATCTCACGGAAGGAGACATCCTGGCTGTGTTTTCGCAGTACGGGGAGATCGTCGACGTCAATCTGGTGAGGAACGACGAGACCGGGAAGTCCAGGGGATTTGCCTTCATCTGCTATGAAGATCAGCGCAGCACTGTCCTCGCCGTCGATAATTTGAACGGTGCCAATGTCCTCGGGCGAACCATCAAGGTCGAACACGTAGAAGACTACCGGCTGAAGGATGAGGAAGCGGCGAAGAAAAAGGATTGGAAGTGCGGTTGCGGGGCAGAGAACTTCAAGTTCAGGGACAACTGCTTCAAATGTGGCGGTCCTCGCCCAGTCGAGAGCGAGGCAGACCACGGGACCGAAACTGCGAGAATCGATGCTGAATCTACCAAGGAAAGATGGGGACACGACGGTTTTCAAGAGAACGAGAAGGGTACCTCCCAGAGTAAATCCGAGGCGTGGGAGGGTGCAGCGTTCAACGCCGTCGCAAACACGGATGACGATGACGCCATGATCAGACAGCTCAAGGCACGCAAAGAAGCTGCGATGGCGAGGGCAAGGGCTGCCGCACAGGGTTTACCCATTCCAGACGATGGCAGGGACGGAGAACCTCGCAGAGAAGCGAAGAAGAAGGAGAAGAAGTCCAAGAAGGAGAAGAAATCCAAGAAGGAGAAGGACAAGAAACGCAAACGCGAGGTTCTCCGCAGCGACAGCGACAGTGACAGCGAGGAAGGCGCCATTAGAGAATGAATAGCTCTTAGATTATAGATGGGCGGTGTAATTGATGCACGCAATAGACGCAGCCTGGTCCCTGAAATCGATCAGCGTCATCCCCCCAGTTGAGAGTCCGAGAGTCACCCCGAGCCCTCCATCCACTTGCAGCGCTCGAGCAACGCACGCAGCAATAACTGACTCCTCTGCGATCAGTACTGTGGTTCCAGCGCCACGCAAGCTTCTCATATTTCCATCTGTCGAGTCAAACACGTTATTGAAGTCCTTCACTTTCAGTATGTTCGCGATTTCGTACGCCAGAGAACTGGAGAACGATGCACTGTCGTGCCATATCGATTCGATGCCCTCCTCCACGAGAACCTTTGCAAGACTCTCAGCAACACTGCCCCTTTCTTCCACTTCACCTTTATTCTTTGGAAGAGATGAACAAATAAGAACTGCACGATTGAAAGTCATTTCCACGTTGCCCTTTAAGGGTGGTGCTGGAGTCTGATTCAGTTGCTCAAGAATCACGGAATGGTCCTCTCCTTGGGACGGATTGAAGACGAACGTCGTCAACCCACAGTTGCTTTGGGCGAGGCGGCGAAAGTATTCTGGACCTAAGCCGAGTGCATTCCCCACCATGGATTGGATCACAGCATTATGAGCCACCACAAGGATGTCTTGGCCTTCTGCATCGAGTATACTTTCCCAACATTCAGCACCCCGCTCCCAAAGTTCTCGAACAGGAAAATGGCCATCGATTTCAAAGTTTGCCGGGTCTGTCTTCCATGCCGCATACCTGTCGCCGTATTTTTCCTTGCCCTCTTCTTTCAGGAGCCCCTGAAAGGAATATAGATCAATCTCCCTTAACTCCCACAAATCGATGAGCTTTGAATTCCGTGAGTCCCATATGACTTCGGCAGTTCGACTTGCGCGAGCAAGGCGACTGCGGAAGCCGACGTCGAAGTGCTTTCCCTGAAGAATAAGTACAGCATATCAACATCAGGAGCGCGTCTCTTGGATGAAATCGGGCTCACCTGCAACATTTCCCTCGTTATCTCTGCCTGGCTTTCACCCTTCTCGGTCAATACCGACAAATCGGAACTTCCCTGTATGCGTCCTTCCTTGTTCCAGGTCGACTGCCCGTGTCGCACCAATGTCACCTGCAGTGTGGATGATGAGAGATGAAGATTTCGGTGAAGACGACGTTGGTTATTGCTTCCGGTGTGTATAGACGCACCCTCTTTTTCGACTCCACATCGGGCAACCGCTCATTAGCACTCGCAGAGGCGCACGTGAAGTCGAGATTCCGTGGGACACGGGCAGAACCTTTCCTTAAGGCTGTGCTCCTCGGATAGATGCTGGTGGGAGGAGCGCATCGGGCTCTGGCTCTGAGTTCGTTGGCAAAAGTTGCCATTACTGCATCAGAAGCAGACGACGCCGGAGTTCTTCACGTTTTTCACTTTCGAAGAATCCAGGATTGTGCTCCGTGTATCCGGCACACCTTGCGTTGCCCTGGTTTATCAGCTAGCCGACCGTGTTCGCTTGTGGTGCAGAAAAAACTGGCCTCCGCTCTAAGAAACGGAATCCCGAGAGAAGTGGCGGGAGGCCACAAACAGTGGCGCTTGTCATTGGCGGCGGGCTGCACAGATTTTAGCCGAGCTGTGTCGAGCTGTGCGTGCGATACGTGCGGATGGTATCTTGATGCCTGCCGAGAGAGATTAGCTGGCGCTGGGTGAACTAGCTGTTGCCGAGTGAACGAACGTCCTTCGGAATGCCCGCGGCACCGTCGTCGCTGAGCACTCGGCATCTCACACGCGTGCATGACGGCGAGAGCCTTGAGGACCTAAAACCGTGGCGGGTAAGACCTAAGCTTTTGTTTTTGGTGTACCTTTGGACCGTGCAATCCGCCCCAGTCTCGAGTTGCACTTCCCATATCGCTCCAGCTTGCTCGTGCCGACCCGGATGTCATAATTCCGTCTCGTCTCATTCTGTGTTCCCTATCCCAAGGCTCGTGGCGTTGAACTGTTCACCGAGGATGACGTTCACGGGACACAGTCGCAAGTACCCAGTGGCTGGGCGGACATACTCATTCCAGAGTGCAACCCGCCCGCTTTGTCCAAAGTGACGGAGGACGACAGGAAGGTTGGTGATGGAGTCTTCGAGGTGCCCAAAACACTTTCACAGGAACACTATACTGCGCTTGTGCGCTCGGTGCTCATGCCGTGGGGCACGCGTTCCCCGAGCGAAACTAACGATCTACGCACTGCGGCCGCCTCAAATTTACGTGACGCTTTCGGTGTGTCCAAGGAGGTGCACTCCGAGGCACTTGTCGCCGCCCACAACGCTAATCGTGCGGTGGTTCATGAGCTAAATGCGCATCTCAAGGATGGCGCAGGCGTGAGGGACCACGGCGACAGCGACGATGACAATGACCTATCAGATTCGATTAGAATACATGCGGAGAAACGCGCTGTTGAACCGATCGTATCCAACCTGCAGGTTTTGCCACAGTTTGATGCGACACTTCATATTGCGCTGTTAAAAACTGAGGGCGTCGACCAGAACGACAACACAGCAAAAGGGAATTCAAAGGCAAAGAACAGGCCGAGTAACTCGGGCGGAGGGATATTCGCATGCTGCTTTGGAGGAGGAGATACTGGGAAGCAAAACTCTAGTGCTGATGTCGGTACGATCGAATCAGGCACGATGGATGGGCAGCTGTACTTCTCTGCAACGCTGGTGTCTTCAGGGGTTGAGAATGGTGAGCGCACACCTCAAAAGCAGCGGTACAGTTCTCCTCCTGTTCCGTGCAGTTTGTCCGGCGATAATTCCCTGTCAGTATGCATTCCACCAATGTGCGTGACAGGCATGGATACGGCTTCTGCGCTTGTTGAGTTCCGAGTGTTTTGCGCTGCCCCTGTCGTCAATCAAAAGGTTGTGAGAAACGAGCAGCATCTTGACGCCATCTCTGACCGCATCATAAGTCAAGTTGGGGGTACAGAAACAGCGAGGGTCATGCAGCCCACAGCTGATCTACCCACAGCCACACTCCTTGGGGTAGCAACCCTTCGTGTCGCTGACTTGGAGGATACTTCAGGCATGGCCACCCCTCATACAGTCCGTTTGCTTCTCCAGTCACCCTCTGACACTCCCGAGCTTACTCAAAAGGATAACGCTCTCCCAAAGCTAAGTGCAGTACATCTTGCGGTTGACTGCTTCGTCGAATCGTTTGTAAGCGCTATTATTGACTGTGATTCGAGATCCCAGAGCGGACTTCGAAATAGAGCGCCACGAGAACAGCTATCCGTCTCATGCACTGAAATTGTTTCAGCTGTTTGGAACGCTTGGATGCAGAGTGGCAGCCTCTCCAGCGGAGGACCACTTGAGGGACCACTTCGCGCTGGACTGCAAATGCCATCTATGGATGATGGTAAACATAGTTCACAAGCTACAATCAACAACCTCGATCATTCTGAAGTGCGAGCTCAGCAGCAATTGGTTCCACCACAAGGTTGGCGAGGTTTGCTGATCGCTTATGCTGCGCTCCACCGGGTACCTCGTTCAACGATTGCACTCGCAGAGGCCATGATGATCGCTAGATCTTGGATATCAGGGCCAGAACTGTCGGTCGTATCTGAAATACACACCCGTCTTGCAACATCAGTTGCGTCTATCGCTTCGGGTCGTGCAGCTCAGACAGAAAGAGCGATGCACGCCAAGGCAGCAGCATTTATCCTTCCTCACGCAGAAAGGTCTCTGCAAAAATGGCTAGCGCCGCCACCAGGTACAATCACCAAGGAGGCGACAACGATTATTCAGGCACTCACCCCTGTATTGGCGTTGTGCCTACCACTTGAGACATCTGCATCGAAGTTTGCCAATTACATTCATCGCGCTGCTCGTCAAGCTGTTATGCTGCGGACCCTTGGCAGTCTAAAAAGTATGACACGAGATGGGGATGTAGCCTTGGCTGCCATGCGACAGGAAGATCATGCGAGTAATGCGAGTCAAACTTCATTTGATTACTCGCATATCGATACAACCTCGAGTGTGTCAGCTCTGAAGGATGTGGTGTCTCCGCAGCATGCATCATCTGGATCGACCGCACCTCTATCTTTTTCGCGCGTCACCTTTGCAGTAAATGTGGCAATCGCATGCTTTGATGTTGACATGAGCGTATACAAGGCTCTACCGTCTGGAGTGTCTGCTGCACCTGTTGTTTTTCACAGTATGGCTATGGTGCTTATGCAGGTCGCGAAAGATGTCATAGTCTCTGCATGCAAACTGTGGGCACCTCCGTACGGCAAACCCTTTGAGGAACTCGACTCTGCACTGCGGCAGCTCCGTATCAAGATGCGGGGAGCAGGTCTCGTTTCTGTGGCTGGTCCACTATCTGTCCGGGCAATTGAACGGTTGATGAGAGTCCCACTTGATCACATGCTGAACTCGCTGTGTCCACGTCTTGTCGGCATCTTGGAGAAGGGTGTGGCGCGTGAAAGGTCAATTTCACTACCCCCAACTCCAGTTGCCCCTGCTCGAGGTGCAATGCATTCTGCCTCCCTTGTTGACCTCTTTGCTGCTCTTCGTGATGCATACATCGCCGCGATGCCAGCGTCAGTCAGTAATGATGCGCGATGGCTCCATCACACCAAAGAGGTTGATAATATTTTGGCTCAGGCTCTGTGCTGGTACGTTGGTGAGCACGAACGCGATTGTTTATCAGAAGTTCGTTCTGCGCGTGCACGTTTATGGGCTGACCTGGATCGATCGCATGTCGTTCCTCGTGAAACTTCACCTGCTGACGAAGAAAGATACGATACCAAGGAAGACGCGACAGTGAACGTTGTGACAGCCACGCTTTCGTGCGGCTTTCACACTCGTTTGAGCAATATACACGCCTGTGTTGCTTCTCTCCGGGCACTTCGTGAAGACTGTCCTCTTCTCTGGCGAGGACATGAATCAGAGCCAGCTGCTGAGAAACATGACGAGGAGGCTGACAGCTCTGACAGCGATGATGATGAATCACGACACAAAGATGTGAACAAGGCCACAAGACTGATCTTCAAGAACGGTACCAAAGATGCTGGTACCACACAAGTCGAGATGGAAACGTTCAACTTCGATATTCTTTTGAGGAAATTGCGATGTTCACGTGCATCTGTGATTGCAGCGGCTGCAGAATTATTGATGGATGTCATCACACCGGATCTCTCTTTGGCAGTGTTATCTCCCGACTTTACAACACGGCGTATTGCCCTTGCAAAGGTCTTCGATATTATTGACGCTGAATTTGCCATCATGAATTCATCGCTGGCTGCTGGCGCTTTCCGTTTGGCTGCGGGATCCATCTACCGCGCTTTATGTGCTGCTCTCGAGCGGTTGATACTGCATCGTTCGCATGATGACATTGATTCTTACATCGCATCCCTATCTGCGGGAGCGTACGCTGCAAATGGCGGTTGTCTTTCCGGGACTTCAAAGCCTTTGACGGAATCGCAACACTCCAGGGTTGTTGAAATTGCCGATGCACTGCATGATTTTCTCGCTGTTGATGGAGCTGGGGTTCCATCGCAGGTTCTCACTGACGGTGAAAAGCGACTGAGGCGGCTTTTAAATCTATGGTTTACGCCGACTGTAGAAGTGTGCAGAGAGTATCATCGACAGACGGATGCGGTCGTAAGTGGAGGTGGTGGAGCTGTCATGTCTGATCAAATGGGTCCTCTGAGTGTTTTGAGACCACCGGAAGGTGGAGGTGTTGGTCTTCTTGATCTCATTCAATTACTCGCGCAGCGAACTGGGATTTCAAGCGATGGAGAAGCTGCAGTTTTAGTGGACACCCAGAGCTCTGTGGCAACAGGTGTCAATGCTCAAGCTTTATTCGGCCTTGAAGTCGAAGAATACGTGTTGGCGTCCTTTGTGTGTAGACTGGATGAAACCACGCTCGCGGGACGTTTTTTCATAACGCCAACATGTGTGGGTTTCTCTTCGTGTGGTGTCGGACCAGACCATCCTCATGACCTGCACAGCGCCTTAAAAGTTCCAATCAGTCATATCGTACGCGTCTACAAAGGCGATACAGAGCATGGTCCTTTACCCGGTGTTTCTATTGTTCTTGTGGATTCTCGATGCATCAGATTAGATTGTTTCGCTGGTGGAGCCTCCGCAAGAGACCGCGCTCTTGATGCGCTTCGCTCGAGAGCTTTGGAGCGATGAGAGAAATTTATAGGTATAGAACTCAGTAGCTAGCTAGCTAGTCAGTATTTTCAGTAGATTCATCTCTGGAATAAATGGCGTCATGGGTCATTGAATCGCAGCTGGGGCAGGCTCGACCGCGGCACGAGCCTCCCGTATGCGGCTCTCCAACCGAACAAGGGTGGGATCAAATTTCTTGGCATGACAAACGAGCTCCTGTGAAATCACGAACGCGTGCGCGGCTTTTTCAATTCTTCCCATCCTGTGATGCGCGACTCCACGATTGAATGATGTAGTCACAAGCCACGCTGCTTCATCAGCGGGATACGACTGGAGTTGCGCCAAGTTGGTCGCCGCACTTTTTAATAGCTCTTCTGCCTTCCCTGATTCATCGATTTCGATTCGATTACGCACGATGGCAGCGATCGTGTCTTCGTCACGAATAGAGGCTTGAAGCATCGTATCCAATGCAATATCGAGGGCACGAGATGCAGCTTCAGTGCTCCCATGTTTTGCTGAAATGCTCGCCATCAGAAGAATATCCTTTACAGACAGATACGGAGTCTGCATCAACTGCAGCTGGCGCATTCCATCAGGCGTATCATTTCCCTCCAAACATAGGAGTTCATGTGTAAGTATCAAACCGGACACTCGCATACGTGATATGAGCTCCACTTCATAGCCCTCTGCGATTAATACATCGACAAGCTTGAGCAGTTTTGTAAGTGCGCCTCGGGCTTGATGTAGAAGATTTTGAGCATTCTTTGGAAGCCCGCTTCGCGATATTGCAGGAAATTGCTCTTTGCAGAGGTCCAAGATACACGCTCCGACCAATAGCAAAGCTGAAGCCTTCCGTACTTTATGAATTAGTGACGACTTACTTGGATGACCCTCCTCGCTTGTGTCAGGGAAAAAAAAGGGAATGAGGAAAGCGCAGGTCGAGAAGCACACAGCAGCAGGTGTCTTCTCCCCCTGTTTCGCGGCATCCAATCCTGTGTTCCAAGCAACTGACGTGAAATACTCTCCATCGGTCTCTGAAAGTGTCTGCATTCCTTTGGTTTGTTTTAGACGATCTACAAGAAGCTGGAACAGCTTTCCGATTCTGACAGCCGAACTTTCTCCTGCATTCTTGGAGTTTGTCAAATGGTAAACGGCCAGGCGAAATACCAAAATCTCAATGTCATGCAGAGGACCGTCATCCCGCTCCTCGCTAATGAGACGGTGGAGCTCGAAAAGCACAGTAGAAGCAATAGCATGATTCGGCTGGGTTTCAGCTTCATGAGCTGCTGCAATTAAGAAGTCAACGTCCTCAAGGGCAAAGAGAACTTTCAGTAACTCGTCCAACTCATTTTCTTTCCCATCCAAGCGGAGCAGGATTCTGAATTTGATGAGCAGTGTCGATGGAGACAGCGGAGATTCAAGCGATTCCACGGTGGTTATGGTCGCAAGAGCGTCCTCGAAAAGTCCGGAACCAACTTGGCAGCGTGCTTGAAGGCGAAGGAGCTGTGCCCGGGGGCGATTTGAACCATTGGCATCCCTGTTGAAGTCTTCCGAGCATTGGTAAAGCTTACACGCGAGATGAAAGCGCTTAGCCTTGAACATCGCGGTCGCATGGTTGAAAATAAGAATATGAGCTCGACTTAATATCCCTTGAGAAGCAAGCAGGTTTTGCTTAGATGCCAAACGGAGAATCGCATCGGTGGTATCGTCCGAGATCTCATACTTGGCTGTTTCAATAAGCGCTTCGAGCACAGAATCGATAGAGTGTGAAACTTCAGAATCATCTGCTGATGGATGTCCTACTCTCGAAGCGAAGAGCTCTATCGCTTCTGTTCGTGAACCTGGTGCTGCTTGTATGTACTCGATCAAGACTCGAGTACAAGACTTGAGGGGAGCAATGGGGCTCTGCAAAATTTTCTCCACTGCAAGGAAAGCTTGATCCAGAGAAGCAGACTGCAGGTGTGCTTGAAATGATAGGTAAGATAGCGTGAAATCAAGGCTTGGAGTCATACATGATGGCTTGTATGTTGCCACTTTATTCCTTATCGTCTCGATGCACTCTGTCGTGGCATCGTACAGATTGCAAGACAGACGGGCACACGCCAGATACCGGTGAACCTCGAGTGCCAATTGGCTGTTCTCATCACCGCAAGCAACAGCATTATCAGGGTCATCAAGGCAATATTCTTCAGTCATCCATGAGGGTAGGTGCTTGCTGAGGATCTCAAGAGCTCCCTCTAAAAATTTGACTGCTTGATTTGGATCATTTTGCCCAGCAACTTCCAACATTGATTTGCCGAGGAATAATCGAACGAGCACCAGCTTGCTGACCGAGTCCGCCAAGCTGGCCTCATTTTGTTTCTTGTGGATCGCGACTGCGTATGCATCATCAAGAAGAAGGTGACATCTATCTATGTCAGACAGATGCCATGCATTACTCGCTTCAGTCGCGAGCAAATCGAACACCTGGGAAAGTAAAAGCTGTGTGTTTGCTTCACTGTGATTTTCATTATTGTTCAAGGAGATGTGCTGACGAACAATATCAGAATATTTCGACGCCCGCGCAAACATAGTAGCTGCTTTATTGAACTCTCCTTCCTCGTGATAAAGGCACGCGACCTTCGAGGTGAAGGAGAGAGCGATTTGCGCATCAGGGTTTGTGATGTGATCTCGTGGCAAGCAACACTCAATCAGGTCAGCGGCGGTACGGCGCAGAGAGGTGACAAGCTTGGCAGCCTCCCTCTGCTGCTCGAGCGATTCGGTCAGCCCGTGAGGTGCTTCAACTTGCTCCGTGACGCCGGTTAGCAGGCTGTTCGTGTGAGTAACGCAGAAATTCCAAAGCTTTCGTGCACTATCAAACAGTCTTTCCGTTCCTTCCTTATCTTCAGAAAAAGGCCGACGCAGGAGGTCTGGAGTGTCAACAGCAGATAGAACGGTCGTCGCCTCTTTCAGCCCGAGTGTTCCCGAGCTGAGCGCATCACAGACTTCTAATACTTCATTAGCGATGGTATTCATGCTCATACTTGGCCGCTGACCGAACTGAGCGACCCTTTCCACTTCGCTTGGAGCACACCGAAGACGCTCAGGAGTCTTTAAGTCGGTGCCCTCGTGACCTTCAGCAGATTGAGGGGATGCTCCACACGATATCGTGCCTTCAACACCGGCATCATCGACGTGGTCGTGTGTTTCATCCGGCAAATTGCAAGTGTTCACGTCCTTGGTGAACTCACGTCCTTCATCACGTCCGCGAAGACTTTTGGGGGGGAAGGGTTTTGAAGCGAGGAAGGGTCTGCTCGAGTTCTGCTCGATTGGCTTCTTGCTGCCAGGAGGCAGCTTCACGCGCTTCATGTATCGAAGTAAATCCTGTCAGCAGCCCTGCTTAGCTCTCGATATCGTGCTGTTCTTATTTGAGGTGCGGTCGGCGAGTCTCGAGTGCTATGAGAGTCTGGAAAAAGCCACGACGCTCAGGATATCAGGCAGATCACGAAGTTTTTTTTAGCGGCTACTTTTATTACAACACTCCACTCGATCAAGGATGAACCCTAGATGTTGTAGTTCAAGGAATCCAGGCCTGACACCTGGTCCATACTCAAGGATGGCTCAGCCTTTGTCCCGATCTTCACCAGACGCGCAGGGATGCCAACCGCTGTGCTATTCTCCGGGATCTCCTGCAGCACAACCGAACCGGCGCCTATCTTTGAGTTCGCACCAACCTTTATGTTCCCGAGAATGGTGACACCCGCGCCGATGACTACGCCGGAACCAATTTTTGGATGCCTGTCTCCGTCAAATGTTCCAGTACCGCCGAGCGTTACCCCGTGAAGTATGGACACGTTGTTCTCGACCACCGCAGTCTCGCCAATCACAACACCCGTGGCGTGGTCAAGCATCACTCCCTCGCCGATGGTCGCGCCAGGATGAATGTCCACGTGGAATATCTCGGAAATACGACTCTGAAGAAGCATCGCCAGCGGTTTACGGTCTTGCCTCCACAGAGCAGCCGCCACGCGGTGAGCCTGGATGGCTTGGAAACCCTTGAAGAACAGGAGGATCTGAAGGTATTTGTCGCACGCCGGGTCGCGGTCCATCACCGCCTGCATGTCCGCCTGAGCCATCTTCACCAGGCTGTGATCTCGACGATACTGCACCGAGAATAGCTCGAGCAGTTGCGAGTCCAGCAGGACGTTGCTTCGCAACTTATTCGCGAGCACAAACGCAAGCGCGTCCTCCAGAGACCTGTGCGCCAGGATGGTGGAGAAGAGGTAGCTCGCCAGCGCCGGCTCCGAGTTTGCGTCGCCCCTCGCCTCCTGGCACAGAGTCTGCCACACGACGTTTTCGTTGATAGGGCATGCGTCGCCCTCGATCATGATGTTCTCCTCTGCGGCGGTCGCAGACTCTTCCTCCGGGATCTGCTCAACCTCCAAGATCCGCTCCGGGACGTCCCTCGCCAATTTCTGCTGAGTCCCGAGCCGGTCCGCTATGGCTCGAACCTTAGGCTTCTTGCTCTGCCGTCTGCGGTCTGACCCGACGCAGTGAGCGGGAATTCTCGCCGAGTGCTTCGCAACCGATCTCATATTCCTCCCGAAGAACTGTCGTCGGGGCGTCGCAAAAGCATTTTGCCTTGACGTCACCAATTTCAATCCTTGCGGCGCCACCATGATTAGCTAACGATGGCTTCCCGCAACCGTAGAACGATTCGCTCGCCTTCGCCACGAAGAGCGTCTCGACGACGAAAGAGATCGAACGCCGTCGAGTGGGATTCCCAGTGGGCGGCTCGGGGGTGGGTCTCGCCTGGCCACTGCGACGCCAGCGGCTCGAGGGGTCTTTCTTATCGAGATGGG
>Ga0213868_10002669_pt1 | contig 16977 bp, 11 predicted proteins | sample PICome_9_FD_160087 | JGI IMG/M metagenome (GOLD analysis project Ga0213868, IMG submission 160087) | Coastal seawater microbial communities near Pivers Island, North Carolina, United States - PICO127 | ecosystem: Environmental > Aquatic > Marine > Coastal | place: USA: North Carolina...
TTTCATGCTATTTAAAAGTTGGCGATCATTTGGTATGCTACCCCTGTACTCGGTATTATAGTCGATTGATTTGTCAAAAAAAGAAGTTCCTCCACCCATAGGACTGAAATGATCCGTGGCCTCCCTAGCGACAAAGCCACCTGCACCTGGATCTGCGCATCCACACATAGAAGTGAATAATAGGCTGGGAGTCACATATGGAATCGGTTCTGTACTCCAATCTCTGCGTTGTTTATCCCATGATTTGGAGATGACGTTGTTTAACAAACTTCGTGTCATTTTAGTCGTGTATGGAGGTTCAAAGTTGGGAGCGAAGTAATTTGTTGGTTTTCCATTTCGAAGCAAATAGATTCCATGAGGTCTTGCTGCTTCTTCAGGCGTAGCTCCACCATCAATGTGAGCAAGTTCGGGTTGTAAAAGCTGTGGTCCCATCTCCCTCCAAGAATTAATCACTGTCTCAGCTTTTGCAAAGTACTGATTCATATGCTTCACAGTTTTCCATCTGACTTTCTTTGCAAGAGTGAGCTGAAAAGGGCGCTTCATCCAACGGGCACCTACATCTTCAAAATACTCATAAAGTTGATTATGCATAAATTCCAAACACCAGTTTGGCCACTCCTCTGGACTAAGCTCGTCATCTCTCTCACAACCAAACCGTACAACAAGATCCGGTGGACTAATCCCATTTACACCTAAAGCCTCCGGCATGACTGCCATGTGTGGAATGAATACTTCTCCTCGAGCTATTGATGCAATAACTGAGTTAACAACCGTTTCTGATTCGCAGTCAATATGAATAATTGGGATATGAACTGTATCAGGTGTAGGAATCTTTTCTTTTGCATTACCTCTACTATCAAATTCACTCTCCTCGCTTGTTGACTTTGACAGATTATGACCAATAGAAGATGACCCGCCCTTTTCTCCACCGCCTGCTCTCCATCCGTATTCATCCGTAGAACTTACAAACTTATGTTCCCTATCCTGCAGCAAGTTGAAGTCGAAAGCTCTTTGTCTCGTCACAGAATGAGGATGACCATATGGATTTCTCCTAGACATCATTAATCCAATCGTTACGCTATGTTTTCCCAAACCATTTGTAGAGCTTGCGCTATTCTTTGCCCTTTGGAGTTGCATTCTTTGGTCTGATAATAGATTGGGGGGTAGTATTCGTGAACTAGCCCGTTCAAACTGCGATCTGACAGTCCCTTGTCCTCCAATGACCTTCGTCCCCTCCCTAGCGGAAGTTCCCGCGCGCTTCTGAGCTTTTAAAAGTTTTTTCTCCCGTTCAGCCATTTTTGCAGGCGTCATTGTGCTTGGATTATCAATTACCTCGTTAAGTAAGGCTTTAGCAAATAAGTGAGACATGGGATTAGATTGAAGTGACGAATCATCATCAGGATTTGCAAACGAGGAATTCGTATTCTTCGATGAAAAACCTCGAAATGACTTTGGATTATAAACATCATCGGGATCATCGAAGGTATCGTCGAGTTTTCCGCAAACAATACCAGAAGCTTGGCCTATCGTTTTGCCAGCAGACGAGAAGAATTCTGCCACAGGTCGGGGAGATGCACTCTCCATGGACTTGGCTCTTACGTCTTCATCGCTATCATCACCACTATTTCCAGTGGATACTTCGTTCCCCATCTATCAAAGCGTATTATTTTTGTTGTTGTTTCTATATTGTCAATAGCGAGTTGAACCAGTCGAATCTTGTTCAAGTATTCGGCAGAAAGTATTTCAAACAACCAATCAGTTAATGAGCATCAATAATATTGTACACACTAATACTAAATAACTTCCTTGAAGGCAATGGCAAAGAAGTTATTGTCTTAAATGCGTATTGAAGGTACCAAGTGGTAGGTATTTATGATATATAGAATGCCTGTTTGTGATATTATTACCTACGACCTACTTACTTACGAGTACCTCCTGGTACCTGAAGCACACATTCCGCGCGCGCGGTGCACCACGCAACAACACGAATAAACCGTTCGGGAATCAAAGTAAAGATAGTACTCAGAAGTCTCGAAAAAGCTCGTCGCCACAATTCAATTCTCTTTCATAAATATTTATATATTATAAAACTAGTCCATGAAAATGGTATCATCAGATATTGTCAGATCGCGAATGATTTCATCTGGATCAAGGGTTAAATCTGTGATTATCTCTTCGATATCAATGTCTTCAGACGTTAGCGATGCCAATGCAGCGACTCCAGATGGTAATTTTCTTCTAGACTTTGAATTCTTTTTCAACTTATTGCCAAGGATCTTGATTGTATCCTTCGATGTAACAGCATTTCGATTGTTACTAAACACAGCAGCTGCTCTTTTGTTTAGAGTAGAAAGGCCTTCAATATTGAATACCCGTGCTTCCAATTCAGCAAAAGAGTGATATAGTGGGGCATGCAGAGGATCAATTTCTAATCCCTTTTCTAATAAAGTTCTAGCGATATCAAACTTGCCACGACTCACTTCAAATTCAGCTAAAGCACAATATAATTGAGCAGAGCCAGGCGCACATTCTATACCACGTCGCAATATGAGGCCTTTGAGACCGTCATTGCCCAGTTGTTCTTCAATTTTAGCTGCTACCAACCAACCAGAACCCGTCGATTTATCTCTGGTTAGAGCCTCTGTAATCAAAATCTTTGCCTTTTTGAAGTCTTCTGATCGTAGCTCTAAGCATGCCCATGCTTGATATAAAGGTACATGATCTGGACATTTCCTTACTCCAGCGGCAAACAAGCTGTATTTTTTATTTGAAAAAAAAAACATTGATCAGTATATTATCACCGTGAAAATCATCAATCGCATTTCATAGTTAACACCCTAGCTACTTACGCTCTAGCAACCTCAAAGTTTCCTCGTCTACTCTCCATAGTAGCATATGCTTGCCACAAGGCACCGTGCTCGGGATCATGTTTTATTCCGCATTCAAATAACGTTTTTGCGACTTTGTAATTACCATTTCGCATCTCCATAACACCCCAACTCTGCCAGGCTTGCGCATGCTTTCTGTCCACTTTCACTGAGTGCTCAAACAAGCGGCGGGCATTTTCTTCGTTACCTAGTTTGACGTCGCAGAGTGCAGCTCCAAGAAGAAGCTGTGATGAATTTCCATGTTGCTCGATTCCAGTTACAAATATGACCTTTGCTTCTTCAGCTCTATCACAATTAAGTTCTAGCATGCCCAATGAATGCACGAGAAAAACAGCTCGTTTTCTTCTACTGCTATCCATCATGCTATCTTGAATTCGTATCTCCCTTAATCCTTTCCTAAGAATTAATCGTGCAGTTTCGATATTACCAAGAGAAAGTTCCAGCATGGCCAAGCCATGAAAAACGGATGCAACATCTCTGCAATTAGCCAAAACACCATTTTGATAAATTTGCCTTGCTTTTTCTATATTACCAACTTTTAACTCCATGTTACCATATGCATTATATGTCGGTCCATGCCTTGGGTCTAAAAGCAATGCTTCCTCGTAAAGACGAGAAACTTTAGTATAATTAAATGATTTATCCGATGGATGCATCGTTTCAAGCATGGCGTATGATACAAGAGCTGGTGCGGATATGGAAAGATTTAAACTTTCCGTATATAATTCTCTTGCGGAAGTAATATTTCCTACGCGCTCTTCTAATTTTCCTGCCGCTTGAAATAACTATAACACCGTAATCACATATAAGAAAAGGAAAACAGTCTAGATGCGTATATATAATTTCATGAAAAGAAGTCAACTTACTGAGTAATCATTCGGAAAAAGTGCCATGCCCTGTTGCAAAGTTTGTCTAGCTTCGTGAAACTGCTGGTGTGTCACCTCTATTTTTGCAAGTGCATTGAATAGTCGGCCATCTCTTACCTCCGACTCCTGAAGAGATAGCTCGTCACTATCCAATTTTTCATTCATAATTTTACTACAGGCTGCCTGCAATCGCTTTCTCACAGCTCTATCTCTCCTTTCAACAATGTCATGAACAGAATGAATAGACCTGTATTTTCCATTTCTCTTATGATCAAAATCAATTCGACGACCTTCTAATCTTGCAATTGCTGCCATCGCTCTGCTGTTTTGGGGACTTATTTTCAGCGCCAACTTTAATAACTCCTCCGCACGGTTCATATTTTTAAAATTCTTTTCTTCCAACCATGCCGCAGCAAGATACACTTCTGATGCTTCCCGTTCTGATTTTATCCTTGTGACATGTTTCATATATAAATCACGTGTTTTCTTAAGTTCGCCTTTGGCAACAAGTAACTTTCCAAGACTGCAAATCAATGCAGCCGTCGACGTACCTTCTCGATTGGCATGTAAAGGTCGTTCCCAAAGACTTTGAGCTAAATCATAATTACCGCATCGATGTTCTAATAATCCATACCCATGGCATACATAAGGATTGATTTCATCGATACGTAAGGCTCGCTGAAATAGAGCACGGGCAAATGATACATTCCCAAGCGACTCTTCGTGCAATGCCCACGCTTGCCACAAGTGTACACTCTTTGGGCAATGATTTATTCCATTGTAAAATGCTTGTCTTGCAAGACTTATCGGGTGCGACTGAGCGATGATCTCCGGCGTGATGACATCAGACATGGCACTATCCGTAGTAGTAGTATCGGAAGATTGTTTTTCCAACTCTCCGTAGGTACTTCTTTCTCTTCTACTTTGAAGTCTTGCAAGTGCCAAGTGAGAATATGAATCTGAAGGATCGATCCGTAGAATCATTTCAAGTTTTTGACATGCTTCTCGCCAGTTACCTTTCTTCTCCAGTTCTTTTGCTTGTTTGAACATGGTTCTTATGCGATGTTTTTCTGTAGATTCTTTATTTTTGACAATCTTTTGGTGGGGTGTTGTTGATAATGTATTTGATTTTGGATTACTCGTAGCGTTACACAATAAATGTTGTTGTGGATGAGATGAGACATCGATGGTCATTTTCATGTCTCCATCCGAACTCGAGACTGAAATGTTGCGTTTGAAGACTGAATCATTCTTTCTCCGTCGTATATGTTTCGATGCGCATTCATCGATGAATGGTGATCGTGACGTAATCAAAGCCGACGGTGAATTTGGTGCAAATGAAAAGACGTAATCCCCTAAATGACATAAATGAAAGAATATAACCACTGTGCGTAATGATGATTTGTCAAACCCCATATTTTTTTCATCCAGTCTGAACTCGAATTGTCTCCATAAACCAGTAAAACAAGACGAAATAGATGGAGATGCTTGTAGAATAATCTAGGGAAATGAAACCGAAACTTATATATGTATATGTGTGTATGTGGACTGGTTAGACTACGAAGATAACTTTCCTCGGTTCTTTCTCTAAGCCTTTTTCCTTGTTCTGACGTTCGTTCGTAGCTCTATGGTGGTAAAAGTAGGTAAGTAAGTAAGTAGGTAGTTTTCTTGGATCACTAACCCTCTCAAAGTAGGAAATCGTTGGCTCTTCCGAGGGGGTAGAAATGGACCCCACCCTCCCGTTCCAAACGGGTTCCTGCTTCCCTATCCCTTTCCACTTTCTTTCTTTTTCTCTCTGTGTAGAGAAGAAGATACCTACCACACACCATAGCACATAGCACATACACATACCACATACCATATACTCGTAAGCCACTAGCAGGAACACATTGACAAAAGAATCATGGTAAGACAGTCGGAAAGATAGACAGCCAGATAGATAAATGTGTTATATATGAAACCTATTATGGTAGATTCGTGCTTTGAAAAGGACATGTCTGCATGGGATTTGTAAAAGGCAGATATATATATATATAGAACTTCCACTACTTACTGACTGACTTACGTACTTGCTTAATGGAGATGCTTTGTACTTTGTACTCCAAAAAATTCTCACATTGTTGTCTTCACAAATCCACAGTCAGACGAAGAACCCGTAGATCCTCTTCCCAATCTTAGAAAGGAATGTCTCAAATCCTGTCCTGGTCCCAAGGCTGCCTATGAAGCATGTGTGAAGCGTATTGAAGCAAAGGGGGAAGGAGACTGTGAGGCCTGGTACTTTGATATGCTACACTGTGTTGACCATTGTGTGGCACCTAAAGTTCTCAAATATACCAAGTAGATACATGGTCATGCTTCTGCTTGAGCGAATGCTTTCTTTTTCATATATAGAAGAGAATGTTTAGATACACGGATGGAATCGATTGGAATTGTTTGTTTTGTTGTTCTGTTCTTGGGTTTGGAACAAAAGGAGGACTTTCATAGAAAAACGACCTATGCAGAGAAATTGTATTTACTTTTTTTAACCAACTCTTCAAAAGTAGAAAACACAACCAACAGATTATAATTGGTATTGACATATGCATTTAGGAATTGATCTATCTATACTACTTTCTATCCATGATTATGGTTGTCTATTTTTATTTTCATCGTTGATGTACTATCACAAGTGTGAAACATATCCATGGTAACATCTTTCAATATCGTTTCTTGGCACTGCAGAGGTTGTTTATTTTCTTCCAACCTATTCTTCCTAAACCGTTTCGGTTGATTTCTTCTCTTCGTTCGGTGAACCGAGTTGTAGCTGTGATTATACCCGGTATTCCAATCGTGATGGTTTTCTCTACGACAAAGAGGATTACGTCCAATGCCCGAAGTGGGATCGTCACGAAAGGAGAAGAATTACTTGTGTCGGCAGGGAAGGATGCACTGTTGTCTTTTGCAGAATTTAAGAAAACATCATCCTCCAATAGATCGTCGTCGTCTGTGAGTACTTCGACTTGAGAATAGCTGATGACATCCTCCTTTGGATCCAATCCTTCAGTATTACTATTCTTAGTATCATTGTCCACAAAAAGCTGACTGGATGAAATAATTTCAGCATCGGAAAGAATTTTGTTTCTTACAACATTCTTTCGGGTGGACGGATCCATATCCTCATTTACCACTGAAACATCTACATTTTGATAGGAATCGAGAGTTTCACTTTCTTCAGAAATCTCATTGATGAAGAAATATTCATTTTTGGTATAATCGCCTTTGTTTCCATTTGGTTGAGGTGCATTGAAATCTGTATTTGTTCTTAATGTCTGCTTTCCTTTGGTAACCCGTTTTTGCGTCTCAAGAGTTAATTCAATATCATCCAACATGGTGAGTAACGTAAATGCATTATCTGAATCAAGGCCGAGCAATATGCTTTTCAGGGCCTCTGATGATTTCAAACCCGCAGAACAAGCTGCCAGAGATATTATTTGATCTATCGAGGCTTTCATCATTTTTAATTCAGAAAGAATTAGTTCTTGTGATAAAGATAGATCTTCATCTGTAGTTGCCTCAATATTATTTCTCGATAAAACCATGGTCGTTATAACTTTTTCCAATTCACCTATTGATATCTGTTTCTCATCTTGTGCATTTTGGTAATCAGCCATGGTCTTTGGTGTTAACCATGTTTCCCCCGGGTTCAGGAGACAAGTATTTAAACTTTCAATAAGCCTGTTTTTCTCGGACTCTAACTCGCTTGCAGTCACTAGAATAGTTTCTAGTTCAGGGGAACTATCTAAAATACCTTCGTTTAAAATTTGACTATCATCAACTGCACTTTTTAGCTGTGCTAAGTCAACTCTTCTTTCACTGGAACCAAACAAGCGGTTTCCCATGCCTCGGAAAAGGTTGCCCTGGGCTGATTCATTCAAAAGTCCCAAGGATTCAAATGTTCCCTCTAGGCGACGTTGAACATTTTTTGCCCTATATCCAGCTTCATTTCCCTCTATCTCCATTTCTCGTTTCAACTCCCATGCTGCATCAGAAATACCACTAGTTGCTCGTGCAACCTTGCGATCTATTCCTTCTTTCTCTCGCTTGAGAACTGTCTCTTTTCGGCGCTCATAAGCTTTTTGTTGCCTCTCTGCACTTCGACCAGCATTAGCTGCAGCAACAGATCGTAAACCGCGATTTTCAGATACAGTCTTTCCTGACAGAATATCTTTGATGGCTTTGGTGACACTTCTAATTTCATCCATTGGCGTATTCAGTTCTTCATAGATATTTCTTTGTGCACTAGGTGAGTATTTGGAAGGGGGTAGAATAAAGTTATCCTTGGGTATGTACTCCACAAAAGAGCTATTACTCGACAGTTGAAATAAAGCCTTTCTCATAGTTTCCGCCATTTTTACGCCTGTTTTCCCCGAGGCAGGTAAAGCTCGTTCGGTATCTTTCAGCGCTCGTTGAAGTGCAAAAACACCTATAGATGCAAGCAATTTTGCATCCCTTTCAACTCGATTCTGAACGTATATTGAAGCCGATTCAATAACTTCGTTAAATTTGACTTTCACGCTATTCCAGAAAGTTTGGTCGCTCAAAGTCTACCATGACACTGTTAGTTATGAACCCCACATTTTTTGTAAATACACGCACATGAAACGTTGGAAACTTACCTGGAAAAGCGTCGATGAAAATTCCGACTCCTTTTTTTCTTCTTCCTTGTAAGTTTCTTGTTTTTGTGTGGACCCTTTTTCTAGTACTCTACGAAGATTTTCTTCAGATTTGAAGTCAAGGTTCTCATCTTCAAGAAGAGATCTTAATACTCTTGCGTCAAGATCACTCAAAGGTTTCTCATTCAGCGTTTTAGAATCTTCAGAATCAATATCTTGGGAAACAGCATTTTGAGTATTACATCGAAATTTATGGATAGGGAATCGAGGAGCACCAGCTGTCAACGGAGCTGGAAATAGGAACGATGTCGTTGCCTCCTGGAAAAGAAGCATAGACAACAGAATCCGAGTCTCATTTGAAAGCATAATATTAATTTATACTTGCAAAATAGGAAGTAAATATCATGCCTCCCTCTGGAGAGAGATAAGAGACAAAGCACCTTTCCTTTTATAAAGTATAAACGTGTACAATTATTTTGCACAGTACTATCTAAGCTAGTTGAAGCGAAATGTAGAGTTGAAGTTAGGGTTACGTAGGGTTCAAGGTTCAAGTCTTCTCATTCATGTTTTTGACTTCTCGTTTCTATGTAAGATATTCATTTGGGGGATTCATTCATCGCATGGAAGTATCTATGTATACCCTCAAGTAGTTGCTCTTCATGGCGGCGATGGTATTGAAATATCGGTTTTCACGGAATAAATTGGCTCAAAGTATCTCTGGATACAAAGAGGAAAGAAGTTGTGTCATTTTTTTTTCGCCATCAGTGAAACAACGTATAAAGAATATTATCAAAGGCATACTTTGCATATGAAGATAGTAATACAATATTTTTGTAGATAATTAATGTAGAATGTGTTTTGAAATCATATAATCATGCGGCATTTGCACTGTTGGAAAGACGACGGGTCATCTTACGGACTTCGTGAGCTTCAGTTGTACGAAGATTCTTAATGTTCATTGACTTGAAATCGCTGAAGCTGCTATCGTTCCTCTTGATCTGCACTATTTCGTTTGTTGTAGAGTATTTACTGCATGGCAACTTAATGCGATTTCTCAGTCTGAAATTGAGATGCATTGTAGAGTTAGTTGTTCTCTCTGGAGTTTCCTCTAAAGAAGGCAGCAAGAAAACAGATGGTATACTTCCATTTTTGTCGTAAAATGAATAAGATACCACTCTATTTCTAAAATGATTAACCGTTGGTGGGGAGCTTATTTGGTCATAACTTGAATCGCAAGGACTTGTAAAAGAATTATTAGGGAAAACTGTCCCGGCCGTGTGACCAATTAGGGTTGAGATTGAAGGGGCATTATAGTTTTGAAATGTATTCGGATGTTCCATAGTTCGTAGAAAAGTATCTTGCACTATTTATATTTTATCGGGCGTTGTTTGCGTTGATCTTCAGAAAATGGATCGTAGGTCTATCGTTGTATTCTCTTTTCTACATGAGACTTCCGTTTTTGAGACTTCCCAATCGTAGAAATTATCTTTTTATTTTACCGAAACACAGGCAAGTGAGAGGAATGATGAGAGGTAGACTTCGTATTTATATTTCACTTTGGTTGAAGGCAAAAGTAGATGTATTCATTCTTCTATTCTCTGATAATATTCTTTTGACCAATACATAAAGGGAGAAAGGCCCGCAGTGGAATTATCATATCGATTTTCCAATCCAAAATATACACCATCATTCTTTGATGCTTCTAACTTCATTTTCGTACGACCGTCATTGGCGTTCAGATTGACAAATGTAGATCTGATGACAGCAGTTAGATCCAATCTACTACCGCATGTACACGCATGACCAGCAGCATCAACAATATGCACATGTGAATTTTTCAAAAGAGTAGACAGTCGTCTTGCTTCTTCCATGCTTGGTAATGTTTCATCCTTTTCTCCGGCAACAATTAGAACAGGAATATCCATCTCTTTAAGACGTTCCTCTTTATGTTTGATCAGCTGACATCCTTTGGTCAGCCATTCTTCTAATCGCCACTTCAAAGTTTCTTGTGGCATGAATTTAAGTTTGTTTGGTAATGAAAACGCCATTCTCCCCATGTATGCTTCTCTATTGGCATTATCTATGACACTAGGAAGACCTTTACCTTGCAGAATTAAGAGTAATTGAGGCAAAGCCATTTCATCAGTGAACAATGGTAAGAGAGAAAGTATAGCGATAGGGTAGATAAAAGGGTTTGTATTAGCTACAGGAGGCCCAAACTTTGCCAAATTGGATCTATCATAACAAGTAGCAGGATTGATGGTCACAATACCCTGTAAATTAATCTGTTCGTGTATCGAAGAATATACAGCATTCTGTTGTTGAATAGAAATGGCGGTTAAGAACGCAAGTATGCCACCAAAGGATTCACCCATGATATAAACCTCTTTCGATGATTTGCATTTGGTTTCTCGTCGAATAAAATCAATCACATAATCACGAAGGTCTTCTACCCTTGATTTATCACCCATAGACACTGTCATGCCTCTTACATCAAACTCTGTACTTAATTCTGGAAATTGAAGAAATGGCGCAAGAAGCGTTCCATCAAAACCAGGTAAATATATCAACAGGGGTTTGTCTTTCAACTCATTCAATCTGTACTCATGAATTACAGGAGGATACCCTTCCTCCATAAGTGGCGAGACGAAGTGTATTAAAGAATTAGCCTTTGTAGAACCTGACGAAGAAAATCCATTTGTAGAAGAGAAAACTGCGAAGAATAAGAATAAGTTGAGAGCTTTCATTGGTAGGTCTTTGGTGAAAGTACGTATCTAGATATATTATCTACAACAGATGAATGATATGATGTACGAGGTACGTATGAATTATGAATGAATCGTTTGAGTTCATTTTACTTTCTGATTCTGTACATTTCAAAACCAGTACTGTTCAATCGTGTTTTTTATTTGGCGAACAAAATGGAAGTTCGGGGTTCGGGAGTTCATAAAAAAGATTTTTTGATAGATTGAATTGATTATTCATTCATTCATTCACAAGAAACCTACGATAACTGTCAGTTCACATGCTTAACTACTCTGAAGATCCCAAGACAATTGGCTTATACCCCAAAGAACTCCTTGAGGAAGATTTGACTCCTGATTGTTCTGGATATGAGGCACAGTGCAATGAGATTCTTGAGGCGACCAAAGGTAATATTGTTTGGAAGTCGTTTTCGAAAGTCTTTTTTTGAACGTATCTGATTCATAACATATATTAACATCATTAACATTAGGATGGGGAACAAGTGAAGGTCGTTTGATCTCCGCCATCGGTAATACGAATGCCGATGACCGTATGAGAATCGCCAAACTTTACAAAGACCTCTATAAGACGGATTTACACAAACTAATGAAGTCTGAATGTGGAAGTGGAGACTTTGGTCTTGCACTTCAGTATCTTAGTTACTCAGCTGTTGAAGCGGAGTGTGAAATGTTACAGAAGGCGATGAAAGGCATCGGGACGAACGAGACACTCTTGTACACTATCTTGGGAGGTAGATCAAACAAAGACATGGAGCTTTTAAAGAAGACTTACTACAAGATGTACACTGAAGATCTCGTAAGTCAGGTGAGAAGTGAAGTTGGTGGTGACTTAAGAACAGTGATGCTTGCTTGTCTTCAAGCCGCTGAAGAACCTTTTGACGATGGTTTTCATACTGCTGAAAAGGCCAAAGAGGACGCAAGAGAGATTTACAAGAAGGGTCAAGGGCGTTGGGGTACCGATGAGAAAAATCTAATCAAGGTTATTGTCCTCTCCCCGCCAAAGCATCTGAAAAATATATCATCTTACTATGCAGATGAGTACGGGTATTCTCTTCAGAAAGCAGCTGAGAAGGAATTGGGTGGTGATGTGAAGAAGGCTGTCTTGTTCATTCTTGGTATCAAGCTCAAGCCTTGGAAGACAATCGCCGCTCTCATCAAAGAGGCTTGCGCTGGATTTGGAACCGATGAGTTACTTCTAACGTGTACCATCATTAGGTACCAGAAATATCTCGCTGCGGTTGAGGTTGCTCATGTTGAAGAATATGGAAAGAGTCTTGTTAAGAGAGTCAAGGACGAAACAAGGGGAAATTATGAGAAGCTTCTTCTTGCTCTTCTTCGTGCTGGTGGAGTAGAGAATTAAAAATCTGAGTATCTACATAGTAGTATCGATTTAGGATTTTTGTCATCGAGTGGAAATTTGAATGATTGATAAAATTTATAACCAGTTAATAAGTATACAGAAAAGAATGATTTCTAGATATCACTGTTTCATCAAAGTATCTACATCAGATCCCAAATGACGAAGAACCCAAACTCAAATGACGAAGCTCTAGAGATGTTTCGCATATGACATTACAAAGAAGCATGTATAACAGTCAATTTTCTCTGACTTGAACTATTTTTGCTCATGATTTCCATCACAGCTTCAGCAGTGCAGTTTCGTGTGTCATGATCATTAACGGCAAGAATAAGATCTCCAGCGAAGATTTTGTTCTCAAGAACGCTTCCCTGTTTCACGCTATGTATCGCGGGTCCGTCCTTAGTACTATGAATCACAATGTGTAATTTACCAGGGGGCGCAACCACGTCGCGACAAATTATATTAGTAGAAATGGGAGAGCCAGCTGAATTACTACCCATAGAGTTGGGGGACATGGGAGGTGAAGTCGCCACCTGGCTTTCATCCCCATCTAAACGATCTACCCTCGACCTAACATCAGCAATCTTTTTCTCGAGCCACACAAGGTCATGAATAAGTTGTTTACTAGAACCTTTTGAGCTACTTGGAGAAGAGTCGACACTATGTGGAGATTTTTTGCTATGGAATGATGCATCCAACCCAGGTGACATATTGTAACGAAGGCCAGAAGCCGCAGTATCTGGGTCATTAGTGATGTCTTCTTCGTCAGTTGCACCTCCATTATTACTCCAATCGCCCGGATGTAGGCTATTGCTGAAAGCAGAAGAATCACCAACGGTGCTTTCCAGATTCTGTCCAGCACTGCCAGGAGGAGGAATAGGAGGCTCTTCTGCTTCGTCAAAAGTTGGGAAAGATCCAGATATTTCAATATCTGGATCATCAATTTTTGGCGCAGACTTTTTTCCACTATTAAGGAACTTCATTTTTGACTTTCCGGGGGTCCAATGGAAAGGGATGTCAACACCCCAATCTTGCTGTTCGAATTCCTCCTTTGAAACTTTAGACGGGGTAACTTTAGTAACTTGATTCGGTGGGGAAATGGCCCTCCTTGTTGGTGTATACCGACCAAGAGTCGAATTAATTGTTGGAGATCCAACTTTTTTGTTTTCCGGAGTGGACGCAGAAGGATCAACGTTAACAGTCGCCAAAGTGGCACTAATTGTAGAGGTATCCAGTTTTTCAGGAGTGGTGTTAAGTGGTGTTTCACTCGTGATTGAATTTTCATCTGAATCTGGATCTGACTGCTCATCATAATCATCATCATCTGTGTCTCCATTTTCAAGAACTACAGGAAATTTGATGTTAGTTTGGTCGCTATCGGCAGACAACGATGCATTTTTCCTTCCTTTAATTGAGCTGGGAGATACCAGAGTTGTCCATGCTTGTTCTATTGATTCATTACTCTTCCCAACATTCGAAGCTTTCATGGTTTGATTACTTGAAATAGTACGTGGTTGGGTTGCAGGACTTGCTCTTGATGCGTCAGCATCTACGATATCTGATCCCGAGGTAGACTCTTCCTCTGAAGCATCATCGTCCTTTGTCGGAGAACCAAAACCAAGAAGACGTGCCCCAATTTCTTCATCCGCATCATCAAGATCGTTTTCGCTCAATGTCTTCGTTTTAACTTCTTTACCTCGTTTCTTCGCAAAGAACAAAAGTCCTACACCAATTAAAGCTGCGGCGCAGGCAACTGGAACAATGATGTTTGTGACGTATTGGTTGGAAACACTTGACCTGTTGGTGGTTTGATTTCTCGCGACGCTTGGACGAAGAGAGGGCTGAGCTGATACAGTGGGTCTAAATGAGACAGTCGGACGACCTGTTGTGGGAGATAAAGATGGGAAATGCGTGGGAGGGACAGTTGGAGATTCAGTTGGAGACTTTGTAGGCGACGGCGATGGAGGCATTGTACCAATCTCTGTTACCATTCCATAGTCTTTAAGGTTCACCAAGTCTGGGTGATTTGTTGCTATGAGTTGACTTCTCAATCCCCATAGGCGATTCATTTCCAAAAGTAGTTGATCATTGCACAATTGTGCAGGGGCAGACGGCGCTAATGAAAATGTCATATTTCCAAAAAGTGTTACAGATTGTCCATAAATCGTTTGCTGCAGCTGCCTTTCATCTGATTCATACGGCTGTGCCCTTGAAAGCTCAATGTTCCATTTATTTGGACCGCTTATTCTACTTGCCCATTCTTCAGTATCTTCGGCATACTGAAGCCCCATTTCTGTCTCAGCCGCCTCAAACACGCGTAGTTTTCTTGCTTCGCCAAAGACGCGGGGTTTCACATCAATCGCTTCGAACATCACTTGGTCAAACATATAAGGCGTTGGGGTAGTGTACTTGTTGAAATAGACCCTCATTCTCATCGTTGCAAAATCTGAAGCAGCCTTCACCAGCGCCTGCAAACCATCTGTTGATAATACCGCAGGAGTCCCATAGAAGGTGATCTTAATCGGAGGACTTATAGGTACATATAGATTATTATCTTCATTTGTAACATATGTATCGTCATCAGCAACCTCACCACGAACAAGGCTGATCAAAGCGAGAAGGAATAACTGGGATAACTTCAATGCTCGCATATTCTTGACTTCTTTAAATTGTCCTGGATGAATTATCTACTGATAAGCGGATGGGATATATGCAACGAAGAAACGAATTGGAGGTTTATGTATGTGGAAGAGGAATTCACAGTCTTGTAGATAGAGAGAAAGTGTTTCACTTTTAGAACAGTTTACTCTTGTAAATATGCCTCTTTTTTTGAAAAGCTGAAAGCTGGCCGTTACAAAGTTTGATGAGTTGACTCTTGAAAATGAATGAAGATGCTTTCCCGCGTAATTGAATGCTATATTAACTTATTTGGATACTCGCAAGATTCAGATAATCCACTAAAATAGAAACGGACGGTTTTTGAAAAACCAAATGTTTGGATCAAATACTATGTAACTACTTATAAAATTATGAAATTGATTACGATTTCTAAATCAAATCTACTCCGTTTACACCACAACTTGTTCTTCCTTTGGTATCCAAGTTTCATGTACATGAGCCCACTGTAATCCATTAACCCCTGAGGAGGAGCTGCGAAACATTACGGTCGCTATTCTTCCCGTTTCAACGTCACCCATTTTTTGCCATTCTTCATATTTAAAGATGGCATGATCTTTGGATTTTTCTGAGAGAAGCTTAGGGTTCTTAATCTCAATAGTCATGCCAGATTCCTTATGCTTACCGTAAGACTGTTGCAAAACCCCAAGAAATTCAGTCGCAGAGGAAAGATTCCCATCGGGAGAAACAATGTGAAAATCGGTAGCAAACGCATCGGATAACATTTGAAAGACTCCGTCTTTATCCGCGTCGGAAGCATTAGACCACACAACGAACAGACGATGCAAACGAAGTACTTCTTCCCTGCATCTGTCTTCCAATGTTTTGGCATTATCTTTAGTGGAGACTTTTGATGAGGCATCCGTGTTTGGTTCACCATGCTTTAATTTGTACGCTCTCAAATTTTCCATGTGCCTTGAGCCTGCGATATGCACTCCCATGCGATGGAAGTGGATCTGAGTATTGTCACAAACAGTGCAAACTATATTATTCGGTGGGGTAAACTTGAGACCCTGACCGAATTTATTCTTGCCAGAAACACCACGGTGTTTCCAAGAAGATTCCATAGCATGTGCCCATATAGCTTCGTCAATGGCAAACTTCTCGTTAATATTCTTCACCTTGGTTTTCGTGGAGAGATCCTGAGACTCGACTTGATCGTTATCTTCATCGCTGTCCTTGAGTGAGTGGCCATCATGCTTCCATTTTTCTAAGTTTGCAGCATGTTTGGTACCCGCTATGTGTTGTGAAAGACGATGCCAATGGACTTGAATATTATCACAAACTCTGCATGTGACTAGGGATGGTTCCGTGTAAGTTAACCCTTGACGTCTTCTATTAGGGCCACCGAATCCGTGATGTTTCCAGGGAGTATCGAGAGCTTTCGTCCAGGCTTCTTTGGTGATTTTGAAGGCTTCATTGATGGACTCCTGTGGTGCATCTGTGGAACTCGTTTTTGCCTTCTTTTGGGGTGGATCCTCTTCCATGGTTGGCTACTGGCTATTGGCTACTCGAGTAGATAGTTGTTGTTATGTATGTATCAAAAGTTTTGCTTCTTGTACATATGTGTATGAGCAGTTTCGACGTGGCACAGAGAGAGCGCACCTTCTTCCCTATCGGGTAGGTAAATGTCAGGGGCACAAATCATATTCACATTCGCTCTTCTCATTATTCTTTTTATATCCTTACTCCTTACCCTCGAATTACAACAACTGCGTTGATAACAAACAAACAAACAAACAAACAAACAACATAAAATGCCCAATCTTG
>Ga0213868_10002671_pt1 | contig 16968 bp, 11 predicted proteins | sample PICome_9_FD_160087 | JGI IMG/M metagenome (GOLD analysis project Ga0213868, IMG submission 160087) | Coastal seawater microbial communities near Pivers Island, North Carolina, United States - PICO127 | ecosystem: Environmental > Aquatic > Marine > Coastal | place: USA: North Carolina...
AATGTATTTGGAAAGACTGGGATCTCAAACAAAGGGTAAAAGGATATCTTTTGGATCATTACTTTTACTTTCGTTATTGTGCTGAGTGTCTCAATTCATCTGATGATTTGTTTGCTGAGGATTCCAATGTAAAACATTGAGTTGGATTGTGGTTGTTGCATGACACATCAATCATACAAGAATATGTTATAGAATTGCATTCATTTATATAAAAGTTGGTTGTCTCTCATTTATTTTTTGATTAGGTAATAGATACATACATCATGCAAAGGAAATCGTTATTTCCCTTATCTCGTCTCACGACACACTTTTTGATTAATTAGCAAAATGCGTATCCAAAATGGTGGTTCGAATTTTACCAACACATTATATTTCCTCCCTGGCCAAAGGAATGGGGACTAAGATTTTCCATGAAGCATGTGGGTAATCAAAGATTTCTATTTTGGTGGCGGGCGGTGGCGTCATGCGTCATTTGTCATTTCTTTTGTTTCTTTGCGCTTCCGTGGAAGTAGACTAACATTGACCACGACATTTCAAAATTCCCAAAATACGTGTCACTTTGCGCCGTCAGATCGAGGGATTGATTCGAGAATCATCGAGAAACTGGGTAACTTCATATTTTACAGTCTATTGCAATTATCAAAAGAAAGAAAGTAAATAGTTCTTCATTCTTCATAGAGAAATAAAGAATATGTTTAGTCTGCAGAAACACGCATTTTTCATCATTTGTTCCATCAGTTGGTGTGTCCAGGGATTTGTCATCAAAACTCTCCCTCTGGCTTCGTTAGTAACGGAGCCTAAAATAACCAGCACCATGAGAATGGCGAAGAACCGCAAGTCCCTCCGCAAAACACTCCAAAATGACGCCAACTCACGCGGTATTAAGCCCATGAACAAAGAATCGGATCTTTCATCATCTGCATCTAAGAAAAAGTCCAATTGGGTCCCTGTACAGGGTATATCCAGTCTCGCCGATTTACCAAACGAACAAGGATCTGTGAAACTTGTGGATACCATGGCAGAGCAGTTGATGAATTCAGCTACGAACCCCACTGGTGCTGTTTCCATAGTAAACTACAATGGAAAGACCTATTGTTTTTCATCTAGTTGCGCACGTTGTCAAATCCCTCTCACGAAAGCATCTGTTCTTGAGCCTACGGCTGAAACTGGCACTGACCCTCGTCTCTCTTGTGATTTTTGCAAGGCTACTTTTAATATTCGGACCGGGGAAATGGTCCAGGATTCAAGTAAGGCAGGGTTGCTTGGAGGGATTGTTACCACATTGTTTAGCAAGACAGAAAAGGTTCCATTGAAGATTTATGACCTTGGTGAGAAGAATGGATCTGTTTTGATCAACTTACCATAAAACCAAGAGTGGTACTATCACACACTAATATAAAAAATCAGAATTGTTATAATCATGTTCTACATTTTCCTTTACATTCCCATACTGGGCATGCCCATACCTGGCATACCACTTGATACGCCAAAACTAGACATGTCAGGTCCAGCTCCAGGATGCATAGGTGGAGGAACCATGGACATGTCTCCGTTTCCAATCATTAGCATACCATTATTGAAACCATTCAACCCTCCATATGTTCCAGCAACTTCGTCTTCGATTTTGCCGCCATCACTTTTCTTACTTGTGGCGTCCTCCAATTTCTTCAAGCGCTGATGAGTATGTTTGAAGGTTTGAATGAAGAAAGGCATGATGAAGTTATGGTAGCCGTTGATCCATCCAAGTTCAAGAACAACATCTGGGCTAATGTGAGCATAGCACGTGTAAAGAGCAGCACAGAAGCACTCTTTCTCGGAAGTTTCACAAAAGAATCGAAGAAGTTTTTCGATGATTTCGGAATCGGCAGACTCATTAGCTGTATCAATGCAGTCCTTCCACATTCTATCTCCCTTTGACAATTCAATGGACTGGGTCCATTTCTTGTTGCATCTGTAAACATACGCAGAGATACGACGAAATTCGAGAAGTTCATGCGCAGCAAGTTTTTGAGCCATGGCAAGCATGTTGAAATTCTTGAAGCGGTCGATGGACTTCCTTAGTGATTCGTAATCTTCATCTTCAATGTAAAGCTCGTTCAAGGCTTCGTTCACAGCACTTAGGTCGGCTCCTTGTACACTTTGCATGTACTTCTGGCCAAGGTGAAGAGCCCAGTCACCAGTACGTCTCAACTGGCTGACCACACGAGAATGGTCAACATGAGGCTCCATTACTTCCATCAATCTCGTAAATTGCATAGGATGAGTGGAAAGATAAAATTGGATAGCCTTGTACATGACTTCAGCATTACGAACTTTTACAATAGCGTCAAGGAAAAGTTCATTTTCGAAAGCAGGAGCACGTTCCATCATGATTTTAACTGCGTTATCGTACTGCTTATCATGCATGTAAAGGTACACAGCAGGAGAGAACAAGCGAGCGCGTTCACAGGCACGAACAGTTTTTCCAACATTAAGCTTCGAAAAGAAAACTTTGCAGTGTTCCATCACCTTGTCCGGCACATGTTTGGTATACAAGATAGCCAATTCCGTAAAGATGCCGATATGAGCATCTTCAAGTCCAAGTCCTTGTTCAAAGAGAGAGATAAGATGACCGAAGTGACCAAGATCAGAGTAATACGCAACAACTTCATCAACGTGGTCCGGGAATTTGATGACTTCAAGACCACAAGTAGATGCTAGTCTGAACTCTTCTGCTCTTAAACATGCAAAGCACACGGCTTTCCATGTGGAAACATTGTTGGCTTTTCCAGCAGCATTGACTGCCTCGCGGTACTCTTCCAAATGAATATGACAAAGTGCAAGTTTCGAGTTGTTGTTGATGCTCGTATAAATAATCTTTGCGGCAACGTACAACCCTTCATCAAAACACCTATCTCCGATAGCTTGAATATTGGCGACATTAGGCCCCGTGACGAATTTTTCGAGTTCAGTCAAATTGTTTGTCTTCGCATAAGCATATATCAACTCAGTATCCAAAACATTCTCCTGTAGCGTTTTGCGAGCCATTTTTAGGTATGGAATGAGGTCGGTCCAGATTTCGGCCTCTCTCGCTTCTGCACAAACAGACAGATATTCAGAAGGATCACTAGCGTTTATAAAACTCTCGATAGCATCGGCGGGTAACTTCTCTTCAAGTTGCGCTTTACCAAGCTTAGACCATACAGGCTTTGAATCAGTCTGAGTAGCATAAGTCTTGGCACGATCAAGATCTTTCATAAAATCAACGAGGACGCCAATAGCGCTGACCTGCATCTCCGTTTGATCCTCCTTGCTCTCCATAAATTCAGGTTTGGAAAACTTGCAGTAAATGGTAAACGCCTCTTCGTACAACATGTGACTTTCTGAGACGCAAATGAGGGCAATATCTTTTGCATCAAAGTTGTCAAGTTGATCGATGTATCCAGAGACTTTAGTGGCATCCGCTCGAATAGCAGTGAGAATGAGAAGGTTCTGAAGATTCTTGTTGTCCGAGAAATCAGATCCTTGGAGAATAATACGTTCCAAAAGAACAATTAGTTCTCCAGGAAGGTCAGCAGCCATGAAAGCTTTCACAGTGCAAGATACTTCATCTGCAGATGTGCTTTCGGGAAGAGCCCACTCAACAACCTGGTCAATCAATTGTCTCTTCTGTGGATCTTCTGTTCCATCTTCGGACCCTTCCTTATTCAAAACACGAGCCCATAGCTCTAAATCCTGCCTTTCAACGAGGTAACGAGCAAGATCGCGATACAACCCGTGATCAAAACTGATTTTGATGAGATCATCATCGCAATCTCCTGAACTCTTTTTGTAAGCAAGGAAGGCAAGGGAAGGATCAAGGCTTTCACAAAACTTTCCGAGAACTTTTGGTTCATAAAACATATTGTTCACAAGGAACGCCTTGGGATCCTTATTTAAGGTGATATAGATCTTTCCTAGAGCATTGTGTGTTCCAGGCTCAGTGCTTCCTGTGGCAACGCGAGCCTCGAGCCAAGGTTGGAGCAGACGAAGTCGATTGCGTGTTTCGGCAATTTCGACCAACTCATCAACAGGACAAGCAGTTCCTACAGCCATAAGAATGCGCTTGATGAAGTCTTCGTTAGCTCCAAGATCAAACAATTTTCCAATCACTTGAGGCGTCTTTCCAGGGGAAACTTTTGTCACGTAAACTTCGATGTATTGCAAAAGGCTGTTCAAGTAAAGGTATTCAGTAAGCTCGTCGACAAAATCGTAACGGTCACAAACATGAATAAGAGGGCGAGGATCAGGGAGCTTCGCATTTTTGAGATATTCCTTCACTTCATTGGCATTATAAATGTTGGAATCACGACATACACGTTCCGCTTCCTTGAACTGACCGAGCTGACAAGATGCTTGAATATACTTGAAATGCACCACAGGATCTTCAGAGAAATTGACAATTGCTCCAAGGTAGTAATAAAGTCCCTCAATCATCTTGTTTTGTTCGAAAACTTTCACGAGCTCAGTTGCTCCAAGTTCATCATTGTATTTCTTTGCGACTTCAACACAGACTTGGACATTTGCAGGTCCACGAGACAACATATCCTTTAGAAGAGAAATACTCTGATCACGATTGAGTTTTCCAAAAAATTCAACAACAAACTCAGGATTCATTTGATGACTGTTCTTGAACACACGTTTGATATCATTTATATCGGTGTAGTGCTCAGCAGCGCGCTGCCACATACCAGCTTTTTCACAAAGCTTGCCGACATGTGGTCGATCATAATGGGTCAAAACACCATTTTGCATGATAGCATCAGCAACCTGAGGGGCACCTCCAATGAGGTTAATTTCTAGCAGCTTAGTTTGAAGAAAAGCATGTTCCTGCTTATTGTCTTTTAAGGCTTCAAGAAGGAAAGCTGTAGTCTCTTGTATGCGGTTACTGGAGAGAAAAGCCTCGGCGGTTGACTGAATATCAATTAATGGACCACCTTCGGCATTCACTAAACCCTTTGCAAGATCGAGTGCACCCTGTGGATTATTAAACAAAAGCTGACTGAGCATAGTCGAATAATCCATCTTGAAACCAACACTAGTGGAGTAAGGTACAATTTTATCGTACTCTCCCCTCTGCACAAAGCAATTGATTGCTTTCGCATGACACTGTGCACGAAGATAAACGCTGAGTGCCATTCCAGCATCTGACGGCATAATAAGGTCTCCCAAAGTTTCTGAACATTGGAGTTTATCGTCTTTCAACCACTTCTCCAATAACTGAGGACGACCTTGCTGTAATACAGGTTTGGCTAATTCAATACTTTCCTGCTCATTCAATTTTCCACTCTCCAGAAGCGTTGAAAAGTATTGAAATACAGGCTGAGGTGATCCTGGTTCAGCTGGGATTTGCTGAAAACGAGCAATAGTCGCAGGTGTACGAAGAGCAGTTCCACTGCTTGCAACAAGTTTCGCTGCGTTGACAACGTCACGTGCAGAAATGAGACGCTCAAATTCAGCAGCATACAAATTTTCAGCTCCTGGTAGGTTTAATCGACCAGCGACTTTAATGGCCAAGTCATTATCTCGTAATGTAGATACAATGTACGGGACCAAAGCTGGACCATTCAGTTGGATGCGGAAGACCTGGCCTTTACGTACTGTGATACCAAACATGGCACCAGTGGATTCCTGTGAGCTGGTACAAAAGACAACATCTTGGGTGATTTTGGCACGATACATAGTCTTTCCCGAAATGATATCAAACATGTAAAGATATCCCATCTTTGTCATCAAAAAGGCAATCTCATCCTTCTTATCAATGACGAGACTGACTGGGAAATCAGCAGCGGCATCTGCCGGCACAGGGATTTGTGTAGGGGCCAAACGAAAAGGAGCCCCCTTGGATGGATCTCTCCCCACTTCCATGACGAAAATCTTGGGTGGCTCCGCGGGATTATCATTCTTCTTCTCGTGAAAGACAAGTACCTGAGCAGGATCATCACGTCCCATGACTTTGATTGTGGCAAAAGCTGCAGCGTGGCCCTGAAGTGGTTGAGACACCTTCTTATCCATCGAGTAAAGCTGCATGTTTCCGTTGATTCCAGATGCTCCCGACGAGATACCTCCAAGTAGGCACCATTTCCCATCGGGTGATACACAGTAATTGATAATTTGCGAGTTGGCTCCCAATGTTGCATGACGATCAAAGATACGTGTAGGATCTTCACTTCCCTGAAGAGACCAATGATAAACTGCAGTTGCAGTTACCATGGCCAGAGTGGAATCATTGGCCCACTTCCAAAATACAACGGCTTCCGGCATCTCATGACTCTTAATCTTTTGCTTCGCATCAAGATTAAAGATTTGTACTCTAGATCCAGAACGAAGAGCGATGATATTTTGAGCCGGGTGCATGATTGCGGCTTCAGCGGTGATAGGACGACGAGTGACCTGTCCTCCATTCTGCAGGTCTACCATTGTTAGTTGCGAGGGCTCCACGCAGACGATCCATTTATCAGAAGACATGGTGGTAAGACCATGCTTGATGGACGTCTCGGGCACACCCAGAGCTGCGAGCTGTTATAATAAGTTGGATATTAAGAAGTTACGGTGAGCATGTAGTTCTGTCAGCAATTAAGGGTCATCTTGGTGCAAGGTCAAACCGAAAACAAAGAAGATCCAATAAGGTTCCTCTCTTCTTAAGTAGGCCTTGAACAATAAATACCTAGAGACCTGTGCAAATACAACGAGAGGTAAGTACGTACGTTGAGTGCCTCATTAAATACTATAGGAACATTTGCTGCCATGGTTTGGAGTCGGCAATCAAGTCTAATATGATTGATTCAACGGCACGACGGGTAAGTACACAATGGCTGGAGAGATCGCTTGTTCGCAATGCTTCTTCTCTCCTCTTCCACGATGATTTTTTTGCTCTTGGGCAGGCTGGCGCTGTAGCTGTCGGTACTGTTTTTACGTAGAGCTAATTTACCTTATGGCATCCTCTCCCAAGAACCAAAAATAGTTGTAGATCCATCCGTTGGATCGGGTTAGGGTTAGGGGTTAGGGGTTGCAACAGGGCGTAATCGACTGTAAATTCCTACGATGTATCAGGAATTGTGTTACTTCGTCAGCCTACTTACATTTATCATCTAAAAGCAATACAATTTACTGCATGTTTGCCCTTCATCTATTTTGTAGGTCATTTTATAAAGGAACATGATTAGCATTTATTTTGTTATTATTATTATTATTATTTTGAAAAATAAAATAAAATACAGAGTGTCTTTTTTCTAGATACATGAGATTCATAAACCTTAACCTAAATTTCGAAATGAAGTGGAAACGAAATGTTTGATAAAACACAGTTCTGAACGTATTTTGTCAAACTTTTAGGATGTTGCCGTTCCTTTTACACACATTTTTTTCATTCAGTCAATATATGTTCATTGCCACGTAACTTCTCATGATCGAGTTGAAATTGAAGAAGAAACAAACGGCTCTGAATACGCTTTCATATTCCTCTCAATCACAATTTCTATCGACTGAATCATCCGTGTCGTATTGTTGCTAGATATCCCAACCTGGTTTTTCTTTTAATTCCCAAATAACACCCGCGGTTGTACTATTCTTGACATCGCTCCCTAAGTGTAATCTATAATGTGTACCCTCTATCAATACCCTTGCTTCCTCTTCATCCTTTAACAGTTTAGCGCGTATGGCGATCTTTAAATCCTGAAATTGGGCGCCGCAGCTGTCAAACGTACCGAAAGTGTAAAGAGAATGTTTTTGATTTACACTGGAGCAGCATCGGGTCCATTCATCGAAGAACGTCCACAAATTGACAACTTCATTGCTTTGTACCATTTTTATGATAGTTTAAATGTATAATATACAGATACCTCCGTGGAATGAATCGCTAAATTTAGTAGTATACACGTAGTTACAACGATTCCAACACAGGTATTTATGACGGTGATGAGTGATGGTGCTAGTTACGCAAATGCTTGAAAATGCATTAAGATTACCTTCACAGCCACCAAAAATGTTGTACACCGAAGAGGAACATAGAACATAGGGGACAGTAGACATATGCAACACATTCATTTGATTTTCAACTTGTTTCATAACAGAATATCTATTATCTACGTATTTCATTTCTTAAGTTTTTTTCGAAGAATAAGTTGAATTATGGCAAAGAGAAAATTTCAAGTGAAACCGTCCTCTGCACCAAAAGGTCTACCAATACCAAAATCGAAAAAGGCTAGAGTGAACTATAATGCATCTATCAATCCTTTCGAATCTGCTCGTGCGTCTTCGGCAAAAGCACCTAAATTTGCCGTACACAATCGCCCAATTTCTGGAAGGAATAATCCAAGTAATCCTTTGAAGGGAGCTGGTTCTGCTCTTAAACGTGCGATTGACAATCGCAAAAATGGTCTGAAAGCTGAAATTGAAAGGACTAAAAAAGCTGGGGCCTTCATTGATCGTCGTATCGGCGAGGCTGGTAAAGATAAAATGACAGAAGAGGAAAGGATTCTAGCAAGAATTGTTAGAGAGAGGAGTAGAAGAAGTAAAAAGGCTGATAAATTCGCATTGGAAGAAGGCGAAGGAGATACTTCGCTGACTCTTACACATCGAGGTAAAGTTATTGGGGAGGACTACACTGGAAAACTTGAACCAGGAGATATGATTTTATCAGATGATGACGATGATAGGTATGGAGGGCAACTAGAAAAGGCAGATACTGAATTGCATTTTGGAGGAGGAGCTTTTGACCGAGAAAAAGCTAGATTAGCGAAGAACAATCCATATGGACCTTCTGCAGGGATAAATGAAGATATGGGGGATCGATATCGAAGTCGCAAAGAGGAATTGGATGAAATGATCATGAGAAAAAAGTATGAGAAAGCAGAAAAAGCAAAATTAAAGGAAGACCAAAGTAAGTTTCAAACGTGAAATGGAATGATGTGAAGAAGTGTTATCTAACTCAAATTATATCGATATTGTTTATCAGTTGAAAAGTTCGAAGAGTTAGATGAAAATTTCAAGGAGCTAGCGGCTTTACTGAACTTCAGAGATAAAGAAGCAGTTCGGAGAGAATATTTTAGAGCAAAGAATGAAGGCACTCTTTCTGCAGAAGATAAAGAAATGGATGATTGGGACAAAGAAATGAAAGGATATCTTTTTGAAAGAAAAGTGAAGGCAACGGATAGGACGAAGACTCCGGAAGAAATTGCTAAGGAGGAGGCAGATAGACTTCATGAGCTTGAAACTCGACGCCTTGCGCGCATGAATGGTGACTTTGATGGTGATGATTTCTCTGATATTTCTTACGACGAAGAAAAAACAAACAAGTCTAAAAAAAGAAAAAATGTAAAAAAGAAGGAGAAATCCAGGATAAGAAATCCTGATGAATTAGATTCTGACGACGAAGAGAATGACCAGCTTACAGCAAGATTCACTGCTGACGGTCTTGTTTATATTGATAAGGATGGAAATGTTATAAAAAGGGCAGGGCAAGATGATTCGGATTTGAACTTCCACGAAGACTATCAATCAGGTTCAGGTGAAGATGATGAGGATACAGAGTCATCTGAAATGAACAGTGAAGATATTGATGACAACCTCGGATCATCTGATGATGATGCCTCAGCGGAATTGTCATCCGATGAGGAAGATTTTGAACTATCTAATCTCAACGTTGGAACCGCTGTTAAAGCAAAATATCTTGCTGATCAGCAATTTGATGGCGATGATAAATGGTACCGCGGTACTATCCGTAGCATTAACGTTGATGAGGCTGGAAACACACTTTATGATATTGAATATGAGGATGGTGATTTTGAAGAAGGGGTGAAACCAGAGAACATTCGGAAGCAGAAATTGACCACTGAAGATAAACAAAAAGAAATGGAGAAAAATACGAAGATCAAAGTAGCGCAAGCAAAACGACGAAAAGCCAAGGAAAAGGCTAGAGGTGAAATACCTTTTGTGTTTGAAGTTCCAACAACCTTAGAAGCTTTGCATGACATCATTGGTCAATATGCATCAACAGGTGAAGATGCCTCTCTAATTATTGAGCGCATTCATAAAGCGAATTCAGTGAGGTTAAACCACAAGAATTCTGAAAAAATGCAGAATTTTTACGATGTACTCCTCAGACGATTTGTAGGTGTCGGTGACGCTCTATACAAATCAGGAAATGGCGGTGAAGAGCTAGGAAGATACGGCCAATTGGATAACTTAACCATTGTTTTGTATAAAATGGCTCAAGATTCACCAGAAAGCGCGTCTGCTGTATGGGGCAGACGTATTGGTGTATTTCAAAACGCACTTGCGAAACGCATTCGCGATTCTGAGTTTGTTGCGATCGATGATGAAAACGAGGACTTTTCTGTGTGGCCATCGTCTGGTACTCTCTTGCTTTTACGTGCGATAGGTCATATTTTTCCAGTCACCGATTTTAGGCACGCTGTTGTTACCCCCGCTTTAATCTATCTCGGACAGATCCTCGGTCAAGCTCAAGTGAGATCGTTACAAGATTTACAGAAAGGATTATTTTGCGCTGCTCTAGCGATTGAGTATACTTGCGATTCCAAGCGAGTTTCTCCTGAAGCCATGTCTTTTATTGCTAGTGTTATCCATCTCTTTGCTGATGATACCTCTTTGTGTTCATCTAGATGTCCGATTCCTACTTTTGCACATTTAAATAAGGTTAAGGAGCTTCTGAATCTCCGGGAACAAGTCGTCAGCAATGAAACAAAATTTGAAGAATTGCATTTGTCTCTTGAAAAAGAAGACATGGAATCTTCGTCTGCTGCGAGTGTGATTTTAAAATCGTCTCTTCAGCTTGTGAATCGTGCTGTGAAGTCTTATGCCGACACAATGAGCAATGGGGAGCAGGAGGTCTTTCATCAGATCATACAAGCCGTGCTTAACTTAGCACCGAAATCAAAGTCCTCTAAGCTCCCTATAGATATCTCTTCTTATGTCGGTGAGACTGCGTCCTTATTACAGAAAAGTCTTCATGTTGGAGAACCAAGAATGCCACTTCATCGTAGGACTGCGGCTAAAGCAAGTGATCTCGCAATTCAAACCTTGGCACCAAGGATGGAGGATCCAACTAGGTATACCATGGCCAAAGATAAGAACAAAACGAAATCTCAAGCAGAAAATGACAAGTTACGCCGTGAACTTAAGAGAGAGCATAAGGCAGTTACGAGAGAGCTCCGTCTGGATGCAGCATTTATCGAAGCTGAAAGAAGAAAGGCGAAAGAACAGAAAGATTCAAAAGCTCGCGAAGCCCGTCATAAGAATTATGCTTGGCTTGAGCAAGAGCAGGCTACAATGAACCAAATGGTTGCTCAGGGTGGAGGTCTCCTGAAGGGAGGTGGTATTGGTGCAGCCAAGTTAAAGGCGAAGAGTGGTAAAATTGGCATTAAAAAAGGAGGGAAATTCTAAGTTCCAAAGTAGATATCATAAAAAGTCCTTTTTCATTATTATCCATATGGTATGAAGTAAACATGTTTTAAAAATGACCATTGCACGTCTTTATTCTTCTTCCTCTTCGTCTTCTTCTTCGTCCTCTTCCTCCTCGTCGTCTTCCTCCTCGTCTTCATCCTGGAAGTAGAAAAAAATGAGTTAAGAATGTAACATGTATGGATATGAATGAAACGAATTGGCTAGACGTACCTCATCTTCCTCGGGATTTTCAGCCTTGATTTGAAAATTATCCCATTCCTTTTCAAGATCACTAAAGTCTCCCTTTTCAATTGCCTTTACAACATTTGTTTCCTGCTCGGTCAAATGCTTCTCTTCAACAACGTATGCCTTTTCGACCTTCTCCATAACCTTTTGATCCAATTCTACTGCAGGTTTTGCTTCTGGAGCAGGAGTAGAACTACTAGAAGATCCAAATACGGATTTTTTCCACTCCTCATCTACAGCGGGCCATACGAACCAAAGTCCTCCCGCTATCGCCTGATTCAATGCATGTGAGACATGGACCCATACACGTAATGTGAAGTTTAGGTACAGAAGAAATTTAACTTACGGGAAGTGCCCACGGAACAAATCTTGGAACAGCGGAAGCCTTGCGAGCACCAAATTGAAAAGCAACGGCTGCACTCCCAAAGAGAGGGGCAGGAACTTTTTTGAGAGTATTTAACAGGCTGGCATTCATCATGATTTTTCGTTTCTAAAAATGAGACTGACTTACTTAATTGCTTGCTTTAGTAACTTTTAAAGGTAGCCTGTGTTTCGCAGAAAAGGTAAGGAGTAAAGAGCAAAAATCTCTCTCGTTGTCAGACGTCGGTCGTTGGTGGTTGTAATACCATTTTTATCCCTGAAGGACTTTAGAGAACGGTCTACCATTTTTTCTCCTTTTTTTCTGGCCACGAAAAAACTCTTGCGTGCAAGCCAGCAACCAGCAACATAACCAGCAACGACCAGGCGTGTCCATCCATTCATCCCAAGAAATACATTTCAATTCGAGTTTCCACATCACACTCAAGATCAGAGAAAAATGACTGGAAGTGTTTCTAACGCTGCCGTTGTATCGCTCGAAGTTTCAAAATCACTTTTGTCCTCGGATAATCTCTTTACATTCCTTCTTCATCTACTTCCAGCGCACCAAGTGTCTGTATCACTGTTACAATCGAAATCTTCTTCCATTTCACTCACCATTAACGATGGAACTGAAACACTATTGGAAAGAAACGCAATTCTACGTGCATTGTGTGGTAGGTCACTCTTGAACCAAATGGATAGATACCCATACTGTCTCCTAGGGGGGCATGCCGAGTCCGTGAAGGGTGTGCCTGAATCAGCCATCACTTTTGCTAGTATTTCCTCTTTCATGTCTATGGCTCACTCGATACGCTTGGGGGCATCGGAACACATCTTGAATCAGTTGAATTATTTGTTGGAAGATCGTTGTTTTCTTGTAGGATCAAGTTGTGGAAAGCCATGTTTGGCAGATTACGATGTATTCTTTGCCCTCTTGGAAGGTAATCTAACGTCCATGATGGAGTCATCGGATGAAAAAGCTAATTTCTTGAATCTGAAAAGATGGATGCTTGCGGTCAAGTCTAATATAGAGGAGTTGTTGACGGTTAAGTCTTCTACTTCCCACAACACTATACAGGGACTACCGTCTGTGAATGTACCGAATTTCGATTATGGGTTTGCTGAACCTATTCCGATGTTTTATTATGGCGATGAAGAGGACTCTCATACTACAACAACTGTTGCTAAATCCAATTCTGGAAATGGCCCTGCAGTAATTGATGCGAAAGCTTCGGCACCTGAAGTTGGAAAGAGGGAACTTACTGATGAAGAGAAGAAAGCCGCGGCTGAAAAACGTGCTAAAAAGAATGCAGAAAAGGCAAAGAAAAAAACAACTGATGCATCGGCGTCAATGAAGGAGAATGCGAAGGCAAGTGATAATGACGAGCTTAATATCACTGCTCTAGATATTCGAGTGGGTAAAATTATTGAAGCATGGCCTCATGAATCATCCGAAAAGCTGTGGTGCGAAAAGATTGATTTAGGAGAGTCAGAACCGAGACAAGTTCTCTCCGGATTGCGTGATTTTTACAATAAGGAAGAAATGGAAAATCGCATGGTAATGGTTCTATGTAATCTTAAGCAACGAAATCTTGGTGGTGTTCCTTCCCATGGAATGGTTCTATGTGCCTCCAATTCAGATCACACGGCTGTTGAATTTGTAATCCCACCTGAAGGTGCCAAGATTGGCGAACGGGTTACGTTTGATGGATTAAATGGTGATCCCGAACCAGAAAATAAGGTGGCAAAGAAAAAGATACTGGAGAAATTGGCGCCAGACCTTAAGACCGATGAAAATGGTATTGTCGTATGGAAGGGTATTAGAAGCATGACAACTGCTGGTCCTTGCTTTGCCGTGAAAGGAATGAAAGATGCTCAAGTCTCATAAATACACAATTTAACATTAAACGTCAAGCGTTCTATCATCATGCTATTCTATCGCAAATTACCCGATTTTTTAAAAACGAGGACCATACTGAGCCAGCTCATGTTCGTGAGTTCCAGGCTTATCGAACTTTTTGAAATTATTTGCAAACATTTCCGCTAACTTCTTTGCAGTTGCATCATATGCCTCTTTATCTTTCCAGGCATTGCGAGGATTCAGGAGATGAGTTTCAACTCCAGGAAGTGACACAGGAATGTCAAAGCCAAGCACATCGTCCTTCACATATTCGCTCAAAGCAGCACTACCATCTAAAATAGCATCAATGCAGGATCGTGTGGTTTGTATGGACATTCTTTTGCCAACTCCATAAGAACCACCTGACCAACCAGTATTCACTAACCATGCGTGTGTTCCATGATCGGCTATCTTTTTTTCGAGAATTGCAGCATATTCATTGGGATGTAAGGACATGAATGCGGCACCGAAGCATGCACTAAAATTTGGGGTTGGTTCCGTGACCCCTCTTTCTGTTCCTGCTACTTTAGCTGTATAACCAGAAATAAAGTGATACATTGCTTGCCCAGGAGTTAGCTTAGATACAGGAGGAAGAACTCCAAATGCATCACAAGTAAGAAAGATGATATTGGTGGGGTGTCCCGCCATTTGAGGTTTATGATATCCGTCAATATGAAAAATGGGATAAGAAACTCTTCCATTCTCTGTTTTGGTCACATCGAAGTAATCTGGAACGAGTTCACCCTTTTCATTTTCCACTAACTTGACGTTTTCTAACATGGCATCTTTTCGAATGGCGCGATAAATATCAGGCTCCGTTTTCTCAGATAGATTGATGGTTTTTGCATAGCATCCTCCCTCAAAATTAAAGATACCATCTTGATCCCATCCGTGCTCGTCATCTCCAATCAATGCACGATGAGGATCGGCAGATAACGTTGTTTTACCCGTCCCAGAGAGACCGAAAAACAAAGCGACGTCTCCGTCATATCCCAAATTCGCTGAGCAATGCATAGGTAAGACTGGGGGATCACTCTTAGGGAGCCAATAGTTCATAAGAGAAAAGATTCCTTTCTGAGTGCGCAATGAATAGCAGAAACATAAATGAGGCAATGTAGAAACAGCTGATACATAAAGACCACGAGTAGTACAGACTACTTAGAACATACCTTATTCTCTCCGCCATACCAGGTACCAAAGATGACAGCACATTTTTTCTCAATGTTAAACACAACAGCCACTTCAGAATTTAGCCCATATTCTTTCCAATCATCGACTACTTGAGAACAAGCATTGATTACAGTGAAATCCGGTTCAAAGTTTTCAATTTCTTCTCTTTTTTGAGGTCGAATAAACATGTTGGTCACAAAATGTTGTTGCCTATTATAAAACGCAGATGTTGTAAACATGAGACAATAGATGCACAAAAAGGCGTGTTGAATGTTGAAACAATGAATACTTATAGTGCTCGACGTACCATGCCATTTCGTGCACAAAACGAATCTTCTTTTGAGTTTTTGGATTAGCTCCACAGTAACAATCAAATACATATGCCTTTTCCTTGGAATCAAAATGAGAAACAGCCTTTTTATAAAGCTTATCAAACACTTCGGGTGTAGTTGCCTGATTGACATCCCCCCAATCAACATGTTTTTCACTGTCTGACCCTTTGTTGAGTACCACCCACTTATCTTTCGGTGATCGCCCCGTGAATTTTCCTGTGTCCACGGCAAAGCATTCACCATACTCCGTAGTAGCAACTTTACCTTCTTGATTGGCTACCTCATGCTCGAACAATTGTTCATATGTCAAGTTGTGAAACAATGTTTTAGGGCCATGTATGCCAAGTTTATCGAGTCCAAGATCTTCACAAGCGTTCGAACCCTTGAATGTTTTAGATACATTGTACAATTCTGAATCTTTGTGAGATACAGTAGACTGATTGCGTATCTGATTTTGCGCTACAAAGGTTGATGAAGTCACGGAGCTGTTCATTGGGGTAAAACATTCATCTTTCAAATTGCGGTAATGACCCAAGAAAGAACAACCTTTCGTATCCCAACAGCTCGCTGTGATCAAGGTGCGCTGACCAGATCGAATGGCTGTGCGCAAGAGATGAGAAGTGCTTTTGTACGAAAACATGTTGAGTTCGAGTCAATCGATTGATTCTAAATATGCCCGATTTGGATTGTTACCTGTTCTCAAAAAACGATCCATTCGAAAGAGATGTGAGATGTGAGATGTCAATGATGCTTCGCTTTCTGTCCCTATCGGATGGAGAATGGAGACACAGCACACAGTCGGTCATCGGTCATCGCATCCAAATTCAGGAGTTAGGGTTAGATCTCTCTCACAGGTCACAGTTTCGTACAGTCTACAGTCTACAGTTCTTCAGTCCTACATCCTACATCCTACAACCTTACAACCACAACCTACAATTTACAATCTGTTAGACGTGAAACTCTTGAAACTCACTCCTCTTGCCTCTTATCTACAGCGTAATTGACCAACCAATCTCTCTAGCAAGAGACCTATTCTAGAGAAAGAGAGAGATCGAGAGAGCACGCGAGCAAGAGAAATCAGCGTAGAAAGATAAATATCAATTGAGCACAATGAAGATCAAATGGCGTTCGTTTCCTGTGAAGCTATCCGCATCCATTCTTGTTGTGGCCGCCTTCAACTTTTTTGTTGTCATTCAAATTCAACGGGATTTGGTTTCTTCAAACATAATGGTGGACACGAACATGAATGACATGTACCTGCAGTCAAATGTGTCCTCATCCACTACTCCCAAATCTTTTTTGCAAAATCAAAAAGATGGAGAAGGAGAAGAGCAGAAAATAAAGGAAATTGGAGAAGAGCAGCCGGAGAGGAATCTACAGCAATATGCAAATCTCACTTTTGATTTGACTGGTGCGGGAGCAAGGTATCCAAATGGAACATTGGGCTTGATTGTGAATCCAACTCCTCAACGTCTTTCACGGCATAATAGAACAAAACTGGGTATCATTGGAAATGGTACTACTGAAAATGAAATCTGT
>Ga0213868_10002672_pt1 | contig 16950 bp, 6 predicted proteins | sample PICome_9_FD_160087 | JGI IMG/M metagenome (GOLD analysis project Ga0213868, IMG submission 160087) | Coastal seawater microbial communities near Pivers Island, North Carolina, United States - PICO127 | ecosystem: Environmental > Aquatic > Marine > Coastal | place: USA: North Carolina | collected...
TGTTTTGTAAAGTTGTTCTTTCTTATATAAAAAAAACAAAAGTCAAATTTGAAACATGAAAATCGCCTGTGCATTGAGCTATCTCTTGTTGGCAACGGACGCATGTTCCGCATTTACCCTTCAAAAGTCTCACATCTTGAGATCTCATAACTTGGAATTACATGCTGCATCCAAAGATACCTCTCTTATGTCTTCTTCCAGTGGCACTGTATCTGCCAGAGAAGCACGTATCACAGGACCTTTGAGTACCATCTTCTCCGCTCTCACCCTAGCCAGTGTAGGTACAGTTACCACTCCTTCACCCGCCAATGCCCTCGAGGGAATGTCTGATTTCGACGCCACCGTCCGTGCATTCTTCCCTGGAGCAGTACCTAATTCCGTTATCACTGCACGTGCCGTTAAGAGATTGCAAGATCGTGGATATGTTCCTGACAGCACCATCCTTGCCAGTTCACTATGTTCAGATGAAATTGATACTACGTCTCTTAGTCTTGTGGCTCAACTTCAAAGTCAACTCGTACGTAAGCAAGATGGAGGAGTCTTTAATCTTGGTGGACTTGGAGGAGTGCCCTTTGTTGGAAAATCTGGATTTGGAGCCTTTCTGAGTCATGTGCCTACCAAGGGACGTGTTGTCATTTTGTATGGACCTCACGTGGGTATTTCTAATGAAGGAGTAGTAGGAAAGGTTGAGCGTGTAGGACAAGATAAACCTAGTGGTTCTTGTGGAGCTGGAATTGGAGCGTACAAAGTTATCAAGGCTGGAGGACGTGGTGCCAATGATAAATTCGACTTTCAGGAGGAATACATTATTGATCAACTCACTCCTCGTCTTCAGGGCTTGCTCAAGTCCCAGGCTAACCAGGGAGCAGTAAATGGATTTGTTAGCAATAACAAGGCCATTGCTACAGTTACGGTTAATATGTTTGATATTGTGAACGAACTCTTGGAAGAGCAGGTTATGGCGGCTGTGAAAGCTCCTGGGTTCTGGGACAATGTCGATGAAGTGACATTGCTAGGAGGTATCGTACTCAACAGAGGCCATGGACAGGGCACCCCTGGAGGAGAAGATTACTTCCAACCACTTCAGTTCAAGAGTCTCAATAAGAATGGAGAAATTGACATGTGGTACACTGTCTTTGGTGATTTGTCAAGAGAATTTGATGGTGTCCTATTAGGTTAGAATGAATTGAATCCATCAATCAATCGATCTTTCCTCACATGTGGATTTTTCATACTACGAGTACAGCTCAAATCAACATATTTTGAATAATAGAATGAATTCAAAATGAATCTAAAATAATATATTGTTGCGATTCTTATATTGAATGTTCCTCAATCAATCAGATAATACATGGACAATAATATTCATTTTCATCACAATTTTCGATTGTCGTTGGGATATCCTAACTGGATTCATTCATACCAACGTTATGAGAAAATGCAATCGGGATAATCCGTAATAAAAATATTCCAATTTATTAGTTGTTTGTGCGGACACCGTAGTAGAACCCGATCCAATTCCTGAAACGGTAAGATTCGTCCTGCTTACGTCACTCTTTTACGTGATTTCTACGTCATCACTTGCTCATCGTACTTCTCGAAACACATCTCTATTCTACATAAAAATACATTGATACAGGATATTACACAGATATTACTACTAACTATAAATCAAAAAGAAATCTAAATATGAAATCTATTACAGCATTTGCCCCATCCAAGACTTCTGGAGTATCTTCCATTCACATGGCTGCTGGTAGCCTGTCCAAGCCTGCCGTTTTTGCTGGACAAAGCACCACTGCCGTTTCTGCCCTACCTGGATGGTTTGCCTCTCATTCCGCCTCTTGCTCTTGTGCTAACTGTGCTTCTCACACGGAAGGTTGTCAGTGTGCTTCTTGTGGTGTGCATTCTGCAGGTTGCCCGTGCTCCAGCTGTACCGTAGGACACTCATTTGGGTGCCATTGCTCTGGTTGCGTTACTGCATTTGTCCAGTAAATATATTTCCATGATAGCTTTGCTTCTTTAAACAACTCGAGCATTCTATCAAATATGCGTAGGAAATAGCCTGGGAATGAGCTGCTATTCTTACATCAAGAGTTACAGTCTGTGCTAAGGGTGGAGAATGGATGTATTATCACATGAGGTGCTAGGGTTCCCCTGTGTATGAAAAAAAAGGCGTGGTGAATGAGGTCATGGTGGTAATCATCCTAAGTACTAAATAATAGAAACTACTTTTTCAAAGAATACTATGCTCGATGTATACCCATGAAACATTTGAGTACAGTTTTTACAATCGACTCATTCGTCATTGTTTCATTCTCGTTTAGAAACACTTGAGAAACGAGTTGATCATTTGTCTTGAATGAACCAAGGCACTGTAACACACTCTAAACCAGCATTTTTTAATGCTATATGGTGTGGACAGGATCAGATGATTTACCATTGCACATACAAAGTGTTTATCGTTTCATGAAGATCCTATTACCGCTTACTGTTGTAAACTTTGGATATAGCAATCTATGTTGGAACACGTGTGTGCTCTGTTCTCCGATTTTTTTTTCTTCGTCGTTTTGATTTTCTCGTGTTTTCTTTCTTTCTCATACGCAGAGATCGTTCGAACCCTCGTTCCTTTACACTACATACACATCACAATGCATCATCTTGTAGCCTTTGTTCCATCTTCAGCAGGTATTGCTTCTTCAGTCAATACAGTTCCACTGTGCATGACTGCAAACCCCGCAAACGAACTCAGTCGTCGCGGATTCATCCGCACATCTGGTGTCCTAACTGCTGGAACTGCTGCTGGATGGTTTGCAAATTATAATTCCCATTCTGATAATTGTCAGTGTGGAGATTGTGGTGGTCTCCATGCCGATGGATGCAATTGTGGATCTTGTACCCTTGGTGAGCATGATCTGGGTTGCTTGTGCAACAACTGCATGATGAGTTTTAGACCGTCTTCCGCGAATGCATATGAGCGTGATGTTGGAGATAACACTCGATCTGCGGATACATATGCCATGAATCTTCAAGTGAGTGAGTATAAGTATTATGGATGATTGACTGTAGGACGCGTGGTAGTTGCTACATGTTCTGTATATATCTGATGTATGCTCTTTTTCCTCTGTCTACTTTTCCTTATATATAGGCAAGGGAAACCAATTCTAGACTTGAAAAATCTGGATTTAAGCTTGATACGAAAGAAGAAGAAGCTGCACGTTTAAGTGAAGCCTTTGCTTCGTTCTCTTATGATTCCAATGTAGTAAAAGGACAAAGAACGACGACAACGACTCCAGTTGTAGGAAAGGGAAGTACTATCAAGTCAAAACTGAAGGAATAGTAGTAATATATTTATATAGAGAGAGACTATCTACATTTTACGACATAACAAACGTTGAATCGATCATCTAGTCTATATTCATTACATTACGTTAAACAATCTATTGTACAGTTTTCAGTCTCCATCTTCTTTGAACAATTCACAGTGACTTTGGTTTAAAAAAAATTTGTTCTGCTGTTTATATGAAATAGAAAAAGAAAGATGTCCATAAGTTTCAATAGAGTGTAGGATGAAATGTGAAGGAGTATACATACATCAATGTTATAAAGGATATGCAATCAGAAAGACTAATCTATAAAGCCCCCAAATTGGTATGATGATTCTTGCTTCTTCAGGGCAAGAATCGTCGGTTTTATATTTGCAAGATTCCTCATGTTGCATTGTTCATTCGTTTATTCATTGATGAATGAATGAATGAATGAATGATTCCTTCTATGCCACTGTATAAATGATTTGATATGGGTAGATATATGGTAGACTTACATCACATACCTCAAAGGCACCTTTCTTTTGTACCAATCCCATCAAGTGATAAAATAGTAGGTATTGTCACATGCATGCTGAAGCTCATCGTCATCTACTATAATTCTTCTTGACTTTGTGCAATGATGAAGTTACACATCGATGAACTGGATTGAATGTCACGTTACGAAGAGAAAAGAGAAGCAAAGAACATGCAGACGAAATGACTGGCCCTCAAGGCTAGGATCCTAACCTTATCCTTTTACCACAATTTCTCTCCTAATCTCACAAACCGTGTGCATCTTTACGACCTATTACGAGCTTCACGCTTCACGCTTCACAATTCACAATTGAACACTATCTACGATAAGTAAGTAAGTAAGTAAGTATCTCAAAAGTCACCCACATACATACTTACTTCCTTTGAACGATAAGAATGACAAATAAAGAAAAGTTAGAAAAGTTACAAAAACTCTTGAGAGAAGAGGAATCGAAAGAAATTCAAAAGCCAGTGGTCGATGAGAAGGTATTGCTCACCATACAACAAAGTTTATCAAGGATCGGAGTGATCCCACCTTTGAACAGCGATGATCACATCAAGCCAACTTGGAAACGAAGGATATCTCCTTCCATGTACTCCTTCCCCACCTCTGCCCCCGCATTGACCACTCTCGTACCACTGAACTCCTTACCACAGAACCAGCGCGACAAATGCATAGCAAGAATGGGTCACGAGAACGATGAGAATGGTTTGGTCGAAATTCCACTCTCGGCACTTACACCACAACATTTAGTCACTGATGCAGCAGATGGATCACGTGATCAATTACCAAGTCATAGACCTTTGACAGGAAATCTAAGCTCCAAATTGACGGAATATACGAGAGGACAAGTGGGTGTACGTCGTCCATTTCGTCCTGGTGGAATGACAAAAGATGAATCTTATGATATGACGCAAGATGAACATAAGGAAACACTATATCCATCATATTGCTCACCAGAAGACATTGATGCTGCTTATCAAGTGCTTGAAAAGGGTAGTATTGCTTCTTGGAAGGATGGGACTATTTTAACCAGTCCGCCTGGAGCATCCTTTGATATTGGTTTAAGTTTGAGTGATGTAAATCAGGATACACACTTTCAGAAAGGTTGTGAAGAGGTCAATAAGGCTATTCAGAAGTTAAGACTTCATGAGGAAGAAGAGAAGGAATCAAAGTCAGAATGGACTCAAAACAAAGTTACAGTTTCATTATGGAATGATCCATCTCTTTTTGAGGATGATTCACTCTTTGGAGAAGATTCATCATCGAGTAGTGATGAAGACAGTTCTAGTAGTGATGACAGTCATGACAATGGTTCCGAGGATGGTTCCACGGGTCCTTTTTTGGAACAATCAAATGGTACAGATGCCACTGAAACACATGTCATTCCTTCACACGAACAAAAAGAGCCATCGGATTATGATATTCATGACATTGATGCGTTTTTGAATGAAATCGATGTCACCAAAGTAACATCCAGAATAGATCACGTTATGATGTCTCAAAAAAGGGATTCTTCCAATATCAACATTCATAACCCACTCACTATTGCAGAAGATAGAAAGTCAAACAAAGAAAGAAAATGTTGGGCCGTTACAACTCAACTCGATGTAAGCGACTTTTACTCTGTCATCCCCAACCCTGCAATTACATATCCCTTTGAACTGGATGGATTTCAGAAGCAAGCGATTGCTCGTTTGGAAAGAAGAGAATGTATCTTTGTTGCGGCTCACACGTCCGCTGGTAAAACGGTCTGTGCTGAATATGCGATAGCGTTAGCTAGAAAGCATTGCACTCGAGCAATCTACACTTCTCCAATCAAAGCATTGTCCAATCAAAAGTATCGCGACTTTAAAGATAAATTTGGCGATGATGTTGGTCTTATTACCGGAGACTTACAAATCAATGCTGATTCCTCATGTCTCATCATGACCACCGAAATTTTGAGGTCCATGTTATACCGTGGAGCTGACTTGATACGTGATATTGAATGGGTTATCTTTGATGAAGTCCACTATATTAACGACACAGAGAGAGGTGTTGTATGGGAAGAGGTCATTATTATGCTACCAGACTACGTAAATATGATATTTTTAAGTGCGACCACACCAAATACGATTGAATTTAGCGATTGGATTGGAAGAACTAAGAAAAAACCAGTACATGTCATCAAGACAGATTATAGACCTGTACCTCTCAGTCATTATCTTTATGCTGGTCGTAAACTTCACCTTATCATGGAAGGCAAGAGTGGATTCTTGGACAAGGGATGGAAAGAGGCAGGCATCTCTCTTTTGCCTGCATCGGAAAGGAACAAAGTAGAACAAAAAGGTAAAAAGACTGCTTCTGTTGGAACTACCAAACAATCAGCACTACCAGTACGACGTATGACTGGAAGTGCACATGCTGCTTGGCAACAATCTGGTTCACGCCAAGATTGGACCTCACTGGTAAAGTTCCTCGAACGCGAAATGTTGATGCCTACTGTGGTCTTTTCTTTTTCAAAGAAAAAATGTGAAGAAATTGCAAACATGCTTCGCACAATGGATTTGAACACTGCTGCAGAACGAAATACTGCACATGCCTTTGCTATACAGACTATGAAGCGCTTATCACCGAGAGATGCCTCATTGCCTCAGGTCATTTCTACGTGCGAAATGGTAAAAAGAGGTATCGGAGTTCATCACGGAGGCCTCCTTCCAATATTAAAAGAAATGGTTGAAATTCTGTTCTCTCGAAATTTAATCAAAGTGCTTTTTGCCACAGAGACATTTGCCATGGGTGTAAATATGCCTGCAAAGGCAGTCGTTTTTAATTCCATAAGAAAGCATGATGGAACAAAGTTCAGAGTACTCGAGCCAGGAGAATATACTCAAATGGCGGGACGAGCCGGTAGACGAGGTCTAGATTCCATCGGAACTGTGATCATGTGTTGTTTTGGAGAAGAGCCACCACCTCAATTGACCTTGCGGAACATGCTGACAGGATCTTCAACAAAGCTGCAATCCCAATTTCGCTTGACATATAATATGATTCTGAATTTATTGCGTGTTGAAGATATGACAGTAGAAGGGATGATAAAGCGGTCGTTCTCAGAATTTGCCACTCAACGAGCTCTGGTCGCTAACGACTATCCTAGTCTATTAAAACGCGGGGGCAAAGCTCTGACAAAATTAGAGAATGAATTTGAAGAATCGATCGGCATTCGCTCTGACGCCGAAGATATCGTGGACTATTTTCTTACATCATCTGAATTACTTTCAAGTAATCAGAAGGCTCTTACCTACTTAATGAATTGTGTTGGGGAAACAGCAGGCGGTGCTCTTACTCCCGGACGCATTCTTCTTGTTACATCGGCTCGAAAGAAGGGTTTCACTCGAGCACCAGCCATAGTGGTGAAAGCTCCCATCGTTAGTTCAGCATTCAATACCAATTCGCAGCCGCTTGTTTGCATAGTGCTCCTACCCAGCACTTACACACTTTCTCAACAGACAGGGGATCTCAACCCGAAAGAATTTCACATAAACTATGTGGGAGTCAGTAAAAAGAGATATTTCATTTATTCAGCAATCGAGTTGAATGAAATACTATGTGTTTCAACTCTAAAGCATAAAATTGACGAGAATAAGCTGTTTAAGGGAGGAGATACGATCCATGGAAAGTATACCGAGAAATCTTCGTCTTCATTCTTCGGAGCTCAGCCTGTTCTTCGGAGGGATGACGACTTTGGATTTGGCAATATGAAAGCTCTTAGTAACAGAGGTGCAGGCCCAGCTGAAGGTCTCTTACTTGACAAAGTGATCGGTTTTCTGATTGAGTCTGAGCGGGAAGAAATGAATGATGGAATTGCTGCGATAGAATATAGAGATTGTCTAAAAGGAAGCAATCAAGGAGACGATATACTTCAGTTCGGAGATCTATGCAGCCACATTTCTCAAACTACATCTTTGCTGCGAACATTTAAGTCTCACTATAGTTTATCTCTGGAGCAGCACTACAAAGTTGTGGAGAAAAAAGAAACGCTTCGAGGTGCTATCCAGAATCTCAAGCATCTTCTATCGAATGAATCTTTACAGTTATTTCCTGATTTTTTACAAAGAAAGTCCCTTCTACGTTTCCTTGATTATATTGATGACGATGAAACAGTTAAAGTTAAGGGTAGAGTGGCTTGCGAATGCAATACCTGTGATGAACTGATAATTAGTGAAATTATATTTGACGGTGTATTAAATGATTTAGACCCACCAGAGATGGTTGCAGCATTATCTGCCTTAATATTTCAAGAAAAGGCTGAAACAGATATGGACTCTGAGTTACCAGAAAAATTGAGAGATACATGCGAAAGAATGAGAAATATTGCTATGGAGCTTGGTCATTTGCAGAAACAACATGGTCTTATGATCGAACCAAAGGATTACGCAGATAACGCTTTGAACTTTGGTTTAGTCCATGTTGTTTACGATTGGGCTCGAGGTTTACCATTTTCAAATATTTGCCAACTCACTACTGTACAAGAAGGAAGTATAGTACGAACTATTGTACGACTTGATGAATTGTGTCGAGAAGTAAGGAACTGCTCTAGAGTAGTTGGAAGTCCTACTCTTTTTCGAAAAATGGAAGAAGCAAGCGCGTGTATCAAACGGGATATAGTATTTGCATCATCCCTGTATGTTACCTAATCAATATTTATACTGAACATTTCACAGGTCACATAAAACTAAATCCTTTTTCTAACAATATTGAAAGTTCAATTTTAATGCTGGGAGGATTATTCGAGACACGATTAGAACATTTCAAGGAGTCCTTTTTGGCTGCAGCTATAAAAGGTAAATCGACAATACAGCAATCTGATAAATTTTGCAAACGCATTCTCATTTTCTAACTGTAACATAAAACTGTCAGGAGGACGACTTGAAGAAGGTAAGAATTTAATGCTTTACATATTTTTTCTTTTGTGAATACTTTTGTCAAAGATATAGAATGAAAACATAATTTTGTTCAATTTAGTGGCTTCCTTGATCGAACTTGGAGCTCAAATAAATGGTCATTTTGAAGAAGATGGAAAACAAGAGATTCCACTATTGTTGTCGGTGCGATATGGTCACAAAACGATCGCATCATTGCTGCTCGCAAATGGAGCTAACGTACTTCAGTGTGACCAAGACGGAAATAATGCCCTTCACATTGCTGCATCTTTAGGCCGCGAAGATTTTATTGACATCTTCTCAGATACAGGACTTCAAGGTTTTAATAATTCAGGTTTGACTCCTTTCGATATTGCATTTCAATCAGGATTCTTTAGAATGGCAGAGACATTAAAAACATTTCATGACATCGATGACGAATCAAATAGTGACGCTAACATAACACCGTACAAAGAAGATCTTGCTGTAAATGATATTGTTTTATCGAAACACGCTTACGAGGTCGGTAGAGATGGTGGCGAGTTTAGTCTCGAAGACACATTAGACCTTGACGGCTATGAAAACGAAAGACAGGGAGAGACTAATCGATCAATATCACAAGACGACTTAATGGATGACATTCAAAATGAAAATAGAAGATTGACTCTCTCCTTAAAGGAGATGCAAATACTTGCGAATAACTCCATGAAAGCGGCGGAAATCCTCGAAAATAAATGCTATCGTTTCCAGGCTGAAATAGTCTCTTTGCAACATGAAATCAATCAACTGAACGGAAATGACATAACGAATAAGAATCTTCAGGAGTTAAAGGTATTGGAACTTAAATTAAAAGCTGCTCTAGATAAAGTCGCAACACAGAAAAATGCACTTACGGCAAAAGAAATCATGGACGAAGGAAGGTTGTGTGTCATTTGCCACGACGAGCAAAAATCAGTACTCTTTTTGCCTTGTAGGCATTTATGCATATGCAGACAATGTAGTGATATCGAGCAGTTAGAGAAATGTCCATTGTGCAGGCAAACCCTTGAGGAAAAACTTCATGTATACTCATGATACGTTCATATCAACTTAGTCGAAGTTTGATGTTGCAGCACGCAGCACATCCTCATCCAAATTACGTTCAACTATCCAATCATCCAAACAGCGTTCACCGTTAGGTCCCTTCACAATTATTCTTGTCACTAAAACATCATATTTTTGACCTTGTCTTAGCACTCGCCCTAAAGCTTGTTCTTCTTGACTTGCATCAGCAACTGCATCTTGTCCAGAATACATTGGATCAAACATGATAACGTTATGACAGGCTTCTTGTAGATTGTGTCCTGCTGCTTGTTCAAAAGATAGTAGCAAGATACGAGGACGATGGCGGTCTTCCTCTGTCGCATCAGCATGACGAAAGTATGAAATGATTTCATTCTGTTCGAAAACGCTGTTTTCGTCATTTATATGACAGAAGTTATGCTTGGACGATTGGAGTGCATTGAGAGCAGATTTAAAACCACCATAAAAGGCATTTGCAAATACGATAATTTTGGTGTCAGGCTCTTTTGTTTGGATAGAGTCAATGATATCTATAAGTGCAGCATGTCTCGCTTTAGACGATGCAGTAACAGACAGCGCTTGACCAGCCCTATCACCAATTTGATCTGGACTGATAGAAAAACTAGACAAATTGGATGATTTAATAGCTGAAAGGAAATCTGCCCCCTCAGAAGAGTACATGTTCACAATTTTTTGCCTTCGTTCTAGTTTCACATCCAAGGCTTGTCCTCTATTGCGCTGACATGCTGTTTGTACATAGGAATGACAAGAGGCTTGAACAGCGCATCTATACTCACGACTTTTTGAACCTTCCTGTTGGTTCAAAAAGAGATCGCGTCCAGAATCACGCTCTTCTCGGCGCCAGTGGTGTGCAGAACCCGTCAAATAAGTACCTCCCATTAGATTTGCCAGTTCAGTAACGCGAGCCTCAGTTTCAAGAAGAGGAGTTCCTGTGAGACCCCACATCGCAGTTGATGCTATAAGAGGACGAGAGCGTACATCAAGATGGGATACACCGAGAAATTCACGAGCACCTCGTCTAGCTTGTTGTTTGAAATCATCTGCCGTCGTTTCTTTACCTTGAGCAGTAACTAAACTTTCATGACATTCGTCGATAACAACTCTTTCCCATTTGAAGTATTCTAAAGGAATACCTCTATCAGATTCTTGAAAATTCTTCTCTCGAAGTTTTGTAATAGCGTTGGCGTAGCAATAGCCATAGTATGCTTGTTCGTCACGTGTACGCTGTTTACCATTATTTCCTACGTAAATCATAGGCCCAGACGACATATTCCGAACCCATGTACCTTCAATAGATGGGGCTTCCTTTTGACTATAACTTGAAGGTGCCGGAGGTATAGCTCCAGTACCAGCCATTTTTGACAAGTGTTTGGTATATGGGCGATCGTTGGCTTTTATCTTTTCTTCGATAATACCAGCAGGGACAATCACAATATCAGCGTTACAAATTTCGTCGACGCTGTATCTCATTAAAGACTTCGTGGAATCAATAGTAATAGCTTTGAGTCTATTCCCAGTAAATTTTTTGCGTTCATCGTCCCATTGTTTTAATAATCCTGGCGGAACGACGATGAGTGTCGCTCCTGATTTACCTTCTGAAGGATTGCGATTTTTACGAGCCCTTTCAACTCCACTCAAAATTAATGCAATCGTAACTACTGTTTTTCCACTCCCAATAGCATCTCCCAATACTCCACCCTTCAGAGGCACTTTCTTTTTCGCGCGCGCTATCAAAGTCCAGCCAATGCCATGAAGCATGTGTTCACTTCTTTCTTCTTCCAAAAATTCAACCTCTCCTCTTTCAATAGATAACATTCTTGTAAGAGCCTTTGCTTGTCGCGGGTATAACGGTAGCAGTAATCCCAAGGACTTCAACTTTTCTGCATCTGCCTCATCATAGGCATCTGAACTTGGAACATGAAATTCCTCGGTGTTCGGTTCTCCCATAGATGACAATTCAGAGAGACAGTATTCCACATCTAAAGTTTTTGCATAGTGGTCACTCAATCCTCTGCCTCTTACAAGATAAGCAGATGCTTGATGAGCAGCAACAAATGGGTTCATACGCACAGTGAATGTTCCTCTCGGTTTATTAACACTAACATCAAATGCTGTTGGCCGTTGGAGAAGTTTGGCATAGTACTGGTTTGACTCGTCGGCATCATAAAATCTTACAAATGCCGACCCTTTAAGCTTTTGGACTTCTTCCCATTTTTCCTCAGGACGGGACGGAAAGTAACGTTCGCATAATCCAAAAGGAACTCCTTTGGGGGTTTGAAGTTTGAACCATTTTGATAACTCTAGTGGGAGCTTGCCTTCAGCGGCGTATTTTAATAATGATGGTGCTGTCAGAATTGAAAGCTTCTTGGCATTTTGAGTCCCTGCCTTACCCACCAAGTCCAGGTGAACTACTGAGTCGACGTCATCAATACTTGAATGTTGAAGAATAGAATTGATGACACCTGCGGACATTCCATTCAGTTCAGAAATTACAGGGTATACTTTGTCGTTCTCATTCAACTTCACCAGCTCTTCATGAAATGGCAGTATATTTGGCGCGATAGTAAATGTCGGAGGTGGAATTTTCACAGTCAAATGCGGTGCATCTTTCCAATTTAGAAAAGTCACTTCAGTATCATACGTTTTTTCAGTCATTGAGTTTTCTGGTATCCAGTCCATTAATTCGCATATTTCCACCTCGTCGCGATAAGATGGAGATGTGGATATGACAGCAATATCAAGCCCTGTTCTGATGACATCCGGTTTAAAGAAAAGATACAATGGTGGACTTTCATCTGTTTTTTCGCGACGCCATATAGCTGATAACACAACTGTATGGCGGCAACGCAACCTGATAAAGGTACCATTAACCGTGTCACTAGTATCTCCAGTGATAGTTATTTGCCCGGGCCATGTTTTCCATAGCGGATGATATTTGATTAAATCATTTCGAGATTTTAGCTTTGGTATGAAGTCTTTCGTAACTTTGTGGTTTTTAATTGCTTTTGCAGATTCGTCACTAAGACCTATCTCGACTCGCAGGGACGGACATGGATTCGATCCAACAATCTTCAAAGTTTGCTTTGTATTGGTACTACGTAGTTGCCATGATACTTTTTCAGCCTCATTTTCATTCAAGTCTGTTTTCATTAATATCCGAGCTGAATCCTTAATAGTACCCCGCTTTGGATTATGATAGCGTATTGCTGCTGAGTAGCATTTAACGTATGCAGCATATCCAACATGCGGATCTAGTGTACTTAAACGTCCAACAATGACTCTAATTTCAGCAACCTGGCGACCTGATCCAAAATCTTCCCATGCTCCATACAACAAAGTCCAATGTCCCTTTGCTCTTGAAACTTGCTGCAACTGAAAACTATACGACTCTAAACCTGCGCATTCATCCATACATTTTTCCCAACCTTTTCCCATCCTCAATGTAGATGGGACAACGCAACGTAGCTTTGCTTCGAAGACATGAGGATCTGGTCTCAAAGCATTAATCTTAGCGCTTTGAATTTCTTTCAATTCGTGAGAAATAATTTGGGTTTGGTCAGAACACGAATGACAGATACCAAAACCACAACCTGTACAAGCTAGTATTTTATGATCTTGTGTTGTGCGCCCAGAAGATTCACAAGTACAAAGTACTGAAGAGTGATATGCATCCATAGCCAAGTCTTTAGCGATTTTTAAAAATATTTTCGAAAAATCATCCAGATATAATTCTGTTTGAACTCCATAGAGATCACCGCGCTCTGCTAGAACTGCTCCGTTAGATGAGTCGAATTTCCGACTGATTGCAAATTCATCTAAAAGGATACCTGTTTTAGCTAATCTCTCCCTACGCAACTGTGGTGCACATATTGCAGCAAGAATAGTGGCAGTTACTACAGGTACGGACATTGCATTACCTGCAAGATCAGACAACTGAACTTCTGTTTCGGGTCCCAACAAGAGTCTGGAAAAAGGTATTCCCTGAAAAATATAGTTATTATGAGTGCGAACCAATTTGTACAATGCTTGTAACTAGTCATAATTTAGTGCCGCTCTTACCTGAAGTAATAATTTTTCATAACCCATCATTGTTCTTCCTCTATGCGGTAAAAGTAACTCTCCTCCGGGAGTCACGCACCCACTAACACCCACCGTTGATGAACGAAACGAAGTTCTGTCAACATTTTGACTCAAGTCCCAACTAAAAGCATGGTGCAATGGATCCCTTGATATAGTATCACGAGCTGCTGCAGCCGCGAAGCAATCAATGAGATCACATCTGCGATGATTCCACATAGCACTAAGCTCAGGCCAAAGTCCAGGTGCGACCTTTTTACGCCCCCTTGTATTCCAATTTGTAATCCATCGCGACCTTTCAGCCAAACCAAGTAACTTTCGAACCGCCAAGTGAGATGCGAGATCTTTCACGCGAGACAATTCCCAATCCCAAAAATCAAGAGCTTTAGCACGTTCGCGAGCAACCATTAACCCTGGCCCAGACCTTAAGGCCTCCCGAAAACATCGTATTCTATCGTGTGTATCAGGCAGTAAAAACGCTTCCATCGAATAAAGGACAGGGGTTTTCAGGTGATTCATTATTTCAACAAAATAATCTCCCAAATCATCATTAGGATCGTCCGATCTCCAAATGAAGAGGTATTTGCGCTGCCTTGTTTGTGGCAGTCCATATTCCTTTGTGTCGCACTTGCTGAAAAGTCGAGTACAGTATTTGGCTTTCTTTTCCAAGACCAGCGTATCTTTGTCTAAATTGATTTTGTGCTCCCTTGCTAGCTGATCTAAAGTAATCATACCTGCTGTCTTGGATTGCTTTCCAACCAAAGGTCTGACATTGTTTGCGTCGTCGCCACCTCTGACGAAACCTTCGACGATACTTCCTGCTCGGATACCAACTTGCTGCGGAACAGCCTCAACAACATACCTTCCGTCACTTTGGACGGAGAACTGTAGGTCTTTCTCGGCCTTTGATTTACTATTTTTTCCAATAATCGATTTTTGATTGTTTCTATTTACCAGCTGCACTCTACCACGAATATATTCTTCCATTTTATCCCATGGGGCATTGTACACATTCTCAAAAATAGCCACATTTGGTTGTTCTTGTTCCAAAAATTCTACAGCCGCCAAGAAGGTTTCTCCTGACGTACCCTTGTCTTCGATATCTTTTCTATTAGTTGATTTTAACATACTAAAATCTTTGCAAGATGTCCCAGCAATAAAAAGGTTACCTTTTGGGATCTTTTGTGCTCGCCCATAAACATCTGCAACTGTTTCTGAATCTGTTAGCTTTGTAATGTCAGGAAACAGTACAACGCCTGGAAAGTTTCTTCCAATATACGCTTGTTTGAAGGGTTCTATCTCGCATGACATTTCATGCGAATACTGAAAACCATGTTTGGTGCTTTCTGCTCCCTGCCCAGCGTCAAGTTTATCCAATGACTCCTTAATCAAGCCTAAAGCAATGGACGGAGCATCTGTCCCCGAGCAAGCTGTTTGCAATTTGATTGGAAATGGAATCTCTCCTATATCGCGATCATTGTCTGGTACTCGAATGGCAGATTGGAGCAAAGTTCCTACTTTTCGCACCATAGCACTAATAATACCCTCCACAATTCCATCAGTAGGGTCGATCCCCAATGGATCAACAAAAGGCGCATCCGGAACCTTCTGAGGATTATTGGGCACGGGCCAAGTCATTTTCTTTTCCACGAGTTTGTCTAATTCTTCTTGCGCCTCTGATTTTTTCACCGTTGAGCCACTATCAAGTGTGACATTCGCTCTATTAGCATTCTTTTCGATGGAGAGTTTTTTCTTATCGTTTGATGACGAAGACTTTTTTGGTTTTTCAACAACCTTCAGAGAACTATCATCACTCATTTCCATATCAGTATCTAAATCATCGTCGACTTTACTATTTTCTTCGCCATCAAACTCAAAATCTGATTCGGAATCAGCACCTGCTAATGTTTTTCGTTTACTCGAAGATTTATTTGTAGATTTCGGCTTAGTTTTCGAATCTCTTTTGGATACAACTTTTTCTACACTATCATCGTCAGAATCGCCATCAAAATAAGACACAGTCTTTGGAACTCTCCTCTTTACACGTTTAGAATGCGATTGCGACATACTTTCATCATCACTGTCAGCAGCTTTCCTTAAAGGCGTTTCAAAGTCCAACTTTTTTTCTTCCTCTGTTCCTTCCTCCTCCAATGCTATCATATCCTTTTTAACCTTTTTAACTGCAGAGTTCGATAAAGATGTTGTAGATGAAGATCGTTTTTTGTTCTTAGTAGCTTTCGACATTAATTTGGAACCTCCATTACTACTAGCTCCAAACTCATTACAAAACAATTCCTTCCCTTGTTTTAGCTGGCCTTCGTTGAAGTCTTCGCTATCCCCATCTTCATAAAATACTCTGTATAATACATTATTCGCGCCACCATAGTAAGAAATATCCACGATTTCTCCTTTGTAAAGAACAGTGTCAAAGTATTTAGCAACTTTCGTTCCAAGCGTATTGTGGATATGTACACCCCAATCCACATCCGATGCACTCCATATTTCCGTCTTAACTTGGGTATCATTTTGAAGTTGAACCTGATAGGTACCCTTTTCGGAACTATAGCTTTTTAGTGTACCAGAGTAAAACGTCATTGTATTTGAATTTTCAGCACTGTCGTGGACTCTCTATCATTTACAAAATTATGAGACCAAAGAAAGCGTAAAAGATTGTGCTAAAAATAAGCCATATCACCTACCTTTTTCACTTGAGTAGAATCCAACGGGAACTTTGACTCTTGACGGTTCAATCTCCTGGGCGACGTCCGTACTGGAGAAGACGAAGACGATTCCACATTATTATCGTTGTGATCTCGTTGGACCTCCTTTTTCTTGGCACTGTTTTGAAAAAAGCTCGTTAAGGAAGCTTGTCTCTGTTTATTAACCGGTGTCGTTTTCTTTGGGGGCATCGTTAAGGAATGGTGCACCAAAAAATATCTACAAATGTCAAAATGTATCTAAGTAGGTAGTTTGTATGGTGTACGAGTATGACACAAGACACAAATTAGGAAACAGGCTCAAAAAAAATGACGGGATACAATGG
>Ga0213868_10002673_pt1 | contig 16949 bp, 24 predicted proteins | sample PICome_9_FD_160087 | JGI IMG/M metagenome (GOLD analysis project Ga0213868, IMG submission 160087) | Coastal seawater microbial communities near Pivers Island, North Carolina, United States - PICO127 | ecosystem: Environmental > Aquatic > Marine > Coastal | place: USA: North Carolina...
CTTTAGCAATACCTTCTACCAAAGTAGCTGAACCAGCACCAACACCTTTAGCAGTGTTTACTACCATGCCTTGTGCAGAGTCTACAGTTGAGTTGACGATCTGCTGTGATCCGTCAATAGCACCGTTGAATGTGTTGCAGCCAGCAAGTACGAAAAGGCTTGCGATTATTAATGTTTTCATTTTATATCCTCGTTATTAAGTTAAGGCGCTGTAGGCCATGTAATGTTAGTTGGAAATCCCGCCTGTTCCGATATGTCACGCAATGCTATACGGTAAGTAGCCCAAGAAGCTTTTGTAGTGCTGTCCAGTGGCGAATCTGGCATCTGCGTCCAGTCGCATTGGGTCAGTAGCTCATCTCGCTTAAATCGTACGTCCAGAGCTATTGCCGAAATTTCATCATCAGTCATAAGAATAACAGACCAGCCAAGAACCCATGCGCCGTCAATCAGAGTAGGCGCTGCATTGGCGACGATTGTTTCGTTATGCTCAACCGCTGGCCTATCTGCATAAACTATACGATATACGCCCCACTCAGCCAGCATTTCGTCGCTAAGTTTGGCGGGAAAAGAAGTATTTGGGTTATCTTCTTTAAGGTTTTTTAGACTATATGGAAAGTCTTGTATTTCGTTATTTAGTGTTTTTACGTACATATTTTTTTTACCATTTATGCTGCTGGTGAACTTAATACCACTTGGCCGCCGTTTGTTGTTGTAGTAGTGCCAAGAATAGTATCAGCAAGCGTTAAATTTGTCGGGTCTGAATAATCATAAACATAAACATTAGGAGTCTCACTTCTACAGGCCACAAAAATCAGCTCTCTTGCAGTATCAACGGCTAGACTTCTTGAAGACCCAGTGCCGAAAGCGGTGTTTGTAACAGTATCTTCAATTGTCATACTGCTTATAGTGCTGTAATCAATAACGCTTAACAGGTCAGTGCCTAAGCAAAAAACTAGATTTCTGCCAACGTCGATTTCTAATCTACTAGCGCCGTTTAAGTTTGTAGCATCTACCAGACCAGATATATATATAATAGATGCTGTGTTTGCAGTGTTTAACGCTGACACACGGTCGTTAGTTGGATGTGCCGCAAACTGGTAATCGTTTGTTGTATCAAGCACTATCCCGCCGCTGTTATTCCATATTGTGCTACTACTTGCAGATTGCAAAATAGACATACTAGAGGTATTAGATATATCAACGGAAAAGCACCTGCCACTGGATTGGACATAGGCAACATCCCGCGCAAGGTCTAATTTTACTAACGAAACACCTCTGCCTAAATCAAGGCTACTTATAAAAGACATTGCCGTTGGTGTGCTGTAGTCTATTGCGTTAATAAAGTCATCCGAAAGGGATGTGGCAAATACAACTTCATTGGCAGAATCTACATCAACGCCTCTAGGGCTGTCTAATTTTATAGCGTCTGTGAGTGTGTCTTTAATCACCACATTGTTAATGTCGCTAAAGTCTACTAAGGTTATCTCGTCCGAAATAGAATTAACAAAAAAAGCATAGTCTCTCGAAGTATCAACCGAACTATCATCTCCAATAGAAAATTCAGAGCCTGAAAGGTTGTCTTTAAAACTCATACTGCTGACGTCCGTAACATCAATGGCGGTGGCATCGCTAGTCCCCATAATAAGACCTTTGGTGAACTGGCCGCTTACTGGCTCATAAGGGTCTGCACCACCTCCGCCAGATGCTGCTATTATTTTTTTAGCTAATATACTCATTATGCCATTGCCTGCCCAGCAGTGAACCCGTAGTAAGTCGAGCCTCCGTCGGGGGTATAGAATACGAAAATGTCTACACCGCCACTGGTTGTTGTTAATGTAGGGGCTATACCACCTGCCCAATCAACACTAGCAGGCCATGTAATAGTTCTTGGCGTAGAGTTTTGAACAATTTTTAATGTAAATCCTCCTGCATTGCCAGCCGATGGCGGATTTGCGAAATTATATGTAGTATTTCCAATTAAAGAATGGACAAAGTTAGTGCCAGACGTTTGGAATATATTAACAGTAGTTCCGCTGAGAGTTACAGAATCTTCGATGATGCCGCCAGCTACAGTAATATTTCCGCTGACATCTAAACTGCCATTGACATCAATAAGAGTAGCGTTAAGCTCAATTTCAGAATTAGCGTTAATGTCTAAAGTTGTTGTGCTTGGCGCATAAATAGAATTGTTTGTACCGTTAAAATATAATCTTCTTGTGCTGTTCAAAAGTAACCCAGCATTGTGAACATGAGTTAAATTAACATCATTATTAAGTCCAAAGTTTAGCCTTGAACTGTCAGATAACAATTTTAAATCGTGACCTACAGTAACATCACCGCTAGTTACTACAGCAGCGTTAATGTCAAATGTAGTAGCACCTAATTGCACTTCAGTGTCTGCAACAATGTCTAACTGTCCATCAGCGCTAGAATTAATGTAAAGACCAGTGTCGCGGAATTGTATTTTAGTATCTGTAGCTACGGTATTCCCGATTGCTAAAGTTTCTTGCAGGGTTTCACCACCACCGCCGCCTCCAGCATCAACATAAGCCTTAGTAGCTGCATCCTGTGCAGCAGTGGGGTCGCCTAAACCTGTAATCTTAGACGTTGCCATTGCTATTTCGCCTGTCATCGTACCGCCGGCTTTAGGTAGCGCAGCGTCAGCCGTAGTTCCTTGTGCAGCCGTAGCGTAGTCAGCAGAATCAAAAGCTTTAACCTGTGCTAGGTTAGTAACCTCAGAGTCCATCAGTGCGCCAGCGGCGGTAACGTTGGCTGTGTCCGTAACGTCTGCATTAGTCTCTATAGTGTCAAGCTTAGTGCCGTCAGTAGCTACGTCACGACCATCAAAAGTGCTAGCTGTAGTCACCGCACCAGTAAGAGCGCCGCCAGTTAAAGGCAAAGCAATACCTGTAACGCTAGTTTCAAAATCAGCGCTTACAGATTGATTAGAGCCATTGCCTAGAAAGAAGTTACCGTCATCTAAGTTAGGGGTAGCGTTAGTTCGGCCAGCACCAGCGATAAACAATATACCCGCCGTAGCGTGTACGCGCTCGACCTTGCCTAGATTCTGTATAAGAGATGATTCGCCGGTTGGCGGGGTATTAACTAGCTGACCGGGGGTGGTGCTGACGTAAAGAGTGTCACCTAGTGTAAAGCCGCTTGTATCTACACTTGATATAGCGCCATACGTTACAACATCAACGGCAGAGTTAAGAGCTGCATCATCAGCAGCTACGCCAAAAGCAGGCATTTTTGCAGCATTATCAGCATCAGCCAAGCTCACTACGGGCATATTACCGCTTATACCTGATATGTATATGGCATCGCCTTTAGACAGCGCCTCGCCTGCCTGCGCTTTGAATATGTTATTCCCGCGCAGCGATCCTATAAACTCTGTACCCTCAACATCGCCAGTAAAAGTGGCGCCAGTAAGTTCTGCATATCCCGAAAGATCAGCAGATTCTAACTTGTCAGTATTGAGATTTGTAAAATTAGCATCGACTTCGTTATTCGTCAGGGGCGAGCCTTTGCCTGCCCTAGTTACTATAGTAGACATAGGTAGCCCCCTTTAAATTAAGATGCAGTTAGAGTAATAGTCCAAGTGACTGACATAGTGTCGTCAGCTTCTTTGTTCACTACTGAGAACACTGTTCGGCAAAGCATATCGCCACCAGTAGCAGCGTTAAAAATACCTGCCTCTGTGACCGCACCAGTGCCTTCACCAGCCTCAAAAGACGCAACATAGGCAATCGTATTGCTTGAAGGCGTAGAGCTGTCTAGCGCCTCTCTGCTGCCTAGAATAGAGCCTAAGTCAGTGTCACCAGCTGCTGCGGCAGTAGTGCCTGAACCAAGCGCCATGTGTGACATGACATTTGCGGAAGTACCCGCCATTCGTGAGCAGATAAACTCTAAACCGTCATTGACGATCAGATTTTTGATCTCTCGACTATCTTTAACTTTGCCGTCAGCACCCTTTAATACAAGAGCAACGTCACCGCGCAGCTTTAAATTTTCATTAACCATTTAACACCTCTAAAAAGTTCGGCTGTAACCGACGTAATCTTCTAAAAAATACCCAACTTCGACATAACCTTGGCCGAGCAGGGAGCCACCATCTGTTGCTGCGATTGTATCACTTTTAATCTTTGCTTGCTGTATAGCAAAAAGGTCAACTGCTGTTGCAAGGTCTGATCTGACCTTAACAAAAGACATCTCTTGATCATCTTCTGCTGTTGCCTCTCCGTCCAAGTCATCTGTAACGCCCAGAGCTTCATTAATAAACTTGTGAAAGTCTGCGCTGTGGTCATCGCCAAAGCTGCCAGAGTCTGAGAATAGCTTTGCACGCAATATGAGCAAAACATCTGTAAAGCCCGCTGAGTCTGCAAAGGTCTTAGAAACTGTAAGCGCCAGCGCCTCGGCAGCAGGTATATTCTCAGCTATTGCCTTTGTATAGGCTGACTGTATGACATCAGAGAATACGGCTTGTTCTGACTTATTTAAGCCAACAGCGCGCAATTCCGTATCAGTTAAGCTGCCACTATCACTTGCAACTTTGTTCGGCACTATCAGCGAGCTATCTGTTACCGAGCCTGCATCTGCCTTGCCTGTTGCCGTGCTTTTAGCCGCAACTTCAGATATTAGGATTGAATCGCTTTTATTCTTATTTATGTCGGCCTGCGTCTGGTCGCCAAAGCCTGCTTGCTCAGAAAGAACTTTGCCTGCAATTTTAGCAAATATATCTGTGGCGCTTGCATTATCCGTAAAAGCCCTTGCAAGTATTCTAACAGTTATAAAAGCTATTTCGATCAAAGCTCTGCTATACGTTATTTCTGCGGCTGCTCTTCTTTCAGAAATCTTTGCAATAGCATTTTTAAACTCAACTTCAGCCTTAGCACGTCTTTCAGCTATACCTGCAAAAGCCCTATTAAAAATAACCTTTAGATCAATCATTCAAAATCAGCGCGCAAATAAAACTCTAAAGTCTCATAAACAGTTTCAATAGTTGCATCGGAAAAAGTAATTTCAACCTCACCCTCATAATAACCTTCGGATAAATCCAAGTTACCAGCGCCAAACTGAAAAATAGCTATTCCATTTTCTAGGTTGGTTCCTGTATCAGTAGCTGTAAGCGTGAAAAGGGTTGCAGTAGTGCCTTTAGCTCTAAATTTTAATCGAACAGTAGCGCCAGAACAATCAATGACACTGCCGTCATGTGATCTAGTTAAGTTAGCCTGTATGGCTGTGGCTGTGTCGTCTTTTACTAACAAATAAGTCATAGTTACTCCGAAGGATCGAGGAAGCCGTAGCGCTGCATTCCTTGCCCGAAATCTGTTTGCATAAATAAAGTCTTAATGTCCTGCCTAGATGTTAGTGCGTCACGTAGCTCTAAAATTGCCGCATTAGCTGTTGCAGGGGAATCATAGCTGCCGATAACAGTATCTTCAGCAGATGTTGTAGTATAACCGATCTCGATCACGACACTAACTCCATTGTTCCTATAAACTTCTCAGACTCTACTGTGACATTGGTATAGCTGGTCAATATACTCATGTTCCCCCTAAAATCAGTAGCGGTAGTAACAGCGCCATAAGTATCAGAAACGCTGTGCCTGTTGTAATAAAACCCGCCCCCAGTTGGAACGTCTAACGTTATAATGTCAGACGATGCAGGATTAACCCAAGTGCCAACTGCTGCAAACTTATACGCATTAAAGAACATAGTCTCACCAGTGCTAAAGACTGTAGTTGACTGCCCTACTAAAACATAAGTACGGTCATTCGCGCCGTCATAATAAACGCCTTCAATAGTTCCGTACCCACTACCGCTGCTGTTGTCTGCTACGCCGCCAGTGTTATCTAGCTCGGCAAGATGATTGCCAGAGATATAAACTAGCTGCTTAAACAAATGCGGGAAACTTACAGCAACCACGCCGTTTGTAGCTCCGACCTGTATTCCTGTCGCGCTTTTGCTCTTAACCTGCAAGGTAAAAAAGATCTGCATTTTGCGATCAGTGCCGCTGGTGTTGCGCAGCTTAAACATAAAGTCTAGGTCTAGTCTTGCTCGCTTGCTAATGCCTAGCTCTGGTGCTGGCAATGTGAATGCTGTGGTCTGCTGGTCTGTCGTTGTTAGTTGTAAGTCGTCAAACATAGAGACTGGGAACAACTCTGAAACATCACCGGATAACTTGTTAGCAGTAATCGTGTCAGCCTTTATCTGATCACCAGTAATGGTGCCATCAACAACTAAGTCGCCACTGATAAAATTGGTGTTCTCGCTCCAGCTAGATGTTCCGGTGCTGTATGTCCAAGCGTGAACAGTATCCTCAGCTGTGGTTGTGTCAGTTGCTAAAAACACATCGCCATTCTTAGGGTTGCGACCGGCGGCTGTTGTAAATTGACCAGCAGTCGGTGCTGATGCTGAATCAGTAACCGCCTGATAAAAGCTCGGCAAATTAGGTGTGCTGTCAGCGGTTGCAGTAGCAGAGCCTGATAAGGCTGTTGATTTAACGCCCAAACCATTTACTGCAAATATGCTTACATCGTATGATTTGCTAGGAACAACTGGGGCAATTGAATAATCGCTTAGCTTTGTAATTTGATTGTAGGGCTGACCATTATCAGTGGTGTTTCTCCACTGAACCAAATAGTGATCTGTAAATGCGTCTTGCGCAGCAGTCCAGCTTACCTCTAGTGCAGGGGTTACTGTGCCGTCAGCGTTTACAGTGGTTACAGGCGTAATATTAAGAGGCGCAACAGGAGGATTTGCAGTCTGGCCGTCATATAGCGGCACTTCTCCACCTTCAAGAAAGTCCTCTTCATCTGACGCATCCCAATCGTAAATTTGCTCAGCCGTTTCTATTACATCAACATTGACAATAATCTCGCCTGTATCAGCAAAATTTATTTCGTAGCCTATCACTTCAAATATTTTTTGATCCCACCCCATCTTGGCATTAGTAACCATGATGTTATCGCCAGCCTTAAACTTCAATGCCGACAGATTGCAGGGTAAAGACGCGGTAGTTTGCATCCTAGATCGCAATAATGCCATTCTCGCGATTCTTTGCGCTCTCACATAGTTGGTAGTAAAAGCCAAAGGCATATCAAGATAAGAAATTCCGTCATCTTCTGCGCCATATACTGATGCGGTGCCTGTTCCTGTAGCCGCCCCAGTAGCAATAAACACAACACCAACTGCATTTATTGAAGCTCCTACTGTAGTAAAGTCAGTAGTGCCTAAAGTAGTTATTTTATATTTTGTTCCGGTAGTTAATTGAGTTGCAGATGTCCTTGCTAACTGCGGCGGATAGTCTGCTGTAGTATAATTATTGTTTTCATTTATAAACAATCCTTTCACGCCATTATAAACGCTACGTCTTGATTGTTTGGTTTGCACTGTAATGTCGCCTACAAGTGCTGATTCATCTATGGTAACTGTCGGGGCTATGTAGTCTGATCCAGAGATAAAATATTTTCCGCCAGAATAGCTAATAGTTCCAGCCATAGCGGTAAGCATTGACTCAATGTTTGATTTTATTGAGTTTATAGTATCAACTCGACCATCGAGCGTGTATCTTTTCTGAATTACCCCAAAAAGCCCTGTTACATCTTCATCACATAAGGCAATAGCAGTAGCCAAATAGGCTTGATCAACATTCGCAGGAACTTCGCCTAAACCATATTTATCATCAAGAATATAATCATACACACACAAGGCGGGATTCTGACTCCATGCTGTGCTAGTTGTGACTGGGTTGTAGACCTTTTTTCCTCTTACAATTGCAGAAACATTTGGCAAGCCGTTAGCAAATAAATCTGCATCCCATTTTAGGCGCAGATAGATATAAGCAGTCTCAAGCAGTTTATGGTTTGCAGTCCACTCAGTAGATTCAGCAACTAAGTCAGAATCAGCAGTAGTCTGATCGCCAAGGTGTACATTAATACGAGCGTTGGCACTAAACTTAGATTCAGTTGTGCCGTTTTCCCATGCCAACTCTTCATTGAAATAAATCTTTTCGAAAGCATCTATTTCATGCCCTGCGACAGCTATTACCATGTGTAAATAGGCGTTGTCGTTACTATAGTCTCCGCCAGTAGATTCTAAGAATACAACTGCACCGCCTACTCTTGCTCGACCGTAGACTAACTTTCTGGATGCGTCAGGCTCTCTGACTGTAAACTCAGTTCCTGAAAGTTGCTGCCCCACATTCGGCTTAGGCATAAGGGCGCGGGATACCATAGATAACCCTGCGCCAATCGCAAATGCTGTAAAAGCTGCGGCAGTCAAGCCGTAAACAGCAACAGATGACCCCGCTGCGACTAAACCTGCAATTGCTGCAATTGCCATTTTATTTCCTTAGGAATATTGAATATATGCGCTCAACTAAATCGAAGCCCATATCTAACATAAGTTTATCGAAAGGAATATGCACTTTAGTGTTGACCGTCATTAATGAAACGCCAGCATCTATGCAGTATTCCTGTGCAGCTTTGATCAGCTTATAGCCAGTCGAAGTATTTCTGTATTCAGGTATTACAAAGACTACATCATTGCACGCGAATATGTGGTCTTTATAGTGGATGCTGCGGCTTTTAATCAATACGCAATACCCAACTAAGGCTCCATCCTTTCTAGCCGTAAAAGCCACCAGAGAGCCTTCAGCGTCCAGTCTGGCGTATTCCTTCCAATCAGGGTTTAGCTTAATCTTTCCCTGATGCAATGCAACTTCTTCCCAGTGCTTTTCTAGTAAAGGCTTAATATCTTCTTTGAAACTAGCTAAACATTCCCGCTGAATAATCATTGCCCACCGCCAATAGGTCTAGCAGTTGTTCCGCCGCCGCTTGATCGCGAGTTTGGCCTTCCCCATACAATGTCTTTTTGTTTTATTTTTGAGACAAACTCAAACCCTTTATCAAAGGGATGATCTATCTTTTGATCTTCTGCGGTATATCTCCGAACAGATGACCTTTCAAAAGCAATAAGCTTATTCTCACAAGATATACTGATGATTGATGTATCGCTAGAATCGGTTATTGTCATAACGTCCATAAAACCGCTAAATACAACAACAGGGTCAGAGATAATGTCTCCAGACTCATCAAAAGCGCCCAACAGCATTGATATTTTTCTGCCTTGATATGGCTCATCCCTAGCCAGCGCGACCAGTGATTGTTTTACGCCAGAAATTCCAATCCTACAGCCGTTAGCTTCTAGTTCTTCAGATTCATTGATTGGGCTGATAGTTAAAAGATCACCACCGCCAACATAGGTATCGCCGTTATATATTAGATTGCCAAGGCCAGACCATAGGTTTAAATCACCAGAATCAAACTCCATCTTCACCAAATAAATCGGGCGTACAAGATCAGCAGTAGAAACTGCCTGCATTTCTGTTGATAGTGTTCTGCTCATAACGCCTCGATAAATGCAAAGGTGAATCCATAAGTGGATGCAACGTCAACAGACCATCCTATATCATTGCTAGCTAATCGCCATAGGCTTTTTGGAAGGGTAAAATCTAAAGCAGTACCTGATGCTATCTCAACTCGCAAAGGCGGCTGAAACTCTAAGGTGCCTGCTCCTGCGCTCTTAGCGGCAGTAGTCATGTATAGATAATCACCAAGCTGGAAATATTCTCCAGCATCCACTGCGCTAGAACCTGCGGTTGTAGTCAGTGATTCTGATCTGATAGCGGTAGTGCCTGATGTAGTGCTAGTAGCAGTGCTAGTGTGCAAAGGGCTGCCAAAAGTAAAAGTGCCTGATCTACCCTTTAGGCCGACAATAAATGCCTGCACTGCTTTGGCCTCGCTATAACTTAACGGAGGCAAAGAGACTTCACATTCCCACCTAGCACCCTGATGCTGATATGCCTGCTGGTCAAAACTAAAAGGGGAAGAAGAAACTGCAACGCTTCTATTTAAGCGCATATCTAAATTTTGTATCCCTACATTTGGGAATGCTAATGGCATTTTATGCTCCGATCAATGCTTTTGAGTATCCGCCACCACGCTGCCTAGCCTCAAGAACTGCGCTTTTAGCTGCGTTTGAAATTTGCGGCATAAGTGTCGCTATTTCTGCCCTTACTGTTTGCTGTACGCCTGTAGTGACATTAATAGTCTGATTGATCACCACTCCGCCAGCGCCCATCTTGTCATTAGGTATTATAGAGCCTGATTGGTTAGGTACAAACATCTCTTGCCCACGCTCGCCAACCATGTAGGGTTGACCAGCCTGAACAGATCCACCGATAGCTCTGTGCCCAAAGTTGTCATGCCCTCCTCTATACATCCCCGCCTGTGAAGCACCGCGAACGCTATTAGATGTGCTGGCTGTAGTGTTGCCAAAATAACCAGTGATAGCTCCAAAAGCCGCATCAACAATATACTTTTGAATCAGCATTTTAATAAGGCTATCAACTACACTCTTAGCCATAGATTTCATAGCATCGGCAAAGTTAGCTGCACCAGTTACGCCAGCGGTAAGCGCATCAGTCAATCCGTTTAATCCTTGGTCTGTCAGGCTTTTCATGTTTTCTTCCATGCTTGGCAGGCCGTCCGACCAGCTTTTGAACCCTAAATCTATCGCATTTATAGACGCTAAAACTCTAGGAGTTATTGACTCAGTAATAGTCGGAATCTCACCAATAGCTTTTTTAGCGTTTTCAAGATGCTTAATCATACCGCTGGCAAAATCTATCTTGTCGATCAATCCAAGCGAATCACCAGCCTCAACAGCTTTTTCTTTAAGCGCTATTAGATTTGCAAGCCGCTCTTTTGTATATTCACGAACACTCTGGCGCATATCGCCACCAGCTAGTTTTTCATTAAGCTCATCTATTTCTGTTTTCAGTTGCCTTGCGTTTTTCTCTATATCAGGCGTGAAAGCTCGCGTTAGACCATCTTTTACCTTTAGCGCTGTGTTATAAATTGCTAAAAATCCATTGGCTAAATCTTCAAAAGCTTTTAGTGCAGTTTGTATGCCGCTAATTAAGTTTATTGCTAAAGTTTGCGCAAAACCTGTCACGCTACCGTCTGCATCCTTAATGCCCTGCAAAACAAAGTTTCGAAGCGTGTCTGTAAGATATTGGATAGCTGGCGCCAATGCTGCAACGGTCTGATTTGTTATGCCTCGCATTAAACCAAATAGCTTGGTCAGTGCATCAACTGTATTTTCTACGCCTTTGGAAGCTGTCGTAGACATGATCAAGCCTAAATCTTCAGCCTCAGTAAATAGCTCTTGCATACCTTTTGAGCCAAGGGAAAGCGTATTAACAAGAGCAGCACCTTCACTATCAAACAGTTTGAAAGCCAGCCTTAGTTTATCCGACTCTGTTTCCACATTACCAAAAGCGTCTGCCAACTCCAACATCTGTTTATCTAGTGGTAATTTCTGCAACTCTCGCGCATTAAGCCCAAGTTCCTTGATAGCTGCCTTTGCCTCACCAGTTCCGGCAGCAGCTTCAGCCGCACGCCTAGTAAATCTCTGCAAAGCCATATCTAAGGTATTGGTGGCAACACCTGAAATGTCAGCAGCATATCTAAGTGCCGATAATGACTCGGTAGTTGTTCCAATTTTAGATGCGGTTTTTGTCAGAGTATCAGTAGCGCGCAAGCTAGCAGTTATTAACGCGCCGATACCAGCAGTTCCAACAAGGCCGACAATAGCTGTTTTTGCACTTAATACCGCGCCAGCTACTTTCTTTAACCCAGCCGTAGCACTTTTAAACCCTTTGCTGGTTTTGTCAATTGCGGATATTACAATGCGAGTATCTTCAGCCATCTTTCTTTTCGCTCATTATGTGAAAGTAAGCAAGCCATTCATTAAGCTCCGAAAGGCTCATCTGCTCTGCTTCTGAAATAGATATGTGCAGCCTCTCAGCCAAGGCGATAACATTCATCCTTAGCCGAGAGGTTTCTAGTTTTTTATTGCTGTTTCAACCGACTCAATAGTACTAAACATCTGATCGGCAATCGTACTAATTACAGAAGTTTCTTCGCCCATTAGGTCGATTCTGTCTTCAGCACTTGTGAACAATTTACTCCCGCCTTCGTCCTCAGCTTTCAGGACAATCAAATCTACCATTGCACCGATGGTTGGGGCTTCCATGATCTGCGGGTGTTTCTTTTGTAGCTCATTAATATCGTAGCAAGTAATGGGGCGGCAAAACATTTTAAAAGCCTTGCCAGCCTCATCAGCCCATGCCTCAACACTAACTTCACGTGCCTTAATGACGCGCCTGTTTCTTAATTCTTTTGCTAAACCCATTTTATTTTCTCCTGTTAAAGTGGATTATGCTGTCGCTTCTGTCACTGCTCCATTAACCTGCAAAGCAAAGCTGGCTTCAACCATGCCATCAAATGCGGCAGTGATTGACTTGCTAGTGACTACGCCATTTCCGGAGTAGTATTTTTCGCCAGTGCCGGTGCCAGTAGGATAGATTTCAAAATCAATTGAAGCTCTGTTATCCAGAACAAGCTGCTGTGCGTCTGAGTCATCCCAGTAGCACTCAAGAGCAACTGTGCTTGCTTCTAAGCCTGCTTTGTAAGTTCGGGCAGTATCACCCATAACGCTATCTTCGATCGTATCTGCTGCACCGTCAATAGTATAAGAGCGAACCTCACCAACAACGGCAACAGTAGTTCCTGCAACCTGTAGTTTAACAACGCCGCTTGAGCCTGTAGTTGTAGCCATTTTAAATCACCTTTTTTAAGTTGTGCCGCGAGTGTATTGATATACAACGCGAACAGTTAGAATCACACCGCCAATTGGGTCAATAGAACCCTCATCGACTTCTACGTTAATTAGCTGGGTATCCAGCGCAAACCCGCCTCTTGTGCGGTCTAGTTCGAGTCCTTCTTCAATGGCCTCGATTATATTATTTCTTGCCTGATCAATTATACCTGACTTAACAAAGCAAACCATCTCATAGTTAATAGATGCCATGCGCTGCCCCATAGATCCGCCTAAAGAGCTATCCTCTCTGCTTTCACCGGCAGTCCTGACCAGTACGGCTGGAAACTGTGCATTCGATAACTTTTGAAAGTCAAAAGGCTCCCTCGTTACCATTTTAATTCGGGTCGGCTGGATAACGCTATCGCGCAGCGTATCTACTATATTGTCAGCAATGCTTTCTCTGATGCTCATTTAATAAACCTTTCAAATGCTCTGCTTAATCGCTTTTTCTCATCTCGGTTAAATCCGAAAAAAGGCCGTTTTTTATTATTGCCAGAGGCTTTTGCAGACTCGGTAGCTTTGCTAAAAAATATCTCAGCTTGCTTGCTGTCGGCTCTGCTTGTAATGCTGCCTAACATTTTGCCAGAGTAGAACAGATTAGGTCGCGTATCTCTGCCTTTTTTTGCTCTGAAAACAGCATATTTTTCTGTATATGGTTTAAACGTCCCGCCCTTATAGCCAACACCTCTAGCAGTTCGATCAGTGATAATGCTAATGCCAATTTGGGCAACTCTAAATAGGGCTGACTCATACTTAGCCTGTAACTTTTTGCGCATCTTTTCAGGTATCTTCTGAAAGTCACGCGGTTTAACGTCTAGCTTAACTTGCATTAGCGAACTAACCTGCCAGAGTTAATAGGCTCTTTCTCTTTGTCCGTTACACTGCCATCACCATCAGCATCGTATTCAACGCCGTCTTGGAATACAGACTCGATTTCTTCACCGTATCGCGCCTTATAAAAATCAATCATGCTTATGAATCTATCATTGTCTACCCAGTTTGTAAGCTTAGGGAGGGCATACTTCCACAACACCAAATACGAGCTAGTTCTAGTCCATTGGCTAGACGTTAGCTTGCTTGCATCTAGTTCACCAGAGTAGCCGCGCTTATTCCACCAATCGGCTCTAATCTTGCGCTCAATGTCTGCTTGAGCTTGTGCGTGTTCTAAAGTAAAAGATTCAATGCCCAGATCAAGAATATCAGGTACTAATTTCATCAGGTCTGCGTCTGTACTAAATGCCATTACCATTTCACCTTGTCTGCCCAGTATGCCGCCGATGCGGTTTTGTCTTTGCGACCTTTCTCAATGTCTTTTGCGAATCGCGCTTTAAATGATCTGCGCTTTGCTTTATCAGCTTCGCTCTCGTTCTTTCTTGGTGGCTTATTATCTGCGCCCTGCTGCCCGAACCTTATTAGCTTTACTTTGTCGCCTTCTTTAGCGAGTACAGCGTGACTCTTGGTTGGGTGCTTACTGGTGCGCTTGGGTTTGTTGTACCCTTCAAAGCGTTCGCCTCGGTATGTAATAGCCATCTTTTCTCCTAAATAAAACCCCACCCCCAGTTAAGGGGGCAGGGATTATTAACACTTTTACAGAGCAGCGTCAGCAGTGATTTTCACGCCGAAGCTATCATCAAGCTCTGCTACACCGTAAGCGGCAGTAGCGTTAAGCTCGAAGGCTCGGAGGGAAGCATCACGCTGTGACTCAATACCGAAATCACGCTTCATGGCAATTGCAAGTGCTTCTGGTGCGAATACGCAACCAATAGCATCATCATTGACATCGATAGAAACGTTAGCTGACTCATATACGTCGATACCAGCGATAGTTCCGACATAGCCGTTAATCATAGCAGCATTCTGAGCGTCACCACCGTTCGGGTTAGCGAAGGTGTTAGTCAGACCAGCTTTGATTTGGTAGGCTTGGAATGGGTGCAATACAGCAGCCAGATTTCCAGTTACCTTGTTAGCGCGAAGAGTAGCCTGCGCCTTAAACAGATCAGCAACAGTGATTTCAACACCAGCGCCGCCTAAGCCAGAAGTAAAGCCAGAGAACAATGCAATTAGGTCAGTGTCCATCTTAGTAGCGATAGCATTACCAAGAACAGTTCCAAGCTCAACAGCAGGGTTGCCCGCGCCGAAAGCAGCCATATCAGTTAGAACAACCTGCGCACCAACTTCGCCAACAGTAACAGTTACTGAGCTAGTAGAAACGGTGGTTGAACTCATGTCAGTGCCTTCAGTTAAGTCGGCAGCAGCAATTGCAGGGTACTTAGGAATCTGGACAGTCTTGCCAGCTTCGTTAGCAATGTTGTACTGAGTAACCAAACCCAACATCAGGGATTGCTCTTCAGCAGTGAATCGTGCCTGCGCGATAATATTCGCAAACAGGTCGTCTAGTGTAGCGCTAGTAGTAGCAGCCATTGTAATACCTCAATAAGTATAGTTAAAAGATTATGTTATTTTTTGGCTTTCATTAGTGCGCGGTAAGCTTCACGCCCACCATCGTTCCAATTTTCAACCATTTCAGCCGCAGTTTGAGGCTTCTGCGTAGAGCCACCAGCGTTACCTTGCGAACCTGTCCCGCCTTTACTGGCTCGGACATGGTGCGGGTTAGCTGTAAGAAATTCGCTCACCATCTCATTGACGGATAGCAAGTCACCGCTGTCATTGTAACGCGGCGTGCCGTTGTTGTCTAACACCTCTACAGTTCCATCTTCTGCAAGCCTAGCCTGAGCCTTTAGCAGCGCAGAAACTTGCTGCGGGTCTACGGCGTTATTGTTGCCTGCTGCGCCTAAAATAGCGCCATCAACTAGGGTTTGCTGTAACTTGGTTTTATAGGCGTTTATTTCGCTGTCTTTCTTTTCAACGGTCTGTTTGAGGATAGCCTCAAATTCTCCGCGCTCTTTCATCTTGTCTTGCTCAATCTGCTCTTTCTGACTTAGCAGCTGGCGGGCTTCATCAAGGTCAATGCCTGATAACTGCTTCTCGTACTTGCGCTGCTCTCTTGCTAGACGCTGGGCAACTGCTTTGTCAATGTCAGCCTGCGTAAATGTCTTTTCTTCTGGTGTTTCCACTATGCTTTCTTCTGTGCTTTCCACGATTGTATCTTCGCTCATGTGACGATGCCTCAAGTTGAGTCTGGTGAAGCCCGATTTTAGCATATAAACATTTATGCTCAAATACCATCCAAAGTGTTTACATTAAGGTTAATATAGTATCTAATGCACCTACATTCAAAAAACAAAGGGTTACAAACATGAACATTATTACTTCACTTCAGAACAGAATCTCTAAAAGACTTGAAGAAACTAAGTCACCATGTAAAACATATAAGACAATGGAAGCCGCCGAAAAGGTAGCAGCCAAGACAGCGCAGAAAGCCGCAGCCTATTTTGATGTTGATTATCAGTTTGGCAACAAAGACCTTGATAATGTTAGACCAGCTAAATACGTTATCTTTCATATTGCTAAGCTAGACAGATACGCAATAGGATTTGACCAGACTGAAATCATGGGTAGAAAAGATTTTGCTGGCGGCTATATAGGAATGCTGGCAGAAGAAGGTCACTACACTTACTAACTAAACCGCCCCCGAAAGGGGGCTACCCTTGGAGGGGAATTATGGATACCAGAGAAACAAGAGGCTTTATTATATTCGAAGGCGATTATGTAACGCTGAAAGGCGAAGCAGAATGGCTACAAGTTAAAGAGATTGTTGTTGTGGATGGGTTTCGTGCCAACAATATGCTCAAGCTATCAGATGGCTATGTAGTGCCAGCACCAGTTGAGCGTTATGTTGACGAAGTGCTATCATCTGAAGAATATCAGCGCATTTAAATTGCAGCAGTTTCCCCCTTTAGCCCAGCTTATTTAGTGGGCTTTTTTTTCTTCTTCTTTTTACCATATGCCATTTCTTTTCCTTATGTATCAACGCCATCAGGCAATGGCTGTTCAGTGTATGGAATGCCCCTATCTATAGAATCTAAAATGCGCTCGAACAAAGTGTCTGACTGTTGCGCCTTTATTCCAGTAATAATAGGCTTAACGCCAAATGTTTCCTCATGCAAAGCGATAACGCCTTGCCAATCCAGCACCTCTGACATTACAAAGCCTCCTCTAAAAGTTCATCAAACCTTTTTGCCATTTTTGGAAAGTATTTTTCTACTCTAGGCCATTCGTCTGTATTCCTCAATGCAAACAGGTTGGCAAATGCCTCT
>Ga0213868_10002675_pt1 | contig 16946 bp, 17 predicted proteins | sample PICome_9_FD_160087 | JGI IMG/M metagenome (GOLD analysis project Ga0213868, IMG submission 160087) | Coastal seawater microbial communities near Pivers Island, North Carolina, United States - PICO127 | ecosystem: Environmental > Aquatic > Marine > Coastal | place: USA: North Carolina...
GATTTATATACCAATTGTATGGTTTTGCTTACATAAGAGAATTGGAATTGTTAAGAGAGGCAGGGTTTCATCCTCTAGAAGTAATTCGTTCAGCAACTTTGAATGGAGCAGAAGCTTTAGGTTGGGATGATAAAATTGGCTCTATTCAAATAGGCAAATTAGCAGATTTTGTTATTGTAGAGGAAAATCCGTTACAAAATTTAAAAGTTCTTTACGGAACAGGAGCTATTAAATTAACCGAATCAAATGAAGTAGTTAGGGTAGGAGGAGTAAAATATACCATAAAAGATGGTGTAATTTATGATGCAAAAAAATTACTTTTAGATGTTAAGCAAATGGTTGATGCTCAGAAAGAAGAGAAAAACTGGATATTAAAACAGCCTGGAATAAAAGACTAATTACAAACCTTACAGTTTTCTTTTTCTTTGATTTCCCCAACTAATAGACCTTGATCATTCATAACAAATCCACAACAGTCCATGAATCCTTGTGCTATTAGTTTTCTAGCACGCTGAATCTGGGATTTAGTGGTTGGTAAATTTTGATGGAGTAGTTTAGCTACTTCAGACTGTTTCATTCCTTTAATATCAGACAAGAAGAGAGGTGTCCTATATTTTTTGGGTAGGTTTTGTAAAATACCTAGTAAACAATCTTTTTCGGTGTGAAAATTTTCCTCAGTGTCTATTTCTGCTGTAAAATCGGGTAATTCTGAGCTAATTTTTGAGGTTCTGAAAAAATCCATAATAGAGTTTCTTGCAATGGTAAAGCACCAAGACTTAATTTTATTTAAATCTTTTAACGTGTGTAATTTAGTGTGGATTTTTATGAATGTGTCTTGAAGAATATCATCAGTTATCGCCTCATCACGAACCTTATTTTCGATATACCTTTTTATATCATCAGAATATTGTTTCCAAACTTCATTAGTAGTCATCATAATAGTCAGTTCAAAAATTTTTGATCAAAATTCTCTAACTAGGAGTTACAGTTAGAACATGAGCATACTTCACAAGTACAGCCAGAGCAATCTCCGTTTATACAGGCAACACAAGTACAGGTACATTGATTTTTATAAATCATCTTTAGTTGTTTTAGTTTATATATAAGACTCAAATAATTGAAAAAAGATGCATTTCTTTTCAATTATTTTCCATTTTGAATGGGGGTGGTGTCAGGCATTAACTTATTTAAAATCGTGTAAACAGGACAAAATTTTGTGATAGGGCTTAAAATTTGAAGTACGGCAACGGCAACAGCTATATAAATCCAGTTGAACCCTAATTCACTTGCTAGTACTATAGATCCAATATTTAGGAGTCCTACAATACCATCATGAAGTCTTACTTTTACGATGTCTCTTGTGTTATTCATAAGATTTTATTTTTTAATAGTTATACAATCAAATATAAAAAAAATAGTGATTACTTGTTTTTTAATATTAATACACTAGTTATTAAATTCCTCAAAAAATGTAACCAATTTTTTTTGATATCCTGGTCTTAATACCTCTACCAAAACTAATTCTTCTGAACCAGCATTAAAAATTCTAACTTTTGTATTGTTAGGTATTAAAAACCCTTTACTACTTGGTATTTTTTTTACACCTTCTTTAAATTCTAGTCCAAGTATTCCGCTCAAGACAATACCTCTTATTTCAAATTTAGCTTTAATTACTGGCTCAGTCCAACCCACTGGAGCATGCATTTTATTTAAACCAATTTCATCTGAAATAGAATAATCAAACAGATATCTTTTAATATTATCATTAATTATAATTTTTTTTGGTGTAACAACATAATCGTTATAGATAGCTTTTTCACCTGTATTAGGTTCCTTTTGGTTAGGTCTACAACATGTAAAAATAATTAATAATATGAGTAAAATTCTATTCATCTGATTATATATTTAGTTTATAAATTATTTTTAGTACTACATATTTCGTCTGTATTGACCACCTACTTCAAAAAGTGCAGCTGTTATTTGCCCTAAAGAACATACTTTGGTAGTATCCATAATTTTTTCAAATAAGTTTTCATTTTTCATGGCTGCCTGCTGTAATGATTTTAATTGAGTAGTAGCTTCATTTTTATTGGCATTATGTAACAATTCTTTAGTTTCTATCTGAAATTTCTTTTCTTTTTCTGTTGCTCTAATTACTTCAGATGGTAGAATTGTTGGAGAGCCTTTTGAACTCAAAAATGTATTAACACCAATAATTGGAAAATCTCCGTTGTGTTTTAAAGTCTCATAATACAAACTTTCCTCTTGTATTTTTGATCGTTGATACATAGTTTCCATAGCCCCTAAAACACCCCCTCTTTCTGTAATTCTATCAAATTCTTTCAATACAGCCTCTTCTACTAAATCGGTTAGTTCTTCGATAATAAAAGACCCTTGAATTGGATTTTCATTTTTTGTTAATCCCAATTCTTTATTAATAATTAATTGTATGGCCATGGCTCTTCTTACAGAATCTTCTGTTGGAGTGGTAATGGCTTCATCATATGCATTGGTGTGCAGAGAATTGCAATTGTCATAAATAGCATATAAAGCTTGAAGTGTAGTTCTAATATCATTAAAATCAATTTCTTGAGCATGAAGTGAACGCCCAGAAGTTTGAATATGATATTTGAGCATCTGTGCTCTAGAGTTTGCTTGGTATTTATACTTTAATGCTTTTGCCCAAATTTTTCTAGCTACACGTCCAATAACTGCATATTCAGGATCTATTCCATTTGAAAAGAAAAAAGATAAGTTAGGCCCAAACTTGTTGATGTCCATACCTCTAGAAAGATAGTATTCTATATAAGTAAATCCATTAGATAGCGTTAATGCCAATTGCGTAATTGGGTTGGCTCCAGCCTCTGCTATATGGTAACCAGAAATTGAAACAGAATAGAAATTACGAACTTGTTTTTTAATGAAATACTCTTGAACATCTCCCATGAGTTTCAAGGCAAATTCTGTTGAGAAAATGCAGGTATTTTGTGCCTGATCTTCTTTTAAAATATCTGCTTGTACAGTACCTCTAACTTGTGCTAAAGTTTCTGTTTTTATCTGTTCATAAACTTTAGGTGGTAACACCATGTCACCAGTAATTCCTAATAATAAAAGACCTAATCCGTTGTTTCCCTTCGGTAATTCTCCTCTGTATTTAGGTCTTTTTAATCCTTTTGAATCATAGGTTTCTTTAAATATAAATTCAACTTTTTTCTCTAACTTATTTTCTTTAATATATTTTTCACAGTTTTGATCTATTGCAGCATTCATGAAAAAACCTAACAACATTGGTGCTGGTCCATTAATAGTCATTGAAACTGAGGTCATGAGATGACTTAAGTCAAATCCAGAGTACAATTTTTTAGCATCATCTAAACAACAAATTGAAACACCAGCATTTCCAATCTTACCATAAATATCAGGTCTATGTCCTGGGTCATTTCCATACAAGGTCACAGAATCAAAGGCAGTGGATAAGCGTTTTGCTTCAAGTCCAAGACTAACATAATGAAAACGTCTATTGGTTCTCTCAGGACCACCCTCTCCGGCAAACATTCTCGTTGGGTCTTCCCCAGTTCGCTTAAAAGGATACAAACCTGCTGTAAAAGGAAATTCTCCTGGAACATTTTCTTGTAAGTTCCATCGTAATACATCTCCCCATGCCTCATATTTAGGAAGTGATATTTTTGGTATTTTAGAATGAGACAAAGACTTGCTATGTGTCTCTATATTAATATCTTTATTTCTTACTTTAAAAGTATAAACAGGAGCTTTGTATCGTTTAATTTTATCATGCCAGCTTAGGATAATCTCCCAATTGTAGGGGTCTAAATCCATTTTTACTTTTTCAAACTGATTGATTAATAATTTTATGAAAGGCAATTCATTTTTTGGAGTTTTTTCAAGAATGTTTTTATGATCTAATCCTGTTTTTGTCAAGATCTCTTTCTGATTGATTGATAAAGATTTTGTACTAAGTATAGAATCTATTGTTTTATAAATTCCAAATAATTTTTGAGCAACTTCTACTTGACTTCTTTCCTTTTTATCATAAGCTCTAATATTTTCTGCTATTTCAGATAAATAACGAATTCGTGCTGGTGGAATGATAAAAATCTTTTCAGACATTTCCTGGATGATTTCTATGGAAGAATTTAAATCTACTCCAGTTTTTTCTACAAGCTTATTCATGATAGCTTTGTAGAGCGAATTCATACCGGGATCGTTAAATTGAGATGCTATAGTCCCAAAAACTGGCATGTCATTCATGTGTATATGCCATAAATTATTATTACGCATATATTGTTTTTTTACATCACGAACAGCATCTAGAGCACCACGTTTGTCAAATTTATTAATGGCAACAAGATCAGCAAAGTCTAACATATCTATTTTTTCTAGCTGAGTAGCCGCTCCAAATTCTGGAGTCATTACATAAAGAGAGGTATCTGAATGTTCAATGATTTCTGTATCTGATTGTCCAATTCCTGACGTCTCTAGAATAATTAAATCAAATTTTGAAGCTTTTAAAACCTCTATAGCTTCATTTACATGTTTAGATAAAGCTAAATTAGACTGACGAGTTGCTAAAGATCTCATATATACTCGACTGTTGTTAATAGCATTCATTCTTATTCGATCACCTAATAAGGCACCGCCTGTTTTACGTTTAGAAGGGTCTACAGAAATAAGTCCAATAGTTTTATTTGGAAAATCAATTAAAAATCTTCTAACTAATTCATCAACCAAACTAGATTTTCCAGAACCACCAGTTCCTGTAATTCCTAAAACGGGTATCGTAGAATTTTTATTTATTTTATGTATTTCAGATAAAGTTTTTTTTGAAATTTCAGGAAAATTTTCGGCAGATGAAATAATTCGAGCAATACTTCCAGCGTCTTGATTTTTTAGATGATTAATTTCATTAGTTAGAACTTTACCAATGGGGAAATCTGATTGTTTTACCAAATCATTAATCATTCCCTGTAGACCCATTTCTCTTCCGTCATCTGGTGAATATATTCGAGTAATGCCGTACTCCATTAAATCTTTAATTTCCTTAGGAAGTATTACACCGCCTCCGCCTCCAAAAATTTTTATATGACTTGCATTTTTTTCTTTCAACAAGTCATACATATATTTAAAATATTCATTATGGCCGCCTTGATAGGAGGTCATTGCAATAGCATTTACATCTTCTTGTATAGCGCAATTCACAACATCTTCAACACTTCTATCATGTCCTAAATGAATCACTTCAACACCAGTAGATTGAATAATTCTACGCATAATATTAATTGATGCATCATGACCATCAAATAAAGAAGCTGCAGTTACAATTCTAACTTTATTGATTGGTTTGTAAGGAGTGATATTTTCCATTTTTTTTAATGATAGTTTAGTTTCAACTAAATAGTTTTTGTAGAATAATTATTATTTATTATAAATATATATTCAAATATGATATTATTCGTAAAAAAAATATGAATTTAGAATTGCAATTTACGAATTTTTCAAAAAAAAGATGTTTTTTTTAACGGTATAAAAATTAATCGATTTAAAAATCGATTATATTTGTAGGTATAATTATTTTTTTAATCTTTTAGGTACAAATGACATTTAAAGAGTTAATACAACAAGGTATACCAGATGTATTACCAGACAAAAGGGACTATGAATCTTCTATTAATCATGCTCCGAAAAGAAAAGATATATTATCTAAAGACGAGAAAGAATTAGCATTAAGAAATGCATTACGTTATTTTGATGCGAAACATCATTCAGTTTTGTTGCCAGAGTTTGCTGAAGAACTAGAAACATACGGTCGTATTTACATGTATCGGTTTCGTCCTACTTATCGTATGTATGCAAGATCAATTTCTGAATATCCGGGTAAATGTGAGCAGGCCAAAGCTATCATGTTAATGATTCAGAATAATTTAGATAATGCTGTTGCTCAACACCCACATGAATTAATCACTTACGGAGGCAACGGAGCCGTTTTTCAAAATTGGGCACAGTATTTACTGACCATGAAATACCTCTCAGAAATGACCTCTAAGCAAACTCTGGCCATGTACTCTGGCCATCCTATGGGGTTGTTTCCTTCAGGTAGAAATGCACCTAGAGTAGTGGTTACCAACGGAATGACCATACCTAATTATTCTCAACCAGACGATTTAGAAAAAATGAATGCTCTGGGGGTTAGCCAATACGGTCAAATGACAGCAGGGAGCTATATGTATATTGGACCTCAAGGGATAGTTCACGGAACTACTATTACCGTTTTAAATGGTTTTAGAAAAATAGGAAAATCACCCCAAGGAAATTTATTTGTAACTGCTGGTTTAGGTGGAATGAGTGGTGCTCAACCCAAAGCTGGAAATATAGCTGGTTGTATTACTGTATGTGCAGAGGTAAACCCTAAAATTACGCAAGTACGCCTAGATCAAGGATGGATAGATGAGAAATTTACCGATATCAATAAATTGGTAACTAGAGTAAAATTAGCAAAAGATAGCAAAGAAATTGTATCTCTTGCTTATTTAGGAAATATAGTAGATGTTTGGGAGAAGTTTGATGTTGAAGATATTCATATAGATCTAGGCTCAGATCAGACCTCACTTCACAATCCTTGGGCTGGAGGATATTATCCTTGTGATATTTCATTTGAAGAAGCCAATAATATGATGGCTGAAAATCCAGTTTTATTCAAAGAAAAAGTACAAGAAACTATTCGAAGACATGCAAGGGCAATTAATAAACATACTGCTAAAGGAACTTATTTCTTTGATTATGGAAATGCATTTTTATTAGAAGCTAGTAGAGCAGGAGCAGATATTATGGCAGAGAATGGCATTGATTTCAGATACCAAAGTTATGTTCAAGACATTATGGGACCTATGTGTTTTGATTACGGTTTTGGTCCTTTTAGGTGGGTTTGTGCTTCTGGAAATTCAAAAGACTTAGAAAAAACAGATCTCATAGCTTGTGAAGTTTTAGAAGAAATCATGAAAAATTCTCCTACCGATATTCAACAGCAAATGGCTGATAATATTCAATGGATTAAAGGGGCTCAAGAAAATGAGTTAGTAGTTGGTTCTCAGGCAAGAATTTTATATGCAGATGCTGAAGGAAGAATAAAAATAGCTCAAGCATTTAATAAAGCAATAAAAAAAGGAAAAATAGGTCCTGTAATATTAGGTAGAGATCATCATGATGTTTCAGGAACAGATTCACCATACCGAGAAACATCAAATATTTATGATGGATCTAGGTTTACTGCAGATATGGCTATTCAAAATGTCATTGGAGATAGTTTTAGAGGTGCTACTTGGGTTTCCATTCATAATGGAGGTGGAGTTGGATGGGGAGAGGTTATTAATGGTGGTTTTGGCATGCTTATTGATGGAAGTAAAGAGTCAGCCAAAAGGATAAAGTCTATGCTTTTTTGGGATGTAAATAATGGAATAGCTAGGAGAAATTGGGCTAGAAATGACGAAGCTATTTTTGCAATAAAACGGGCAATGAAAAATGAAAAAAAGTTAAAAGTTACCATCCCCAACAAAGTGGATTTGTCATTATTTAAGAATCTTTAAAAAAATACTAATTATGAAAATATATAAGCTGTTTATTTTGTTGTGCATAGGTGTTCTTACCTCTTGTTCTTCAGTAAAAGTTGTTTCGGATTATGATACCAAGGTAGATTTTTCAACCTATAAAACATTTGCTTTTTATAAGAAAGGAATTGACAAAGCCTCTGTTTCAGACCTTGATAAAAAGAGAATTATGCGCGCTATAGAAAATGAGTTAAATAAAAAAGGACTTGTTAAATCTACAAATCCTGATATCTTGGTTAGTATTTTTACCAAATCTAGAGAGAAAGTTAATGTAACCGATAATAACTTTGGATATGGTTTTGGTTGGGGATATAACCCATGGTTTTTTGGAAGCACTAACCTTAATATCAATCAATACACAGAAGGAACTTTATTTATTGACTTTATAGATAAAAATAAAAATGAACTTGTTTGGCAGGGTATTGGGTCTGGGGCAATGAAGATGACTAATATTGATAAGAAAGAGGAACGTATTAATGAATTTGTAAACAAGATTATCTTAGCATATCCTCCTGATCAAAAAAAGTAGATCGTATAAAAAATAGTTTATTGAGTACCCTATATCAGAATTTTTAGGTATGTATAATAAAAAAATAGAACTTACTCAAGAAGACTTTTACTTCAACAAACAAGGATATAGAGTTTTTACAGAAAAATATCATTTAAAAAGAGGCTATTGCTGTAAAAGTGGTTGCAAACATTGTCCTTTTGGGTATGATAAAAATAGAGACGATTTTTAGATATTTCTTATGTTTGGTTTTTATATAGGTTTTTTTCTAATTCAACATGTTATTATAAGTTATTTTTGTTAAAACTTAATTTATTCCATGCGTTTCTTTCTTCTATTCTTTTTTAGTTTTATTTATGGTTCAATTGTTTCACAACAAGTAATTGAAGATGATTTTGAAGGAAGTGGAACTATCCCTCAATGGGTTGGTGATGATTGTGATGTTGATAGTTCATTTGCAAACCCATATGCTCAAGGAATCAATACATCATCTCGTGTTTTAAAATACTCAGATGTTGGAGGTCAATATGCAAATGTTAGATTTGATTCAAATGAAAATTTAGATTTTTCAATTAATAATTCTTTCACATTTAAAATCTATGTTCCATCTAGTGGTCTAACTGGTAACCAAACTAATCAAGTTTCTGTGAAGCTTCAAAATGGAACATTAGCTCAGCCATGGACAACACAAAGTGAAATCATAAAGTACATATCATTGAATGAATGGCAAGAAATCACATTTGATTTTGAAAATGATGTTTTTATTAACCTAGATCCTTCTTCTGCGAACCCCATTGATAGAACTGATTTTAATAGGGTATTGATTCAAGTAAATGGAGAGGATAATTATGACCATGTAACTGCCTATGTAGATGATTTTATTTTTGAAGAATCTGATGGTGGATCAGATGCTAACAGCCCCGTGTTTAATACCTTAGTTTGGTCCGATGAATTTAACTATTCAGGAACTGTAGATTCAAATAAGTGGCATCATCAAATTATTCCAATTATAAATGGTACAGATTGGGCAAATGGAGAATTACAACATTACACCAATCAATTATCAAATTCTTTTGTTAGTAATGGTTCTTTGAAGATTAAAGCTATTAGAGAAAATTACACCTATAATAACGTAACTAAACCATATACATCTGCTAGATTAAATTCAAAATTTGCATTCAAGTATGGTAGAGTAGATGTTAGGGCTAAATTACCTGCCGAGGCCGGAACATGGCCTGCTATTTGGACACTGGGAGCCAATATTAATGAAGTTGGAAATTATTTTGGTTCTACCTACGGGAGTGTTGGTTGGCCAGTGTGTGGAGAAATAGATATCATGGAACAAAACGGATGGGATAAAACCAATCTTATTGGTCATCTTCATTATTCAAATGCAAATACAAATGTGTATCAAAATGAAGGTAGTACAACCTATATACAAGATTCTAGTGGAGAGTTTCACATCTATTCACTTATTTGGACAGAAAATGTGATTAAAATTTTACTCGATGATGTTGTTTTTTTTGAAAGAGAAAATACGCAGGAAATACCCTATGATAACCATCATTATTTATTACTTAATATAGCTATGGGAGGAAATTTAGGAGGAGCTATTCCAAGTAATTTTAACAACGCTACCATGGAGATAGATTATGTAAGAGTCTATGAGGAAAGTTCTTTGTCATCATCGAACTCAACTTTAAATGAACTCATCATTTATCCAAATCCAACCAATGATAAACTAATTTTAAAAACACCTTCGCATTTAATTGGATCTAATGTAAATATGTACTCAACTTTAGGCCAAAGTCTTTCAAATTTTACCCTAGATGAAGTAAATACTTCAATTGATTTATCTTCTTTTAAAAAAGGAATATATCTATTAAAATTTCAAACTGATAATGGATCTTTTGTAAAAGAAATCATTAAAAATTAAAAAAGAGCAGTATTTTTTTAAGAAGACATCCCTTCTAGCACTGTAGACATCTGAATTTGTAATTCAGTTGCTTTTTTTGAGGCTGCTTTTGCAAAATCCTCTTCTTTTGAGGCATACAGTATTCCGCGAGAAGAATTAATTAATAATCCAACTTGATGATTCATTCCGTATTTACACACTTCCTGTAAATTTCCTCCTTGAGCTCCTACACCAGGAACCAATAAAAACGAATTAGGAATAATTTTTCTAATATCTGCTAAATAAGATGCTTTGGTAGCACCCACTACATACATTAAGTTTTCAGAGTTTTCCCAGCTTTTAGAGGTTTCTAATACTTGTTTATATACTTCTTTTCCATTAATTTCTTTTGTTTGAAAATCAAAAGCGCCAGTGTTAGAGGTAAGCGCTAATAAAATGGTGTGTTTGTTTTTGAAGGCCAAGAATGGTTCTACAGAGTCTTTTCCCATATAAGGAGCTACTGTTACACTGTCAAAAGATAAATCTTCAAAGAATGCTTTTGCATACATGCTAGAAGTATTACCAATATCTCCGCGTTTTGCATCAGCTATTGTAAAGATATCTGGATGATTTTGATTAATGTATTTTATAGTTTTTTCTAATGACTTCCAACCTTTAATTCCATAGGCTTCGTAGAAAGCGGTATTTGGTTTGTAGGCAACACATAAATGATGAGTGGCATCAATAATTGCTTTATTGAATTCAAAAATTGGATCTTCTTTTTCAAGAAGAAAAGAAGGAATTTTATCAAGATCTACATCTAAGCCAATACATAAAAATGATTTCTTTTTTTGAATTTGAGTTACAATTTCGTTAGTAGTCATCTGTCTATTTAAAAGTTATACAAAGGTACATATTTTTAAGACTTTCTATTATCTTTGTATAAGAGTCATTCTTCATGATACATTTTATTGGAAACAAGTTTTTTTATGGCATTTTAACACTCTTGGGTGTCGTTACGGTTGTTTTTTTGCTTTTTAATGTATTGCCTGGTGATCCAGCTAGGATGATGCTAGATCAACGTGAAGATTCTGAACAATTAGAACGCATTCAAAAAAAATACGGTTTTGACAAACCGTTAACCACACAATATTTTTATTATTTAAATGATGTTTCTCCATTATCTATTCATTCAAATAATAAGGAAGATTTTACTTTTTTGAAAAAGGGTACATATTCTTATAAAAAACTCTTTTCTGTAGGAGAAATATCTGTAGTTTTAAAATACCCTTATTTGAGAGAATCTTTTCAGAAAAATGGAAAAAAAGTATCAGAAGTTATTTTAGAAACTCTCCCAAATACGGCAATTTTAGCACTGTTTTCTATTTCAATTGCTATCTTTCTTGGAATTATTTTTGGTATTTTTTCTGCCATCTATAAGGATACTTTTTTTGATAAAATTATTGCAATAGTTAGTACTTTTGGAATGAGTATTCCTTCATTTTTTTCAGCAATTTTATTCGCTTGGTTGTTTGGTTTTGTATTAAAAGAATTTACAGGGTTAGAAATGACAGGTAGTTTGTATGTTGTTGATGATTTTGGTGAGCATATTTACATTCAATGGAAAAATTTAGTATTACCTGCTATTGTTTTAGGTATTAGACCATTAGCTGTTGTTATTCAGCTCATGAGAAATTCATTACTAGAAGTTTTAAATCTAGACTATATTAGAACTGCTAGGGCTAAAGGGTTAACAAACTATCAAGTAATAAAAAATCATGCACTAAAAAATTCTTTAAACCCAGTTATTACTGCAATTTCTGGTTGGTTTGCGTCCATGTTAGCTGGTGCTGTTTTTGTTGAATATATCTTCAATTGGAATGGTCTTGGAAAAGAAATTGTAAATGCATTAAATACATTAGACTTACCTGTAATAATGGGCAGTGTTTTGGTGATAGCCTCTTTGTTTATCATTATTAATATACTTGTTGATATTATGTACAGTTGGTTAGATCCTAGAATTAGACTTAAATAAATACAATGAAACAACTACGTATAGTATTTCTATTTCTTATTATTGGTTGTCAAAGTCCTACTCGCTTTTCAAAAGAAGCTTTAAATGAAAAATTTGTTAGTATCGTAAAACAAAATGTAACCTTTCAAGATATTTTATTAAAACACCAAGGAAATAAAATTCTTTTAGATATTTGGGCTTCTTGGTGTAGAGATTGTATAGTTACTTTACCAGAACTAAAAAAATTACAACAAGAAAATCCTAAAGTTCATTTTGTTTTTCTTTCCCTTGATAAAAGCAAAGAACGTTGGGTTAAAACCATAAATCGTTTAAAGATAAAAGGAGATCATTATTATATGGCTGAAGGTAAAAAAGGAGCATTTGGAAAGTTTTTAGGCTTGTGGTGGATTCCTAGATATGTGGTGGTTGATGAATTTGGAGAAATTACATTATTTAAGGCAACAAAAATTACAGACAAAAACATTCTTAAAGCCCTTAAAATTAAGTAATTTAGCCGCTTTTAAAATTATAAAAATATGAGAAATAATATTGTTGCAGGAAATTGGAAAATGAATAATGATGCAACACAAACAACCGCATTAATTAATGATTTAAATAAGGCCCTAGAGGAGGTTTCAGTTAATTGTAGAGTTCTAATTTCACCTACCTCTATCAATTTAACATCTGCAGTAGCTTTAACTCAAGATTCTGTAATTGAAGTTTCAGCTCAGAATATGCACCAAGCTAAAAATGGAGCTTTTACTGGAGAGATTTCTGCGGCTATGCTAAATGATGTGGGAGTAAAATCTGTAATTTTAGGTCATTCAGAAAGAAGATCTTATTTTGGTGAAGATGATCAAATTTTAACCGAGAAAGTAGCATCTGCTCTTGAAAATAATTTGGAAATAATTTTTTGTTTTGGTGAATCATTAGAAGATCGTAAATCAGGGAATCATTTTAAAGTTGTAGAAAGTCAACTAAAAAATGTGGTACTTTCTTTAAGCGCATCTTCATGGAAGCATATCGTATTGGCATATGAACCTGTCTGGGCCATAGGAACAGGGGAAACTGCAAGTCCAGAACAAGCTCAAGAAATGCATGCATATATTAGAAGTTTATTGGTAAGCACCTATGGTACATCTGTTGCGGAACATGTTTCTATTTTATACGGTGGAAGTGTAAAACCAACGAATGCCAAAGAAATTTTCTCTAAAGAAGATGTTGATGGCGGATTAATTGGAGGCGCTTCTTTAAAGGCATCAGACTTTACAGGAATTATCACCGCTTTTTAACACCTTTTTAGTTTAATGGATTCCATTTATATAGCTTATGAATTCTTTGTAACCCCAAAAAATCCAGCTGTTGAAATATTAATAGCTGAACTTGGTCATGTAGGTTTTGAAAGTTTTGTTGAAAATGATAATGGAGTAACTGCTTATATTCAAAAACACGAATGGAATTTACATATTTTAGATGATTTGTATATTTTAGGCTCACCTGAATTTAAAATTAAATATTCTCATCATGAAGTTATTCAAACCAATTGGAATAAAGAATGGGAGAAAAATTTTAATCCAATTCAAGTAGATGGGCTGGTTAGTGTTCGTGCTCCGTTTCATGAAAATCCTTCTTTGAAGTTTGATATAGTGATAGAGCCTAAAATGAGTTTTGGAACTGGCCATCATGAAACAACTCACATGATGATTCAACATTTATTAGCGCTAGATTTAGAAAATAAAAAAGTGTTAGATATGGGTTGTGGAACAGGTATTTTAGCAATTTTTGCCGAAATGAAAGGAGCTCAACCCACAGATGCAATAGATATTGATAGCTGGTGTTATCAAAACTCCATAGAGAATGTTCAAAGAAATGGTTGTAAGTACATCACTGTCTTAGAGGGCGATTCTTCTTTATTGAAAGGGAAAAAATATGATGTCATTATTGCCAATATTAATAGGAATATTTTACTCTCTGATATGAAAACATATACAGATTGTTTGACCACAAATGGGGTTTTATTACTCAGTGGATTTTATAAAGCTGACATTGCTATCATAGAAAGAGAAGTTGTTAAGCATGGGTTAGTTTTTGATAAAATGATTCAAAGAAATAGTTGGGTAGCATTAAAATACTTGAAATAGAGAGGTTTTTTTGTAAATTTGAGATATGAGTACTAAAGAAAAAATTAAAGAAGAAGTAGTTGTTCTAGAAAAGGAAGTTAATCAACATCATATCGTATTACATAATGATGAGGTAAATACATTTGATTTTGTAATTAATTCTTTAATTAATGTATGTGAACATACCGAAGAGCAAGCAGAACAATGTACTTGGTTGGTTCATTTTAAAGGAAAATGCACCGTAAAAACAGGAGAGCTTAAAGAGTTAGAGCCTCGTTGCTCTAAATTATTAAGCCTTGGACTTTCTGCAGAATTAGTATAAGATGGAAAATATATTTAGGTACTTTGATTTTTCTCCCTTCATAAAAGATCAATCAAACTCTTTTAACGGAAATGAAATATCCTTTACAGAATTAAATTCAGAACACTTCTTGATTTTTGAAAAAGAGCAAGCTATTTTTAATTTATATGTGTCTAAATACTCCAAAAAATCAGATATAGGTAATAAGCCACCTGAAATTTTAGAACTTCTTGTTACTAATTATGACAAGAGTAACCCAGAACATAGAGTAGCCTTAAGAAGATATTTAGGATAGTAATTTCATGTATTTTATTTAAACCAACATATTATGATGTTTCAAAATTTAAAAATCAATTCACATATAGTTTTAATCCTTTGTCTATTTTTTTTCAATTGTAATAAAAATAACAGCTGTGAGTTTTTAGATGATCACAATCAATTATTAAAACCAGTTGTTTTAAAAAAATTCGAAGATGATGTACTAAAGGTTTTTAAAAATGCAGGTCTAGAAGTCACTATTAATGCATTTCTAATTAATGAAGAGTTAGATTCAGTCTCTAAAAATTACTATACAGCAAACCTAATATCTAATTATTCTAACCAGAGTATGTCTCAATATTCATCAGCTTTTCTCGAAATATATTGCGATTCAATTGCTAGAATTAGATCTAAGCCTGTTTCAAGATTTGAATTTGAGGAATTGTACAATCAATCAGTAGATTAATATGGTTTAGTATTGTTCTTTTTAGCTAAACTGAAAATGAAGGTATGCCTCTTTATTTTTTTTCAACTGCAATGATTTCTGGCAATTTATAGGTGCCATTTAACATGTCTTCCCCGGGTCCATAAATGCGTAAAACAGTATAGAAAGGACCATTAGGAGTAGGAAGCCAATTGCCCTCTTTCTCTTTACCTGGAGAATCTTTTTGAAAGTAGATAGTTAATGATCCATCTTCTCTCTTTTTTAATGAGGCTGTTTGGCTACCAATACTATACCTTTTGATGGGGTTTTCAACTAAAAATCTATTTGGAAGATCATACATTGTAAAAGACCAGAAAAAATTTGCCGCTGGTAATCCACCTGCTGGAAAAGTTATTGAATACTTGTTTTTGCTTCCATCAAGTAAATTTCCGTTACTGTCTTTTTGAAAGCCAGGATACATTGCCTGAGACGGATAATTTCCAAATTGACCAACGACCACACCCACAGTTCTATTTAAATAGTCTTCACCTATAACTTCTCTCGTGTTAAACAGTTTATTTCCGTCAGAGGTAATTTTTACTTGCTGGTCTATTTCCTTCAGTGCTTCTTCAATACCAGCATTAATAGCATTTATAAATGAACTTTCCATTTTGTTCGGTTGCCAGTCTTTTCCTGCCTCAACACCAATTTTCTTGGCATTTTCAAGCATTGTTTGGTCATTTAAATTGGGTATAGTGTAGTTAAGCATAAAATTGGCGTACTTAAAAAAATTTATATTTTTTAAATCAGCCACATCATAGTTAATCCAATTAATGTCTTCTGATGTAGTTTTCGGCTCTAATCCATTGAAGGAACTCAAAGGCTGTAATATATAACCGTTTTGTATAGATTGCATTGCTTGTATATCATCTTTCCCATTTATTCCAGTTCTAGTTAATGTCCCAATAAATTCTGATTCCGAATAAATAACACGTTTTATATCTTTGGGTATCTGTCCTTTAAATTTCTTGGTAGTTAGTAGGTAATTACCACCGTTTTGTCCGTCTATAACCGAGCCTGGTGCATCAATAACATAACCCCACAGATCGTCCCATTGGCAAACATAATATCGATTTCCATCAGATGGTGGCATTGTTAACACCCATGGCTCATGTCGCACATCTACCCATGCCCAAGAATAAGGGGTGTTATTATTTGGTGTGGGGATATCCCTGTTTTCTGGAGTAGATAAACCATAATGCTTATAGACCCCAAATCCTCCAATATACTCAGGTGCTTGGTTATTAATTGCCTGACTATACATAGTTCCGTAGTTGTAAACTAAAGGAAATAAAGCAATGTAAGTTTCTTTGGAAATCTGTTTTATTTTCTCTAGGCTTAATGATGGCTTATTCTTAGGTGCTAGCTTTTTTTCTTGCGTATTTTTACAACTTAATAAAAAGAATAAGCTTACAGATAATATGGTTATTGCTTTGTATTTCATAGGGGTATCGTTTTTAACTGACAGATTTGTATAGGTGACAAATAGTTCCAATAACTAAATTAATAAATACTAAACGAACTAGAAAATCTATGGAGATTTTAGTAAATAGGTAAATATTAGACATGAGTACTAAAAATAATAATCAAATTTTGATCTTATTTGATTTCCTTGTTATTATTAAAGGATTATTTCATGAACCTGATAAAGCTCCGCTTTGAAAATAGCACAAACAAAAAAACGCTCAAGCAAGCTTGGCGTTTTTTTTAATTGTACTATTTATTCGTGACCATGACAGGATTCAAAC
>Ga0213868_10002677_pt1 | contig 16935 bp, 17 predicted proteins | sample PICome_9_FD_160087 | JGI IMG/M metagenome (GOLD analysis project Ga0213868, IMG submission 160087) | Coastal seawater microbial communities near Pivers Island, North Carolina, United States - PICO127 | ecosystem: Environmental > Aquatic > Marine > Coastal | place: USA: North Carolina...
TTCTGTCGAATGTTTCCGAAACGTCCGATTGTGTGCATGATGAAATTTTTGGTCCCGTGGCCGCCCTGCAGCTTTTTACCGATCAAGAAGACGTTATTCGCCGCGCCAATGACACGGAATACGGGCTGGTGGCCTATGTATTTTCTGAGAATATGAAGCGCGCTTTGCAGGTTTGTGAGCGGTTGGATTATGGTATGGTAGGGCTTAACCGCGGCTTGGTATCTGATCCTGCCGCGCCTTTTGGCGGCACAAAGCAATCGGGCCTAGGGCGCGAAGGTGGTCATGAGGGCATGCTGGAATTCATGGAAACGCAATATATTTCAGCGAGCTGGTGAGGCTGTGATGTCTGATATTATAGCGGCTCCCTCCGTGCGGGTTTTGGCTCAAAAGCAGGGCGTTGACTTGGAAGTCTTGGCGCGCACACTAGGCCGACAAACCCTCACTCGTGAAGATATTTTGCAAACTGCGAAATCCGCGGTGGCAGCGGCGCAACCGTCACATTGGGATGTGGATCACAGCCAATTTGGCCCGGTGACAGAAGAGCCAATGAGCCGCTTTAAACAGGTAACCGCGGAAAACCTCGCTGCGGCCAATCAAATGATTCCACAGGTCACGCATCATGATCGGGCGGATGTCAGCGCCATTGAAGCCTTTCGCAGCGATCTGAAACCTGAGGCCATGGCGCGAAATATTAAGCTGACGGCCTTAGCCTTTCATGTGAAGGCTTTATCGCATGCTCTCCGTGATTTCCCGCGTTTCAATGCGTCCTTGACCCCTGACGGAAAAATGCTGGTACTCAAGGGGTATGTGCATATCGGTATCGCTGTGGATACAGAATATGGGCTAATGGTACCAGTAATTCGAAATGTGGACGAGAAGGGTCTGTGGCAAATTGCTTCAGAGATTTTCGACCTGGCCAAACGGGCACAGGCGCGAAAGATAAAACCCGAAGAGATGGGCGGGGCGTCGATGACCATTACTAATCTTGGCGGTATTGGAGGATTGGCCTTCACGCCGATTGTGAACCCACCTGAAGTCGCTATTCTGGGATTAACCCGCACAGAAATGACACCGGTTTGGAATGGGGAAGCCTTCGCACCAGTGCCAATGGTACCTCTGGATCTCAGCTATGATCACCGGGTGATTAACGGCGCAGAAGCCGCTCGTTTTGTGGCTCATCTCGCCGGTTTGATCGCGGATCCGCGGACGTTGCTTGTGTGATGGACCGTCTGAAGGTCTTGAACTACTTTCCTAAAAGGTGACCGAGAAGGAGGCAAACGTGATTGAAACGATATACTATGGATTTTTTATGGGCTTAGGGGCCACTTTGGCTATGGATCTCTGGGCGGTCATTCAACATCGCATCTGGAATTTACCATTGCCAAATTGGGCGATGCCGGGGCGTTGGTTCGCCCATCTATTCAAAGGTCAGGTTTTTCATCAAGATATTTCGCAAGCTAAAGAGGTTCCAAGTGAACTGCTTTTAGGCTGGCTATTTCACTACGGGGTTGGTGTTGCATATGGCATATTGTTTTTGCTCATTGTGGGAACGGAGTGGCTGGTCAACCCCGGGTTTTTGTCGGCTTGGATATTCGCATTGGTTACGATCGCAGCGGGTTGGTTTATCCTCCAGCCTGGAATGGGCCTAGGCTGGGCGGGTAAAAATACACCGGCGCCATGGAAAACACGAGGTCTTGGATTGGTCGCTCATACAATTTTTGGTCTGGGCTTGTGGGGATCTGGCTTATGGCTTGGCTAGGAAGTTCGAAACTCAAATTATTGGGTGTGGACAGGAGAGCTTTTTAGAAATGAATTTGCTGCTGTCACGGTTATTCCGCCGCCTGTTCCTCGAAGGGTTGGCCCAGCTGCACAAGGAGGGCAAGCTGGCGTTCTTTGGCACCCTGTTACTGAGTGGCGCCAACTATTGAGCGCATAGATTAAAGCTGCGCAAGCAATCCGATGCGAGTTCTCATTCGTCTGACAGCACCCTAGTTTGGCTTTTTTAGCTTGATGGTAATTTTAGTCCTTATGAATACTGTTGGCATAGGTTGTGTGAATATTTTGCGTTTTGACTTCAGGCTCATAACCTGAAGGTCGTAGGTTCAAATCCTACTCCCGCAACCAAAACTTACATAACGATTACAACGCACTAACGCCAAGGGCATGTCACGTCTCATCGTGTGCCCTGGAAATATTGCCGCGTTCGTTGCTACGTTAGGGCCAAGTAAACCGTCCCCTTGGTTCGAATCCCCTCTTCCCGCTCATGAACCTTTGGAGCCGATAGGATTCGGCCCGGAATAAGTCCAGCGATAAGCTGGTGGGATCGGGCCTTTGTTGCGCCCGCCTTGGTTTAATTGCTCCCACGCATGCGCGATCACCCCGACTGAGCGGGACAGGCAGAACAACCCGCGCGCCAGCGGACCGGCAAAGCCAAGTTCGGCATAGATTACCGCTGTCGCCCCATCGATATTCATCGGCACAGGTTTGCCCTTGCGGGTGTTGAGCGTGGTCTGAATCGCGCGTCCGATCTCTGCAAAGCGCCCGTTGACCGTCCCGGCCTGCGCGGCGTCATCGACGAGATCCAAGAGACGGGGCGCGCGCGGGTCTTCGGGTTTGTGAAAACGGTGACCAAAGCCGGGTACAAACTTCGTGCGCTCGGTCTGCCAGCGGTCGATCATCTGCGATGTCGCGGTGTCCAGTGGAAGGCCGTCCTGCACCGCATTGTCGATCCATGTGTAAAGCTCCACCGCCTGTTCGCCGGCACCACCATGGACGTTGTCTAGCATATTAACCGCAGAGGCCATGGCTCCGTTCAGGCCTAGACCGCAGGTCACCGCCATGCGCGCAGCTGCAATCGAGGGCGCCTGCGGTCCATGGTCGACAGCCGCTACCAGTGCGCATTCCAGCAAATACGCTTCTTCCTTGCTAGGCAGGTCGCCGCGTGTCATGAGCCAAATCATTTGCGGAAAAGAGACGTTGCCGATCAAATCTTGTATCGGATGGCCACGCAAACGGATCTGTCCCGGTGCCATGTCTATGATTTCGGTTGTCCACCAATCGGAAACATCGCTGCGTTCGCCACTCATATGGCACCGTCCTTTCTGAGCGCTTCAAGCTGTTCTGCATTAACGCCCAACACACCCCAGATTTCGGCATTGTGCTCACCTAGCTGAGGGGGCGGGGTCTCGACGATTGGTGCGTAGCCATCCAGTTTGATGCCTGTGGTAGCAACCTGAATGTCGCGATCGATCCCTGGTACGTTCTCAAAGGTGTGAAGGAAACCGCGGTCAGCGACCTGCCGCATCTCCAAAACCTCCGGGACTGTAAGAACCGCGCCAGAGGGGACACCAATCCGATTTAGCTCCTTGGCCCAGTCCCGCGCGGGCCGGGTTTTCAAAACTGCTTCCAACTCAGCCTTCAATGCCGATCTGTTCTTTTTCCGGTCTTCGCGCGTCGCGTATTCCGGTCGCTCCCGAAGCGCAGCCAAATCCAGATGATCTATCAACAGATCCCATTGCTCATCCTTATTGGCGGCAATATTGATCAACCCTTGTGCAGCCTCAAAGGTACCCGATGGTGCGGAGGTCACGTTCTCGTTGCCGTGGGCTGCGGGCTCAACTCCGGCGATAAGGTAGTTAGAAACCACCCAACCCATCGTCGCTAGCATTGATTCCAGCATTGAGACGTCAATGAACGTTCCGCGAGGATTGCTATTGAGCGCCGCAGCGATGGCAAACGCAGCCGTGATGCCGCCAACCGTATCGGCGACTGGATAACCCACCCGCAGCGGCGTGCTACCCGCATCACCAGTGATCGACATCACCCCCGAAGTTCCCTGAATGATCTGATCGTACGCTGGGCGGTGGACCCAAGGCCCCTCCTGCCCAAAACCAGAGATCGCGCAATAAATGATCTCCGGCCTGATCCCTTGCAACACTTCGTAACCGACACCCAATCGGTGCATTACTCCTGGGCGAAAATTTTCCACAACTACGTCGGCCGTTTTCACCAGCTTTAGAAAAAGAGCTTTGCCCTGAGGGTGTTTGAGATTTACGGTGACAGATTTCTTGCCCGCATTCTGTGCAAGAAAAGACACACCCATGTTCTTATTACTAAGTTCTGGATCGGCGCCCAACTGTCTGGCTAAATCACCACGGCCCACGGCTTCAACCTTGATGACTTCGGCACCCATATGCGCTAATTGATGGCAACAAAATGGACCGGCAAGCACGTTTGTTAGGTCAAGAACACGAAAGCCGCTAAGAGGAGCATTGTTCATAGCGCTGGACCTTCATGAATAACTTTTGCAACTGTAAAAAATTCGCGACAATAACTACCTTTCTCCGGCGTTCCAAAAGATGACTTTTTTCTGCCTGTGAATGGAGCATGAAAATCCATACCGGCAGTAGGAAGATTGATTTGTATCATTCCAGCTTCAGCATTTTCAGTAAAATGTTTGATTTTCTGCTGATCTGTAGTCACGATACCAGCCGATAAGCCAAATTCGTTATTATTTGCCGCAGATAAAGCTTCATCGTAACTATCCACTTTTAAAACGGATGCAACTGGGCCAAAAATCTCATGCTGAAAAATGTCCATGTCTTGCTTGGCGCCAACAAAGAGAGCAGGCTCTAAATAATGCCCGGGCGTATTTAGCTGAACTTGTTGTCCATTAATTAGTTCAGCACCCTGTGTTTTGCCTCGATCTATGAAATGCAGATCTATATTCAATTGTTCGGCACTGGCCACGGGTCCAATATCAGTTTGTGGCGATCTCGCATCACCGACTTTAAGTTTTTCCATTTCCCGCGTCATTGCATTTACAAATTTGTCATGAATGTCATTCTCCACAATTAATCTTGAAGATGCTGTGCAACGTTGCCCAGTTGAAAAGAAACTCCCTTGAATAGCACAGTGTACGGCGCGTTCTAAATTCGCATCATTTAATACAACTAAAGGGTTCTTTCCTCCCATTTCGAGTTGAATTTTTGCATTGCGGTCGAACAAAGTTTTACCAATCTTTTGTCCAATCGGAGTTGAGCCGGTAAACGTAACCCCAGCTACCAACCTGTGGTTTACTATTGTCTCACCGACTTCGCTTCCCTTACCCATCACAAGGTTGAAAACGCCCTTTGGGAGACCAGAACGTGATATTATTTCTGAAAGAAGCCATGCTGAACCAGGTACGAGTTCTGCTGGTTTAAAAACTACAGTATTCCCGTACGCTAATGCCGGGGCGATTTTCCACGCTGGTATTGCGAGAGGAAAATTCCAGGGAGTGATGACTCCAATTACTCCTATCGGCTCACGCATTACATTTAGCGAAACATCCTCTCTCAGAGACTTATAGGAATCGCCATTTGAACGATAAACTTCTGCAGCAAAATATTTGAATAAATGGCCGGCTCTGTGTGCTTCCGCTTTTGCCTCCAGTAATGTCTTACCTTCTTCGCGCGCAAGCATATCCCCTAGCTCATCCACACGTTCTAATATTTCAGTTCCAATCCGATCCAAAGCTTCACATCTTAAAAGTGGAGAGGTCCCACGAAAGTTTAAAAAGGCTTCGAATGCTGCCTCTATAGCCGCAGTAGTTTGCAATTCATCAGCTTGCGAATAACGACCAATCGCATCATTTAAATCCGAAGGGTTAATGTTTATTGCCGTATTGTCAGATCCCAACCATTTTCCTGCAATGAAATTTGTGAATACTCTTGTTTTCATTTTTGCTCCTCCAAAATCGGTCTCCAACCGATATCTTCATGTCGATGATCAACAGTATTCACGTAGAAAAAAGTAGGGCCGTGATAGCCGCGGCATACACGCCCATCAATTCTGTTCGCGGTTGGCTCGGCGGTCCAACTTACTGCTCCGAACCAATTCCATTTCTTATTGTGCGACGAATTCAAATGTTTTGGACTGAGTTCGCAATTGTTGAGCGGAAAATCTATTTTTGAAGTATTTTGCACTCCAAACCCACCGACTAAATTGTCCCATTCATTTGGAGAAGTTGCTCCGTCGTATGGATCTTCACGAGAACTGTGTCCACCGGTCATTAAACGGCAAATATAGCGCGTGTTGTCGATGATCACATCTGTACCATGAACGTAACCGGCATCATCTAAATCTTGCCAGCTAATTCGTGACATTAGCATTCGATCTGCTACCAGAATACACCCACTATTTTGCTGAAAAACATGCCAATTTATGCTCAGCGAGCGGTCTTGGGGACTGTTTCCTAAAGACCATTTATCCCAGTCTGGATCTCTCTCGAACTCAGGTATATTTCCGGGCATCAAACCATCGTAAGGGCAGAGCACAGAAAGGTCAGTGAGCCAAGGTCGAGTTGCAGGGGCTAATATTTGACCTGCATAATTTAGGCTGCCCAACCTTTTTGTTCCAATGTATTTTGTCATCAATTAGTTACCTGTTTTCTGCGATATTGGCGCAGAACCCTAAAAAGCATTTCAGCTGCTAAAAATTCAGTGCGTCCAGAAGGATCAAGTGGTGGAGCTACCTCAACGATATCAATCCCCCCCAATGGTGATTGGGAGAGTGCATCTAATAGTTCATAATATTGGCGTGGCGTGATGCCGCTGTGCACGATAGAACCAGTTCCTGGGAGGTAGCCTGCATCCATCGCGTCAATATCAATTGATAAATACAATTCGTCACAATCTCGCATCGCGTGTTCTAACGCTTTTTCGATTACAGCCTGTGCCCCTAGATTGTGTACATCTGAGGAAGAAAAAACTTTTCCTCCTTTTTTTTCAATCAATGCTAAATCGTCGCCATCAACCCAGCCAGTAATCCCTATCCACACCATGTTAGCTACGCTGGTATTAGGTAGTTCAGAAATGCGGCGAGCATTCGTCGCGTGGTTGTATCGTCCCCATGCCCCCAACTGATCGGAAAAATCGAGATGGCCATCTATCTGAATATAGCCAAAGCGGGCATTTTTATTGCGTTTTACCAAACCGTTTGAATAACCAAGACAAGCGGGAAAGCTATTATAATGGTCCCCGCCTAGCGCTAATGGAATTCCACCTGCTGCGGTTATTTGTTCAGTCATTTCGGCGATAGATTTTGTAGTCGCATCTGTATTTTCTGGATAAATAGCTGCATCACCACAGTCGATAAGCCAATCGGAAACTGGTTCGGTGGTGAAGCCTTCGTCAGGATCCACACAAAGACCATTACTCCGAACGGACTGTAGGATTGTTGTTGCTTCTCTCAAAGCTCGCGGACCAAACCTTGTTCCAAGACGGCTTGAATGGGTCCAATCACTCGGCATACCAACTACGCCGATTTGACCAGCTCTGATGCCTGATGTTTTTCCTGGAGGGCCATCAAAAAGCCGAAATCCTGGTAATCTGAATTCCGGTTGTAGTTGCATATTTTTCTGTTTCATTCCTTATTCAGCCTCTCGAAATAAATTCAGCCGTCAAATCCAAGACGGGAGTAAATAAACGGCAGTAGCGCAGTGACCATCAGACGCTGGCCAACTTTAACTAAACCCATCCCTGGCCTAGACGGGTTCAGACCAGTCAAGAACATTACTTGCGCATTTTCACTGCCTAACATTCGCAGCCATTGCACAACTTTTGGTAAATCAAGGCCATCCAACCTTGGTTGGTCGCACAGCACACTTATCGAGGTTTGAAACACCGAAAGATCAAATTGAATTAAAAGCGGTCTCGATGGGTCTCGCCATTGCTGAAAATCAGAAGTTTCGGCTGGGGATCGAAGTGTTCCGAAATGTCGATCATTAGTGGATACTGGGGCAATAGCAAAAGAATTTTCACATGTCTTGAAACCACCCAATTGAACGATTTGGCAGCCTTCCAAAACTTGCTTTACTGACTTAACTAAATGCGAGGAACCACCCAGTATTATCGCGTTCGCACCAGCCTTTTCTATATTTATCACTGCATTCTGTAACCCTGCAGTGATTTGACAATCTGATCCCGATGGAATGTCACCCAGATCACATAACCGATCATGCAAACCCGTGGTCTCGATATTATTTCTTAGATCAATATCGATTGGATGACTGAATTGGGGATTTGCATGCCAACCAAAGTAGACGGAGGTTTCCCGTAGTGCCCTTGGTGCAAGCGATTGCCCGGCATTCGCGGCATTCGGATCTTCGAAAGGCAATCCCAAAATGGCCACATCTCCAGCCCCAACCTCAATTAGCTCTTTTTGTTGGGCACGCATAAATGATAAATGACCTGCCATTCTAGGAAGAGGTGCTGAACGAAGGGGCATCAAACTTTTCCTCTTCTCATACGTTCAATAATTGCGGCGAGTATCGCTAATGCAGCTCTAGTTTCAGTGTTTCCATGGAAATCAAGAGATGGAGCAAGACCATATAAAGCAGCAGCAATAATCTGGCCCGGTGCTTTATTTATTCGGTGGATGATTTGACCAGGAGAGAGACCTGCTACTCTACTCGGTCTGGATCGATACCTACCTGCAAGTTGATCTAGATCTACGGCTAACACAATTTGCTGCTCGACAGGAATTTTTTCGTGGGCTAGCTCTTTTAAGGTTATTACAGTAGAGCCAGTACCTATTATCCCTCGAGTAGCCTCCGCTAATGCTTGTAACCCACTGGCATCGCCACCTACCAAAACTAAGCTTGAACCACTATTTAAAATTGCCTGGCACTGATTGACGACAGCCTGAAAGTGCTTTTTAGGCTGCAACGGAAACACATTTAGATCTCCAACATCTATCGCTAAACTAAATAATTCATCAGTTAATTTTGGTGCGTCTAAATGGGATGACGCATAACGAAGTTGACGAGCAAGAAAACGTTTCCCGGGCGATGGGGCGTTTAAATTGTCACAAAAATAACCGGCGACTGCGGTCTTCTCAGAACTTAGGTCCTCCAAATCACCAACTGGCAAACCTAAGAAGCTGGGAATTTTTTTAAGATTAAAACACTGCGGTTTATTCATTTCGAAAAACCTCACTCAGGGTTTCAATTACCGTCAGCTCTGATAGACCCCTGGTATCATATGAGGGCGCTAGTCCTGTGACTACAATCGCTTCCCAAATACATTTGAGATCGCTGAGTGAAGAAATAAGACTTTCTGGCTTTATCCCACCTGGATTCAATCCTAGAGAGCCGGCCGCATGGCCCAGGTCTATGACAGATATATCAATCCACAACACTGCATTTCTTGGCAAATCACTTAAATTTTTGTCGCCGCTATCAAGTTGTTTGGCACTTCTCCAAAGCATGGAGCGTTGCATCATTTGGTCCCAATATTCAGCTGGTTGATCACCATTTAAACCTAAAAAGATTGTGTTGTCCGTCCTATTCAAAAGATCACTTCGTAACGTGGGTGCTATTGCCACTACAGGAAGATCAGGTATGCTTTTGAATGTTGTCGACGCTACATCCGACGCCCCACCAAAAATTACTGGTATTACTCTTTTTTTGTGCATTTTTAGGATCAGAGTTTCCAGATGGGAATTCCAATCACTGGTTAAAATCAGATTTCCTAAATCTACTCCATCCGTTGGAATGGAAATGCTCATTTTTTGCGATTGGTCGCGCAAAATGTCAGGCGCCCGTGAAGATCCACGGCGTGTAACGGATATTGGTTCAGTCGGAACACCCAGTACTGCAATGCTCATAGGCGAGCAATCGTTGACTCCTCCAAATGGCAAACCAGCAAAACCAGCAGACATCAAATTATTTTGTATATTATTCATGTTGGAATTCTTTTGTTGATAAAGTCTTCAAATACCCGAAGAAATTGCGATATAGTTTGAAGGTGCCGTTATTGAAGGAACCATGATGAGCGAAACAAACAGGAAAGACGAAGCAAATTCTGGAGTTGAAGCTGTTGAACGCGCTTTGAGATTGCTTGATGTATTTGCACCCGCGGATCAAGGATTGTCGCTTAAAGAGGTTTCCGAAAGAAGTGGTATCAATAAAGCTACAATACTTCGCCTCTCTTTCTCGCTCGAAAAATATGGGCACATCACGCGTGACGGAGAAGGTTTGTTTCACCTTGGTCCAGCGCTTTGGCGACTTGGTTCTGTTTTCAGGCAAAGTCTTCGCCTGGGTCCCCTTATCCGGCCCATACTTTCGCAACTTGTAGATATTACCAATGAAAGTGCGTCTTTTTACGTCAAGCGCGGGGACACTGGAGTGTGTCTCTATAGAGTAAACTCCTCTAGACTTGCTCGTGATCATGTCCAAGAGGGTGAAGTAATACCGTTGAACGTTGGCTCTTCTGGAAGAGTACTGGATGCATATTCTACGATGACGGGAAAGAATGCTAAACAGATAAGGAATACAGGTTTTTACCTTAGCCTTGGAGAACGCGATCCAGATGTGGCGGGGATGTCCGCGCCCGTTCTTAGCCCAGAGGATGAATTGATTGGTGCGGTAAGCCTGTCCGGTTTGAGAAGTCGATTTGATGAAGAGTCCGTTGAAAAGCACCGTGTCGCTGTGTTTGATGCAGTGCGAAAAATTCAAACAAAATTGGGTGACAAATAAATCAGTCATCAATCAAAGTCCGATTTACGCTTACCGATCAACTGAACCGTGATCAGGACTGTTACTGAAACAATAATCAAACAGGTCGAAATAGCTGCAATAGTTGGATCCAACTGATCACGTAATGAGTTGAACATTCGCCGTGTTATGGTGGCATTATCACCGCCTGAGACCAGCATTGAGATAACAACTTCATCTAAAGAAGTGATGAAGGCCAAGAATGCACCGGTTTGGATTGAAAATTTTACCTGTGGAATAGTAATTGTCCAAAACGCATATGCGCGAGACGCGCCTAGGCTACGAGCCGCAAGCTCTTGATCAAAATCATAATTTTGCAAGCCTGCCATGACCGTTACAATTACGAAAGGTAACGCAATCGCTGTATGTGCTAGAACAACTCCTGTGAGAGTGTAATTGAGACCAATCTTGGCATATAAACTGAATACGCCGACCGCAATTAATATCACCGGGACAATGATAGGCATTATTACAAAAACTTGAGCAATTTCTCGGATTTTGGGCTTGGTGCAGTGTAATCCATAGGCGCATAGTGATCCGAGTGGTGTTGCAAGTAATGTTGTTAATCCAGCAGCAATTAATGAAGTTTTGGTTGCGCGCATCCACTCTGAAGATGAAAAATAAGCCTCATACCAACGGAACGAGAATGATGTAGGTGGAAACTCCAGATAGGATGCTCCAGAAAATGACATTGGTATGACGATTAACGTGGGTAATATCAAAAAGAAGAGCACTGCTATCCCAACGATAGTTAACCAAACTCCATCTATTTTTCGTGTTCCAACATGTTCCATGTTAAAGTTCCTTAGCGCATGAAAAGTTTGTCGAGACCAAATGCACGATGCATTAACCAAATCATTGCCAATGAAATTATTAGTAGAACGACACCCAAAGCTGATGCCGCTCCCCAATTTGAATATACCGTAATCGTGCTTTCTATCCTTTGGGCGAGCATTTGAACTCTGCCACCACCCAGTAGAGCTGGAGTTACGTAAAAACCCAGAGATAGGATGAAAACAAGTACAACCCCAGCAAATAGACCGGGCATGGACATTGGGAAAAACACACGCCAGAAGGCGCTTCGCGGACTACACCCCAAGCCTTTGGCAGCACGAACTAAATCCATATCGATATTACGCATCGCCGCGTACAGAGGTAAGACTAAGAATGGTAACATAATATGTACCATTCCAATTATCGAACCCGTGAGATTGTGAGCGAGTTGAAGGGGTTCTTCGATTATTCCTAGCGAAATAAGCGCTGAGTTTATAACACCGTTTCGTTGTAAAAGAACCAGCCATGCATAAGTTCTCACTAAAACGGAGGTCCAAAAAGGAACCAATACGAATACCATCAGAATAGCCGACCACTTATTTGGTAAGCGGGTGAGCCAATAGCACAGCGGATACCCCAGAAGAATACAAATAAGTGTAACAGATATACTGATTTGGAATGTCACAAAAAATGTCTTCAGATAAAGCGAGCTATTGAAAATCCGTGCATAGTTTTCTGAACTTAAGTCGCCCGATGAAGAATAAAATGAAAGTGATGAAAGCCAAAATATCGGTAAAAAAACGACTATTAAAATTGCAAGGATCGCAGGTAGTGATAGCCCAATGAATGTTAAATGTTCTTTGCGCTCAGAATTCTTCAATATGTCTTTATTGAGGTCTGATTGAGCATGTGAACTGAGATCTTTAGCGCTCATGATACCTGCTCCGGAACGATAATCGTATCTTCAGGGTGCAAGGCTACACCAACCCATTCTCCCTTAGAGGGAATCCCTTTTTGGCCAACACGATTAGCGGGTATGCGCGCATTAATAAGACCCGTTAATTCGCAATTGATGATCACTAATACACTATCGCCTTGATAAATGATGTCATGAACATGACCAGATAGGTCATTAGAAGTTTTTGGTACTTTGTTTGATGTGAGTTGAAGTAACTCTGGTCGAATAATAAGTTTGTAACCGCCTCGACCACTCAAAATTGGTAGGTTGGTTTTTAAACTTAACCCCTGAATTTTTGCGATGTTACTGCTCACCTCCACAGGAACTGACACAGATTCACCAATAAAATCGGCTACAAAGAAACTGTTTGGTCGGCGATACAGGCGTTCTGGAGTTTCTATTTGCTCGATACGGCCATTATTAAATACCGCAATTCTGTCTGACATGGTTAATGCTTCGCGCTGGTCATGAGTGACGTACACAATTGTCGCATCTAATTTGTCGTGAAGAGCTTTTAATTCGATTTGCATGTGCTCTCGAAGCTTTTTATCTAGAGCAGATAATGGTTCATCCATCAAGATAATCCTGGGCTCGAATACCATTGCACGCGCCAATGCAACCCTTTGTCTCTGCCCACCCGATAACTGATTTATCCGCCGATCGCCAAAGCCTTGCAATTGAACTGTTTCCAAGGCTCGTTCTGCTCTTATCCTTTGCTCAGCTTTTGAAATCCCTCGAATTTTTAGAGGAAATTCTACATTTTCCGCAGCGGTCATGAATGGGAATAATGCGTAACTTTGAAACACCATACCGAGACCGCGCTTGTGAGGCGGTGTTGTGATCATTTCATTTTCACCAAATATGATGGATCCACTATCAGGCCGCACAAAACCAGCTAACGCCATCAGCAATGTAGTTTTACCCGAGCCGGAAGGGCCAAGTAATGTCAAAAATTCGCCTGCAGCTATGTCCAAAGAAACTTTATCTAATGCTTTGACCAAGCCATAATGCTTGCTCAGATCGGTCAGAGAAATAGGGAGAGATTGAACTGTCGATTTCATCATTAATCCTTAAATAGGGTTTTTGACTAAGGGTGCAGCGCCAGGATCCACCGCACCCTCAGTAAGTTATTGCTGGATTAAAGTGTCAAACTGTTCGGTAAGCTCTCCTAGTTGCCCAATGTAAAAATTCGGATCGACCAAAAGCTGTTTGCCATAGTTTTCTGGATGTGTGTTAACTTTTACAGCCATATCTTGAGTAATAATACCTGTATCAAAAGCACCACTATTAACTGGGCCTAATGGCATGGTTACGGCCAATCGCGCCTGCGCTTCTGCACTCAATAATTCATTTATCAAACGCATAGCATTTTCCTTGTTCGGAGCACCTTTCGGTACTAACAAACAATCAATATCCATTGTGCCACCATCAAATGAGTATGCTACGTCAATACCCGACCCAATCACGCTTTCGACACGATTATGCCCCATATGAATAACATCAACTTCACCATCACGAAGCAGTTGCGCTGATTGAGATCCACCTCGATACCATACAGTGACTTTGGGGGCTATTTCGCCAAGCTTTCCCCATGCTCGTTTAATACCTTCAGGTGTAGACAGAGTGTTATATACCTCATTCATCGGCACTCCATCAGCCATAAGTGCCGCTTCTAGGTTATAATTCACTTTTCCATGCATACCTCTTTTGCCCGGAAATTTTTCCAGATCCCAGAATTCAGCCCAATTTGAAGGTCCGTTATCGCCAAAGGTGTCTTTTCTGTAAGCAATAACTTTTGTAAAATTTATAAAGCCAATGTAATTGTCTTTGATCAATTCTTTGGGAATACCTGTTGTATCAACAATTGAATAATCAATTGGTTCCAAGCTACCCTCTCGGCTGAGTGTTTCGCAAGACGGTAGGTCTTGTTCAGTGACATCCCACGCTACTGCTCCAGCTGTAATTTGCGCTCTAACATCTTGGATACCGTTGGTTGTGTCTTCCTTTACGTTAATACCGAGCTTTTCTGAAGCGGGCGCTAACATCGCAGAGCGTAAGGCATCCTGAAAGGAGCCTCCCCAAGATGCGAACATAACTTCTCCATCTGCAAACGCAGGGGAACTTATCGCCAGGCCACTGACGAAAGCGGAGACCGCAAAAGATAGGTTTCCAGATTTTTTTTGCATTTTAATTTCCTCCCTAATTACAGTTATCGTTTCGATAGACGAAACGTCGTTTCATTAATATTGAGATGTCAGAATAAGAGTCAACAATTTTCTGAATGAATATTCATCCATCGACGCATAAATTTGAGATGTCATTGGTCTTGGGTTTTGAAACTCATCAAACCGGCTCATACAAGAATGCTTTATCATTCAATGTTGATGCACTGGTGATGAAGTGAGATAAGTAAAAAATCTAATTCGATATCTTTGAAGTTAGTGGGTTAGTAGTTAATGATGACTCATTTTTATTCACCCAATCTGCAATAGCTTTAGGATGCTCGAGCATCACAAAATGGCCAGTTCCAGGCAAAAGTATAATTTTTGATTTTGGCATGTATGTGGAAAAACCATCGATCCAACGTGAACTTGGATTGGTTGTAATTGAATGTCGTTTTTCGCCACTATCTAGAGTAGTAGCCTGCATGATTGTTACTGGGCATTTGATTTTATTGATCGCTGGGAGGAATTGATCACGGTCCCATTTTGCCATTGCATGATAGTAATCAAGTAATACCTGAATAGGATAGTTTGCTAATCTTTTTACCATACTCAATTTCAAGTCAGTCACTAAATTTTCTACCATCATTGAATTGATAGTCAGTTCTGCCCACTTTTCCTGGCCCAGTCTCTTAATTTCATCGGATAGCCGTTCTTCAGCAATTTCAGGATCTTCTGGAAGATTACTGCCATCGAGTAATAACAGGCGAGATACGCGTTCAGTGCAGTGCGCGGCAACATCCGCTGCGATGCGCGCGCCCATACTGTGTCCTACTAAAGCAAATCGCTCAAAACCTATTTCATCTGCAAAAAACATTACTTGTTCCGCTGCTTCACTTAAATTTCTGAGACCAAGCACCGCACTGCAATCTATGATACTCAAAAGGTCTACGAAGCCCGGGCGGATCCGATCAAAAAGCAAAGGTTTTACAGACCTCCAGTCTTGGCAGCCACATCCCCATCCATGAACGAAAATGACGTTCAATTTATTTTGATTGGAATACCGCAAGACTGGAGCCTGGGAGATAAATTTTATTGCTGTACGAGTGTGTCAAACCGTTCCTGTAATTCTGCAATGTTTTCCACATAGAAACTGGGGTCAATGACAACTTGTGTCTTCATGTTGTCCGGCGCGGCGTTATTTTTTGAAGTCAATTCAGGCGAAATGATTCCTGTATCAAACGCTTTTGAATTGACAGGTCCGTATGAAATGGAAACTGCCATTCTTGCCTGTGCTTCCGCGGACACCATTTCGTTAATCAATTTCATTGCATTATCCCTGTTTGGTGAGCCCTTTGGCACTAACAAACAATCAGCATCTGTTGTTGCTTGGTTCCAAGTAAATGATACTTTTTTACTATCTGCGTTTAGTGCTTCTGCTCGACCGTTTCCGATTTGAATAAAGTCAATTTCACCATCTGCCATTAGTTGGGCCGCCTGTGATCCACCTCGATACCACACGGTAATATGGGGTGCTATTTCTTCCAATTTCGAAAATGCTCGATCCACCCCGCCATCGGTGCGTAACGTTTTATTCACATCATTGGGAGCGACCCCATCGGCCATTAAAGCTGCTTCCAGTGCATGCGATACCGAGTTAAACATTGAACGAGTTCCCGGAAAAGACTTTACATCCCAAAATTCCGGCCAAGATTTAGGGCCGTTATCCGCAAACTTGTCTGTTTGCCAACCAATCACGAGAGAATAAGTCAGGAGACCTATCCAAGCATCGTCCACCAAGCTATCCGGAATGCCATCAGTTGACACTGTATTGTAGTTAATATTTTCTAATGAGCCTTCACTTTTGAGCCGCGCGCAATCAGATAACGCTTGTTCGGTTACGTCCCATGCAACCGCACCAGCAGTAATCTGCGCTCGGACATCCTGGATCCCATTGGTTGTATCTTCTTTAACAGTAATTCCAAGTTTTGCAGCTGCCGGTTCTAACATTGAGGTTCTTAGGGCATCTTGAAATGAACCACCCCAAGATGAAAAAACAACTTCTCCATCAGCAAAAGCGTGCATAGGCGACATTAAGCATACTGCTATGGTACAAGTTCCTAGTTTGAAATTTCGTAATTCTTTCAGCATGAGTACCCTCCGATTTAATGCGAATCGTTTCGTCAGGCGAAACGTTGTTTCATTTTAGGTGATACTTTAAAGCCAAATATGTCAATACTTAAAGAGGCGCTGTCAGAATAACCCACCTTGCCAATAGCATCTTGAAATTAACTTCCGCGAAATGCCCAAGCCTGTATCTTTCCGTTATTTCAAAACCAGTCCTGAGATCATCCAACTCGCAGTAAGGTACTGTCAGATAAAACTAACTTGAGACGGGGCGGGCCGTTGATCACGAAGGTGAGGTGCTGGAAAGTTATGTTACCAAGCGCCGAGACCGCAAAGCGGCATTGAAATTTCTCAGAAAAGCAATGAAGCGCTACGGC
>Ga0213868_10002679_pt1 | contig 16930 bp, 2 predicted proteins | sample PICome_9_FD_160087 | JGI IMG/M metagenome (GOLD analysis project Ga0213868, IMG submission 160087) | Coastal seawater microbial communities near Pivers Island, North Carolina, United States - PICO127 | ecosystem: Environmental > Aquatic > Marine > Coastal | place: USA: North Carolina | collected...
CGACCACCGAGAGGAAGAGGAAGAGGACGCGTCGTGAGCACCGCGACGCCGAGAAGTCCACGTTCCCGAAAACGAAGTCATCGTCGAACCGTTATTACGATTGTCGCGATTGTTGCGCGAGAGCGGCGGCGTTGTGTGCGCGAAGGCAGAGGAAGAAAAAGACTTTTCCGACGACGATGCGACGAGGGTAACGATGCTCTTCGTCCTCGTCGATGATAACGGTGATGATGATGATGTCGTCGTCATCATCTTCGCAGAAGCAATCGCTCTTCTCGCCGCCATGATGCTCCTCGAGAGTGATAAAAGTTGAGATTTTTTTTTGCGCTTGTTTTTTATGAAAAAAAACGACAGAGTTTTTTGAAAAAATCGATTACATTTTTTGCAAAACAGACGGAGCAAAAAGCGCCATAATAAAACACTTTAAAAACGACCACGACAAAACGCACACGCTTTAAGTTTCTTTGCTTTGCTTTTCGCGTTTGGAGATTGTTCCTTTTAAAACTCAAAGTTGGGGAGAAACGACGCTCTCTGCTCGCGCTCTCTCTCTTTTTCTCTTCTTTAGCCGCGAGAAAAGGAGAGCACATCGCGACGAGAACACCGCGAGAAGAGCACGAATCATCATCAGAATACGGTTATCTCATCACATCACGCAGAGAGCACATTTCACGCAGAAGAGAGATTTGAGTCAAAAGAAACATGGGGAAAGTGGCGAAACCGGCGCGCACTTTCGACGCGGTGCGCGTGTTCTCTCTCATCGCTTTTCTTTAAAGTCGTTTTCTTCGTTTCGTTCTTCTTTTTTCTTCTCTCTCTGACGGCGTTTTCTCTCTCTCTCTCTCTCTCTTGAAACACAACGAACAGTCCCCGCGAATGTCGGCGTTGATTGCGAAAATCTTGTCGTACACAACAACCGACGACAAAAACGCGTTGACGACTTTGGACGAGAAGGACATGGGGGGAGAAGAAGAAGAACGTCATGTTCACGATCGCGTCGTCGATATCTCGAGCGCAATCGCGGACGATTTGAGCCCGCAATTCGTTTGGCACTTGGGGAAAGGCGAGTTTTTACACTGGGTGGATGTGTTTAACGCGTTTGACTCGTATTTGTCAAACGCGACGAGTGGTTTTACGACTACGACGGCGAAAAAGGATTCAAAAACGCATTTTTCGGCAACGAGGATAGCGCACGAAGCGGCGCCGAATTACATCTCCAAGACAGACGTGTGCTCGTTTTTGATCGCGTGCGGGGAAGGAGCGAGAGGCGGGGATGGCGGAAGCGGTGAAAATGCCGAGGAGGGCGTAGACGACGACTCGCGACAAAGACGAGAACGACGAAAAAGGGATTCGATGAAAAGGAAGAAGACGTTGCTGTGGATTTTGCGATGTACGCGCGCAATTTTAGACGAGTGCTGGAATAAGCACGTGTACAATTCGTTGGAACAATTGACGAAGCTTTTACATCACGAAGATTTTGAAGTCGCGTACGAAGCGCTGCTGACGATTCACTCGGTTGCGAAGAAAACGCCCGGCACAAGAGTGAATAGGTTTGTGCCGTGCGATGGGTTGACGATGCGGTTGTTAATTTTGGCGAGAATGAACGATTACGATGAGAATGAGAACAAGCAGAAGAACGAGAAAAGAACAGAGGTGCAAAACTCATTTCCAGATTTGAAAGTTGATTTCCTATTCGGCGTGGATAACGAAGACGGCATTCAGGACGGTCAATCTTCTGTATTCGACGTCTTAGACGAATCCAATGTCTCGCGCATGTACGAAATCGTCGAGAGTATCGAGGAAGGAGGTGAAGTAGATAGTAGCAAACCCGAAAATGCCGTTGAAGCGGTCATAGATAGCCGACTCCGCGTCCAAGAAGAAGGGTTCAATAAACGGACTAAACTTCAAGAAGAAGTGTTTAAGAAGCTCTGGACTCTTCGATGGTCGTCGTTTGCAGCGAGAGATGCGCAAACAAACACGCACTACCTAAAAGACGCGCGAGTAAACGTCGCAAACCTCGCACTGGCGACTCTACTGCAATTCGGCGATTCAACGGAAGATGTTTCGTATGATTGCAACTACACTCCCACAAAAACGCCGATTCCGTCACAGGAGATGAGGCGACTGGTTTTTCAGACGTCAACGATGCAAGAAAAGGCTTCGGAACTCGTTCAACAACTCGACGATAGAATAACAAACATTAAGAAAAACACACACAACAGTAATAGCGAGCCGCCGCTGCCGTCTTTAGGAAGAGGAAGAGGAGAAGACGCGGGGAGTGATTTTAGTACCGACGCGTCAGTAGCTGCATGGGCAATTTCGGCTCTTGTAAACGAACGAGATACATCTTCCGCAGCCGTGGAAGTTTTGCGCACGCACAAGTCTGCAACGATCTTGGAGAATTTATTCACTATTTCAGTGGAAAAACTTGTGAACGCGCCAGACCTTTCGAAGAAATATTTCGATACGGCAACGGACTCTCCAGAAGAGAGAGGAAGAGGAAAGAAGTCGACTAAGAAAAACACGGGAACAGAAGAAAGTTTTCGGTATTTTGACATTTCAAACAGCGAAAGCATAGAAGCATCTACCCTTGCCGAAGCAGCTTTCGCACTTCTCGCGAATCTTAGCACGATTGCGACAGGCTGCAACGTATTACGCGATGCAAACGCGCTCGAACCGCTCTTGAAGTTGTTCGAGCACGAACGCAGCGACCATATACCTTTCGTAGCTATATTTGCGCATTCGCTAGAAATGATATTAGATTATAACGCGGATTCGAATAGAATATTTCGTGAGTCCGGCGGCGTTGCGTTACTGTGCTTGAGGCTACGCCAAGAAATTGAAACGTCTCTGAAGGAATACGACAAGATTTGCGAATCACTCAGAAGCGCGGGCGCTTCGATGAAAAATAGAGAGAATAAGAACGATGCAAAGTTATTGTCTGTCGCTAATACTGATTCACATGCGGCGCCAGGTTCTGGCTCAAAGCGCAAGAAGTCGCACGTCACGTCAGTAGATGATGACAAAGAAAGTACTCCATCACAAAGACGGAAATCTGGCGACGGCACCAGCGTGGATATTGTTGAGAAAGCCACAAAGGGAGAAGGCCTAACAGCGAATGATGTCGTTCTACCGAGTTACGTCGCCTACAGCCGCCGCGTGTTGATAAAAGCGTTAACACGTGCCTTGGCGTTTGCAATATTCGGTCCAACGGTTCCTCAGGATGCTTACGCAGCTGGTCTTGATGGTCCCAATGGGCTCAACAAAGCTATGCGTCTGGTTTTTGATAACGCTCAGAAATTTGGGGGAAGTGGCGTGACAACATTCGCTTCTTTAGTAACCGATTACCTCAACCACGATCCAACGTGCTACGTCAAACTCGAAAGTGCGGGAGTTTTTGATGCTTTATTTAGCGCGTTAGAAAATGAATCCATCGCGAATAACTCAAAAGTTTTGTGCGTTGCGCCTCAAGTCATATCGGCAACGTGTCTGCACAAAGATGGGAAGAAGAAAGTAATCAAGCGGGGCATACTGTCAAAGGTCATGTGTCCAGCTTTCACGAAGCAAATTTATCAAAAAGCTTTGAGTGCCCCAGACGTAGCCACCGCGATCGGAACGAACATAGATGAGTTATTAAGACACGTGCCTGATCTTCGCAAGGACGGCGTAGAAATGCTCTACAAAATTTTTGACGAGATCCGGAAAACGTGCGAAAAGCGCTGCGAATACTGCAAAAAATCACCTCATGCATCAAAATCACCCGTGAGCGCTTGGCGAACGTGTCTTGCCGTTCCAAAAGATGATACCAAAGGTGAAGCCAAAGGTGAAGATGCGGAGATTAGAGTCATTGAGCTGTGTTCGGAATGCGATATTCGCAAAAAGCCCGAGGAAATGGCCAAGCGCGGATGGCTCATACTGCCACCTTTACCAGATTTAAACTCAGATGACAAAAATAATGCGGAGTCAGGAAATAACTCTTCGTTACATAGATATCATCATAACGAGCGCAATAAAGCAGTAGTAGCGCGTGGAAAATTTCTTCACGACCTCATTCTGCATGCGACGCGTCTCTTGGAAGGTATCGTGCAGACAAATGAGCTCGTCCATCGTTTTTTAGCGTACAGACCAAATTCCAACTCACAAAGTATATTCGAGTCGAATCTGAGCGGAGTTGAAGTACTTACTAAAATTTTTGTCTCGAATAATCTGCCAAATATGTTTCCAACATCGGTTGCTGGGAATAACTTTTCGAGTTTACTGCGTAAATTGGCATTAAGAGTCCCAGAGGATTTCTGTTCTGCCTTTGATGCGGCGTTGAATTATGTTTTGATAGATTTTGAAGCGAGAAATAAAGACTTCAATGAGTCCGGACTGAGTGAAATGTCTAAGTTGGGGGAAGTCGATAGCGAATGCAGAACTGATCGCTTTCGCGAAATGAATTCCATTTGTAAACGTTTGGAGAATGCCACAAACTTCTTTTCGACGATGATCCGAACGTTTCCAGTAGCTTTGGGCTCCTTTTATCAAAGGCTTCTCGATCTTTGTCGCGCTCACGGTGGCGCACTCTCTTCCATCGACTTTTTAAGGGGTCACTTAATTCTAGTGGACGGAGAAGTTAAATACGACGATTCTACAAGCATTGCGGCGTTTCGGAACGCCGAAACGGCTCGATGGACGCGGGAATCGTTCCAGCGGCTTAAAGGAGCCATTGTCAGTGCATTTGTCATCATAGCACGACCGGCACCCGCGACTCCTTCTTGGGTGCGTTTAAGTAGAGAGAAATCTAAAGTATACGAGAGGACACAATGGACCTCCGTGGCAACAATTTTGTTGCAAATAGAAGACATAATGTTTCAGAGCTACGAAGAAATCGCGAAAGTGAAAAGAGATGTTCGCCAATACATCGATAAGAGACAAAATTTGCAGTTGGGTGATGGTGATAACTTTCCATGCACTTCTCTGTTCATATTCAGCGAAATTGAAGAATATGTACGCGTAGTTACCTCCGTTCTCGGATACTCTACTGAGCGCCGAGATAAGAGCCGTCGAGCCTTTGCCCCGGCAATCGTTCTCGCACGAAAATATGGCATCATTGATCTTATTTCGCGCGCTATTCTACCTGAAGTTATAGAACTCGGAGTTTTATTAACACGTGTTTCTGTCACGGAAACAGAAATCGTAAAGGCGCCGCCGAACGGGCAGATTGTGGATGCGTGTCTGCATAGCGCAAATATCTGCATCTCTACCATAATTTCTTTCTTTGAGAAATTATCGAACCTCCAAGCGTTTCCAACAATGATTACTAGATGTGAATTATATACAGCGGCATCTATTCCGATAACAGTGGACTGGGAATTATTGCTTAGTAGACTTGGAGAGCTCGGCGATGAAAGCGACGGCTCCAAGAACAAATCGAACAAATCGAAAAAGCAGAAAAGACATAAGATTGATTTTGAAAATGCAAACGACTGCGATTATTGGGTGAAAGAGCTCGAGAATCGCATGATGCAAGACGGCTGGAATATTCTTGGCCGCTCTTTCCGGGCGGCATACACAACGGAGGAAGTCTCTAAGCGATTGGGAAAATGCAAGATGCCTGAAGATTTGGGTGTTTCTTTGCACGAAGAGTGCGCTCACGTCGCATTTACAATTGAACGTGCTATATCTCGCGAATTTCATGTAAACGAAGATGGAAAAATTGATGCTATTCAGCCCCAGCTCTCATCGGTGCTTTACGCGAAAGATGTGCTCGTCAGAATCTTCAGAATACTCGCGCGATGCTTTCGCGGAACGCAGCAGGGTGGAACGGGATTCTACGAACGAGGATTGTGTGAATGTATCGAACACAACGATATAGCTAGGTATTTGGACGAAGGAGAAGACAGACTGAGGGAGCAGTCCTTGCTCCGCGATAAAGCTATTAATGATGTGGAAATTTCGCCGGAAACGTTGCAGCTCATCGTAGAGATGGGTTTCTCGGCGCGCGCTGCTCAAATGGCGGTAATGCGACTACGCGAAAGAAGTCGCACCGAAGAAATCAACGCGGAAACAATCGCTGAATATTTGCTTGCGCACCCGGAGATACAGGAAGAAGCAAACAAACATCAAAACTCGAGTAATGCTGCAACTGATGCATCCGATGGTAAAAATGACAAAGTGGCAAAATCAAAGAAAAAGATAGGTTCTCCAAAAATGAGGAAAGACTCTTCATCTGGCGAAGACGATTCGCTCTCTAAGCCTTTGGAGGAGCGTCTGAGAGAGCGAGTTCCAGAACTCACTGAATCTCTGTGGAAAATTCTTTGGCTAAAGACACATAGTGTGGCACTTGTAAAATCGAACATCGAAGTTTCAGCGAAGGATGAACAAGAATGTGAGGACGACTCTGCTTTGCTCTTTGAATTTGTCGAAGTGGTTTGCGATGCCTTCCTCCTCGATGTAAACGAAGCGAAAATAAACGACATCCGTCGCAAGTCTGTCGCTAAAATTATCATGAAGTCACCATTTAAAGGGTTTCCAGAAGCGCACGTCACGAACGAATTGCTCAGTAAGTACATTGAAGCGTCACCTGCGAAAGAGTTGGGTAAGTTAGGTATACCACTGTATAATGATGTGTTGATAGATGCGATTGTTGGGATCCAACAACAAGCCATGTTGCTGCTTTGCTCGCGAGATTCAAACTTTCGAGAAATTTTCCAAGAGATGAATGGATTGGCAGTTGAAGACTACTTGAAAAGAATCGAGATACTTGTGGAGCACTCGCACGTTTCACTTTCAGGTCGCGAAAAAGCAACCAATATCGTTGCCGCATCACCTTTGTGTCGCTTTCGGAAGATTGTTCAAACGACCATAATGGTTCTACACATGTACGCTCAGTGGCTACCGGCAGAAAGTGGTATGTCCTCTCCACTAAATGGACCATTTTCTGATGCTAGCTCTCTTGGTGGCAATGTTAGCGCGTTTGCGAAAGAGATAGGTATAATCGGCGGCCGACCGTTTGGTTCTGTCGCCAAAGCTGAGCAAAAACGCATCATCGAGTCGCTCGATGCCATACTTCGATTTTATGCGTGGGCGCAATCGCCGAATGTCTATGAAAAACAGATGTATTCGCCGCCGACTATCAGTCCTTGTATTCCCACGGTTTTTGTCGATAGCGATGCTGCGATTGAAGCGACGAGGTGTCCTCTTACGAGAAAAAAATTGCACGAAATTCGTCAACCCGTACGATTAAAGGATAAAACGTACGAAAAGAGCGCGTTGCTTCATAAATATAATCTATGGTGTGCAATATCTGGGAGTTCAACTCTCGAAAGCTACGATCACGTGCGTCTCCTTGGCAAGGATATTCCAAACGATCATAAGGGCCCTTTTAAGACACCAGACGGAGAAACGCACGACAAGGTCGAAGTAGAAAAAGCACTCGTGACTTGCGATATCGAAGCTGCAAACTTCAAGGCCAAGTTTTACAGTAAGGTGCCTAATGCCAATAACCCAGGTACATGCGCTCCTCAGATTCAAGCCGCGTTGACACTTTTGGAGCATTTTACAAAATCCTATGAAAACGTGACAACTTGGCTCAGTAATAATAAGCGCAAAGAAGCACCAAATATACTTCTACCCAAATTGTGGGGATGCGAAGTTTTGATGCTGCTGAGATCGCTCCCGCAACACTCGTTCATTGCGTTCACCAACTTGCTAGCATCGATATTTCGCCATGTCGCAGAGGACCCAAACACGCTGCGCTACGCCATGGAATGCGAAATAAAAAAATCGCTTGAGGCTGCATTCCATTCAAGCGATGGCGGTATGGTATCGGCATCCGTATTTCTGACCTTAATGTCTCCGGTGATGGCTCGAGATGTGCACACTTTCTTCGTTGCTTTAGAAAAGTGTGCATATTGCGTACCGGTGCCAAATCCAAAAGAGAATAAAAAAGGTGAATTGCTCATTCTTCCGCGTTTTGAAACAGAGAAGAAAAATGTGAACGAATTGGGGACGGACGTGTCAAAAAACACAAAGGTAGAAAAAATCGACCGAGAATCGAACGAAGGAGATAGAATTCCACCGCCGTCAAAATCGTTTGTTCAGCTTGTCCGTACACTCCTCAAGGTCGTCAAGGGAAACACTGTGGCTGATTTAAAGCTTGCCTTTGCAGATGGCCCGGTACCGGCACCGGAAACTCTCACCACGCCGAATTCTTCAAACCTGGTCCCACTGTTTCACACTCACGATCGCTACGAAGAGCCGTACGGCCGATCAACGGATATCCATGCCATCGCAAAGGTTAAATTTGCTTTGAGACTTCTGTCAGAGTTCATAGAAGTACACGCTGCTGCTGGTGCGGTCCTCGTAGAGCTCGATAAAAGTGATGCGTCTGTTGGAGGGGTTTTGACGCACACGTTTTGCAGATTGATCTCAAAGGAGACGACTTCTTGGAATGAGAAATTAACGGCGCTGGGAATACACGAGCCGCCAACGTGTCCAGAGCAGATTCCTTCCGGCATAAACGGTTATAAAAACAATAGTTTCCCGGCTTGGCAAGGAGCAGAACGTGCGGCGCATTTTCTAGCGACGTGTACGATTCGCGTTCCGGGCTGTCGAGAGTTATTCTTCTCAATGGTTGCTCAATTACTTCAGAATGATTTTACTGTAGTTTCCGGCTCGTACAAGTCGCAGAGTAGTAATGCGCGATACCAAGGACATCTTCGCGCTGCTCTGGATATTCTCGCGACGATTGTGGCGCATTGCATGCCTTCGCGATCAGAATCTATAAGGGACATATCGAATAAACTCTCTTCTGCCAATTTTCAAAATGGCGAAACACTCGCTGCAATGCACCGCCACAAAATTCTTCCGTTGCTTTTGAAATCTGTAGAGAATCACTGCGTTGATGAACTGCAAGGCGGCAATCGCCCTGAGCTCGGTATTCTAGACGCAACACTTACCGTCATAGATAAATTATCGAATGTGTACGAAAAAATGTCGAAGGAAATCCCCGCATCTGGAGATCAAGATAAGGGGCGGAATGGTCAGCGTCACCTCGAACAAAGTCTTATCGCTGTGATCGATGCGGTGCTGCGCGAAGATGATGAGAATGAGAATAGCTATAACGAGGAGGAAGAAGATGCTATGCTCGCAGATGAAGAAGCTATGATGGAAGACATGCGCGCAATGGAAGATGCGGAGCTAGAAGAAGCAATTTACGAGGACATGACGACAAGTGACGATGACGACGATGCCGGTGATGAAGAAGCAGGTTTCGAAGTAGGATCGGAATCTGACGATGCTTCAAGTGACTTAATCATCGATGGAGATGACTCTGATGATGGTGAAAACGGCACCGACGATGATGATGCAGGAGATGAAGAGGACGATGGCGAAGATCACCTAGACGACTACAGTGATGATGAACTCGATCCCGAGGACGAGAGAGAGATGGAGAGGCTTGTAGAGCGCGGTATGATCGATGAATATGCCCGAGAAGATGGAGAAAGCTTGGTTCCAATCGGACTAGCCGAAAGTGATGGAGATGATGCTACCTCCGCAGATGATCCTGAAGATGGTTATACAGATGAAGAAGGAGAGGAAGATGACGAGGAGACGGAAGAGGATGAAGAAGGTGATTTTGAAAATCCGAACAGTTTTATCGATGAGGAGAACGTTGCGATCGGTCCAAATGGCGAGGAAGTGATGAGTCGCGATCAAAGTGGCGCAAATATTGCGCGTATTGGTGGCTCTGTGCGTGATACTAACCGTGATGTGGGCGTTTCTTTTCTTGATGACGCAGTGTTTGTACGCAATCCCGGCGGCGCGTTCAGAAGAGGTGGGGGTTCATTTCGCGGGGAAGCTGCTGATCCATTTTTGGCTGAGCAGTTTCAAGGTCCCCGCATGACGATAAATGAGGTGGTCCATCGAGCTCATGAATACGGAGCTAATGAAAGGGGGAGGAGAGAGAGAGAAGGGGAGGAAGCAGAAGAGGAGGAGGAAGATGAAGAAATATTCGTTGGCAACGAGGATGATAGCGAATTGGCTGACGATGACAGCGGGTTTCACAGCGATATCGAATTATCCTTAGACTCTGGTCTTGGCCGTGTCATGCGAAGAAGAGAGCGAGAAGGGGATGGTAATAACAACCGATCGAGTCCTACTAACTCTTTAGACGTTGGTTTAGAGTTAGAGTTAGAGACTTACGCGGATTTGGAACCGACCGGGCTTCCGGAAAATCCCATCCAGCAGATGAACGTATTCGAACTTACGGTTGAAGATCTTCGTCGTCTTGCGAATGGAGAGTATACTCGACGAGAACGAGAAGCCTCTTCGTTTGGTGGTCCCCGTCGTGAAGACACGGGTACGGCGTACATTACGAATATGGATGGTGGACGAAATATTCGAGCGAGACTCAGATCGCGATTCGGCGAACGATACCTTTGCGAATGCGAGGATGCACAAGGAATGGGGATATCGAGAAGACATCTACCGTCACGGCGGGCATTTCCTGATGCGCATCCTCTCGTAGTAAGAGATGATTGTCCTAATGTTACCTCATACGCCATTGAGATGAGATGTGCTGCAGATGGTGCCACGTCGAGCGTTCCGCCTATTGCCCAGTCGATTTGTGTTAGAACTAGAGTAGATGATATGCCGAATGATGCTTACATTCGCTGGTCTGCTCAAATGATTCGTGAACACAATGTAACGACGGGTCCAGATGGTCAGCGGTATTGGCAACAAATGCATTTACGTGTCAACAGTTCCAATACAGATGAATTTGCACATCGATCGGCAAATATGCCAACGCCTATCGCGGACGCACCTCCAGATGTTGTGAATAGAATGCGAGATGTTTTGCGAACATTGTCCAGTGATTTTGCGAGATTTGCTCGATCATCAGGAAACCCCATGCTTCAAGGTGCTTCTTCAAGTCCAGATAATCTTGATTCGTTTGATCCCTACGGCTTTGTTGATATTAATGGCGAGCCATATCTGACCAGGAATCAAATACTGTCCCCCGAGGCTGGCGGCGCGTCTAGAGGTGAAAGGCACCAAGAAGATATGGGCAGAATTAACGTCGATTTTGATGGCACCGGAAACGATCTTTTATCTATGAGTGGTGTGTTGATATATTGTGGAAATCTTGTTCTGAACGGCGAAGTCGATCAAGACGCTCTTGGAGAAACGGCGATATCTCCTGAACCTGCTTGGGATTTGAGTGGTTTACGCGCAAGACGACATGCCTGGACGGATTCAGCGAGGTCAATTCTAGGAAACGGATCAACCGCGCTGGCACCAAATGCCCCGTTGACTAGAAGTGAGAGAAACTTGGTTTCAACGTCGATTTCAACGGTCTTAAGAGCGCTTACTAATGAAGGCTTGCGCACGAGCGAACAACAGCAACAACAACAACAGAGGAGAAGTGTAGAGCGAGATAAAAAAAAGGGAAAGGAAAGCACGGACAAAACACCGAGAGAGACGGAGAAGGGGAAAAGCGGCGGATCATCTCCTATCGGCAGTATGGAAAAAGAGGAAGCACTCAAAAAAGATGATACTGCTCGTTCTAATACTGAGAACGGTGAGGTAGATCTCTCCATTTTCAATGACGACGCTTCTTGGATACCGGAAGCGATGGAAAAGCTCTCCCTCGAATCACCGGATAAAGCATCGTTGAACGCTTTGCCAGAGAATATAAAAACCGAGCTTTTACGTTATAACGTAATTGTGAAACGTTTAAATGAATCGCCTCCGAAAGAGTTGCATCAAACGCGGAATTTTGATGAGGTGGATGCGACGTTTTTAGCAGCCTTGCCGCCAGACATTCAAAAAGATGCGCTCTCTCAGGCAAAATCTATACTTGAATCTGCGAGATCGTCGATGTTGCTGAATAGAAAGCGAGCAATTGAGTCGAAAAAAGTGGCGCTAGACCGCGCTGAGAAACAAAAGAAAGAGGAGCTGCTAAAAGAAAAAAACGAGGAAAAATGGGCACAGTCAAAAGAAGCCTTGGATATTGCAAAGAGGACCTTGAAAATCACCCCGTATCGAGTTGAGATGCCCGATTTGACCAAAGAAGATGCGCGATGCCTTTTAATCTGCGAAAACTTATGCAGAAGGTTTCAAAAAGAGTCCTACCAACGCGCGCTTTTGAGTTTATCGACGTTTGCTGTGTGCAGAGATACATTCATAACAGAAATATGGTCGATGATTGACCCTGTTTTATGCCAATCAGATACGTCCTTGTCGGTCCTTCGACAATTAGATGTGAAGATGGATCGATATGGATTTGTTCACAGCGAAGCTCGCGCTCGACGGGCTCTTGCTACAATGCACTGGCTCACACAACACCAGGGGAAGTTTAGTAGTCGGCTACCTTCGATTTCTGCGACGACGGTGTGTGGTTCACCCATGGGTATTACTGTCTTTGAACGTCTTTTGGAATCTCTCAGTAGTCCGGTGGCTCTCAAACACCCGGGATCTATGCTAGCGAATCAGCTCTTGATCTTGAACGAATCTTTTCGCGCGACAAAGATATCGAAGATCAAAGGTCGTGCCAGTGAAAAACATCTCGATGAGAACGTAAACCAGGCTAGATTGACGTTTGACAAATTGAAACCCCATCAACTCGAACCGCTGGCGAAACTTTTGGACGCGCTCTCTTTCATCAACCAAGGTCGCTTCGGTAATGCCGTTCTTTCTCACGTCAATTCACTGGTGCGTCACTTTGCGACGGCTTCTCAGAAGCAAGCGAGTGTATTGACGGATGCGCTACTCAAACAAGCAAAGATATCGAGAGTCTTTGCGGAGACGCAATTAAACTTATGCTCGACAGGTAATACTGATACGCATATGTTACACGCTGGGTGCGATTCAATCCTTCGAGTCGTGCGAGCGCTCGCGCAGTTGACAAAGCAGCGCGCGCAGGGCGCGAAGTCGGATAAGAGTAATTCTGGGCGACGGGTAGTGCCAGATACTTTTGCGGGAGCATCCCCCATGGATGCCTCCCAAAAGCCTTCAACGATGAAAGTTGGTGAAGAATCAAAGGATGAAGAAGCGCCGGGTGAAAACGCACTTTTAAAGCTTTCCGAAGCTATGAAACCGGCGTGGAAAGCGCTCTCTACTGCCGCGCAAAAAGTTGAGGCACTCGTCACGCCACACAAGCCTGGTGCTGCTCCTCCGCCAGCTCCACTCGCTATAACAGCGATGCTTCCAGCAGTGGAGGCGTATTTTGCCCTTGCCGATGCGCTGGCGCCAGATCAGCTCGAGGAAGTCTCTAAAAAGATGGCAGAGAAGCAACAAGAACGAGATGAAGTGGCATCTCCGGGAAATGCCGACCAGACAATGAATGCGACGAGCGCTGCTGCTGTCAATAGAACCGCAAATAACACGCCGATGAAATTGTCCCAACCCTCTCGAGCGTCAACTCCTGGTTTACTTCGTGCGTCCAGCGTCAAGTTCACTTCTAATCTTGGATTAGATGCATTACTCGAAAATACCACCATAGCAGAAGAGCTGAAATCAAGACTATCCACCGAAGCTTGGAAGTTTGCCGAGAGGCATCGTGGCGTCATAAACGCACTACTTCGACGGAACCCGCAATTACTGACGACGTCTTTGAAAACTTTACTCCGAACGCCAGCATTGGTGGATTTTGATGTTAAACGGGCACACATTCAACTCAAACTAAAAAAGGAGAAGGAAAAATACGTCTCCCGTGGAACATCAAAGCTCAAAATTCGCAGATCGCATCTATTAGAGGATTCATACAATCAACTGCGGGCGCGAACGCAAGAAGAAATGAAAGGTCGCATGCAAATCGTCTTTGCGGGTGAAGAAGGGATCGATGCGGGCGGTTTAACGAGAGAATGGTATCAAATCCTCGCGCGAGAAATCTTCAATCCCGATCGGGGTCTGTTCCAACTCGCTCCGAGCGGCGAAGCGTGCTACGAGCCAAACAAGCATTCCTCGATTAATCCGGAACATTTAAGATATTTCCGTTTCGTCGGTCGATTAATTGGTAAAGCTTTGTACGACGGGGTATTACTCGACGCGTATTTCACGCGACCAATTTATAAGCATCTCCTCGGGCAACCGTTGACGTTTGAGGATATGGAAGGCGTCGATCCAGACTACTACAAAAATATCAAATGGATGCTTGATAACGATATCGAGGGTGTTTTGGATTTGAACTTCAGCGACACGCAGAATTTTTTCGGGGAAACGAAGACAGTGGACTTGATTAAAAACGGGCGAAACGTTTCGGTGACAAATGTAAATAAGCTCGACTACGTCAACTTGATTACGGCATTCCGAATGACGGACGCAGTCAAAGATCAACTCGAGGCATTCATAGAAGGATTCACTGAAGTAGTTGATCGCGATGTTATCGGTGTTTTAAACGCCAGTGAGCTCGAACTTCTCATTTCCGGTACGCCCGATATTGACTTGGACGATTTAAAGGTGAATACGGAATACCACGGTGGTTATACGGCTACGAGTCCGCAAATTCGCTGGTTTTGGGAAATCGTGCGCGAGATGAATGTTGAAGATCGCGCGCGCTTGCTGATGTTTTGTACCGGTACGTCTAAAGTTCCACTCGATGGCTTTGAGAAGTTGCGCGGTATGAGTGGTTTACAAAAATTTCAAATACACAAAGCGCAGGCAAACGACCCGAATCAATTGTGCACGGCGCACACATGTTTCAACCAATTGGACTTGATTGCCTACGATACCAAGGAGGAATTAAAAGAAAGATTACTCTATTCTATACGCGAAGGAAGTCAAGGTTTTGGTTTTGCCTAGTTCAGTTTGTAAACAAGGTGATGAATAAAACAATACGCGGTGCTTCATTAACATTCGTAATATACAAATTATTAATACCTCTTTTTACAACGCGAGTTTTCGCTTGATGTTTGAATCTTCCTCTGTTTCTTTTTTCGCAAACTTGCGCTGAAGTGCATCAAAAGGCGCCCGTCTTGCTCGACCGGCTGAATTCAAAATGGCACTATTCTCGTCCTCATTCAAACGCCCGTCCTCCGTAGGACGCGCTTTCTTTTTTGCCGAGTGTGAAAGATATCCTTTATCCACGTTCAATTTCCACTCCTTTTTATCTCCGGCTGACAAACTTACGACAAATTCAAACTCATTGAATTCCTCGTCGCTCTTATTCTTTTTGTTCTTTTCCTCCAAAAGTGTTGACGATGTCGCGACCACCGCGCAGTTGGCATCTCGAAGCAACTCATACGCTTCAGCTCGCAACGCGCTCGATTCCATTTGACTCAAATTGTCTCTCACGATAACCAACGTCGCTTCTCTGGCCACCGCTCTGGCCACCGCAACCGCGACGCGTTCGCTTCTAGTGAGCACATTGTTCCAACCCGTCACTCGGCATTCTTGGATTGCCTCACTTGAACAAAAACGCCCGAGCCCAAGTCGCTCAAGAATTGGAAAGACAAACAATTCATCATCTGGAGTGTTAACGGAAACATCGTTGCCAAGTAGCGTTTCGCCATCCCTGGGGAAATTCGGGTATTTTGGCACCACTGCAATATTTTGTCTTCTTTTCAAGAGTAGAGAGAACGTGGTGTCGTCTCCATCGCGGATCATCTTTGCACCGGCAGTGCTACCATCCCTGCTCTCCTTTTCCGTATCGATCTCGACGTATTCTGTGCTAGGATATCCTTCACGATCGTACGAAAAGTCATCCGTAAACAGCCCGTTGGAGCAAATACCAGTATTAAATCGAGAAACGATGGAACCAGTGCCAGCGGAATGCAATCCACAAAACGCTCGCAGCAAAGTTGTTTTGCCGCAACCCGGTGGTCCAGATATGCAACACAACTCTCCAGCGTTGAGTTCGAAATCTAAGGATTCTACCAATGGTCTTGCTCTTGTTTTTACACTATTCGCGCTTACGTACGACGCGTCTTCGTACAACGTCAACTTTTCACACTCCAAGATTGGTTTTTGCGCCCAGTTGATTTCGCCATCATCCTCTCGCCGATACACGATGTCGCCGTGAGTGAATTTGTGCACATCTCGCGCTTCAACGACCGCTTGAAGCTTTAATACGTTCGCGCAATGTGTCTCCGCGGCATCTAAAACGACCGATCCAAATCTTCCTTCGCCATCCGCGCTCGAGAAGAATAGTTCTTCGAGCTTCACGAAGGCGTTGTGGGTGGATGTAATCGCAGCAACGCAAGCTTGACCAATACCAAACGGTTTCTCAGATTTAGCAGTCAATAGGACGCTCGCAATAATAGTCCAATTGTTGATGAAAGCACCGAGCGCGATAGATTTTGATCCAGAGAAATACGTATCCACGCAGCGCCGCTTGACGAGCTCGAGTGCATTTTTGACGTTTGGGAAGAGCGCCAGGGACGTCGCGTTCAGTTTCGCCCGAGACGAGGAGACAGAGGAGGAGGAAGAGGATACCAAAGATAATCCATCATCAAACCCGTCTTCTTCTAACGCGTACGGTGCACTCAGGGCCCTCGCATCTCTCAACGCCACCGCAACGGTTTCCCTCGCCTTCTTCGCGACGAATTCTCCTCCTCCGCCTCCTTCGCTCCTTTTCCCTCGCATTTTCTCACTTCTCTTCTTCACCCTCGCGGTGGCAAACGCGAATGCCAGCGCCATCAAACACTTCTCTCTGCCAAAATGCATGTTCAAGACTCTCCCATGGTACGCCAAAGCTAACATCGACTCAATCAATCCAAAACCAGCATAACACGCGCGTTCGCACGCCATTGGTATCCCAAACGCCACGATATCTTCCGCTTCCATCAATACTCTCAAGAGCATCATCGTCACATCGCTCTCCGCGTTATTATTATTATTATTATTATTATTATTATTATTATTATTACTCCTCTTTACTTTCCCGCAATCGTCGTCGTCGTCGTCCAAAATAGACTCTAAATCTAACAATCTCCTCCGTTCGAACAACTTCCTC
>Ga0213868_10002684_pt1 | contig 16913 bp, 7 predicted proteins | sample PICome_9_FD_160087 | JGI IMG/M metagenome (GOLD analysis project Ga0213868, IMG submission 160087) | Coastal seawater microbial communities near Pivers Island, North Carolina, United States - PICO127 | ecosystem: Environmental > Aquatic > Marine > Coastal | place: USA: North Carolina | collected...
AAGAGATTGTGGGGTATAGACGCTTAGAAGAGCTTAACGAGCGCCTGACAGGCTTCAGTACGCGCATATTGAAGTCAGAATGCCTAGACCTACCCGAAAAGCTTTACACGAAGCGCTACGTGCCTCTCACGGCGGAACAGGGAAAGCTGTATAACCAGATGAAAGACATGGCCTTGGCCCAACTGGACAACGGAGAGTTAGCCACGACTACCAGTGTCCTGACACAGATTATGCGCTTGCAGCAAATATGCTGCGGTCATTTTACTCCTGACATAGGAGAAACCAGAAGCTTGGACAGTAACCGTCTGGACGAGCTAATGAGCATTACGGAAGAGCTTCAGGGAAAATGTATAATTTGGGCATCGTACACCCACGATATTCAACGGATACATTCTGCCCTGCGCGACTGCTTTGGGCCCGAAGCAGTCGCACTTTATTACGGGGAGACGCCCCAAGAAGAGCGCCAACAAATCGTTGAGCGCTTTCAAGATCCAGAGGACCGCCTGCGGTTTTTTGTGGGCCAACCAAAGACGGGCGGTTATGGGATTACCCTGACCGCCGCAACGACGGTGATTTACTTCAGCAATAGCTACGATTTGGAGATACGCCTGCAATCAGAGGACAGGGCGCACCGAATTGGCCAGAAGAACACTGTCACCTATATTGATATGGTGTCGCCGGATACGCTAGACGAAAAGATCCTTACCGCATTGAAGAATAAGGTGAACCTTGCTGAAACTGTCTTGGGAGAAGAAGCTCGGAGTTGGTTCCAGTAAGCATCTGTTCAATCCCTTCCAGAGAATATTTTTGTTGCAGGTTTTGAGGCGGGGCTAAGTCTGCAAGCGGTTGCCCAATTATTTCCTGCGGTAACGTTGGACGCTGCATGGGCCGTGGGCCGTCATACGTGACAGAAGGTCTAGCACGAGGGCGCGGAGCAGGCGGACGCTCTTCTGAAGCCATGTTCATAAAGGTAGAAAACGCTTCGGGAGAGTCTGTAAACGCTTCGTATTGCGCAGGCTCGTTGGGGTTTATTCCCTGTCCTGCCGCGGCGACCCGCAACGGATACTGTACGGCCTCATCGTCCAATGCGCTCAAGTCACGACCCTTAGCCAAGTAATCGTTAAAGTTTCCGGGCCCAGCGTTGTAGGCGCGGAGCGCATCTTCCATCGTATCGTATTCGTTGCGCATGGCTTTAAGATACCGCGAGCCAAACTCTACGTTTAGATCGGGCATGAACAATAGTTGTGTTGCTGTCTCAGGGGTTTCTTCGTCTACGACAAAGCCTTGTTCGCGAGCAAGCTCAAAGATGGTTGGAAGCCCGTAACCCGGTTTCATGGCCGTGGACGGCAAAACCTGCATCAACCCAATGGCTCCGTCTTCACTGACTGCCTTTGGATCGTTACTGCTTTCTGCCATTATTACAGAGGGCACGATTGCGTTTATTTCATCATCAATAGAGGACGGCCCGCCCTCGTTCATACGACGGGCTGTTTCACTAAGTGATCCTATTCCCTGTGGCGTTGGACCGCGATCCGGAGGCGGGCCGGATACCTCGCCGCCCATCGCATATTCGGAAGAATTTCGCATAATAGTTTTATTTCTTTCGTTGATTATGTCAGCATACCTTTGTGCCGCCAAAGCCTGCTCGGCAAATTCAACAATGTTTTCAGGTGTGTTTTGCGGACCTTCGTCTAAATATCGATCTATTTCCGCACGGCCCCCTGTTTCCCTAAAAGCTTCCATAGAAGTTGGCGAAGTAATTGATTTCTGAATTGCTAAATCCGGACCAAAAGCTTGTCCCCCAGACATGGCGTTTTCTCGCACTAAATCCTGCATTAAAGCCAAACGTTCCGCGGGCGTTGTTGGACGACGCTCTTTGCGGTCAAAAGTAAAAACAGGCGCATTAGGATTGTTAAAAAAATACTTCGCACCACGGTTGATTGTTTCATCCTTTTCAAAACCCTCCGCAATTTTCTCATGCGCGTAATCGGAATAGTCAAAATCAGGATCGTTTACACGACGCTGACGGTCTTGCTGTTGCTCTAACTTATACAGTCTAAGAATTTTTAAATAATCTTCTTTAGATAAGCCTAACTTTTTCGCGGTAGGATACCCCTGTTCTACAATACGAAAAAGCCTTTCTAAACCACGATGCCGCATTTCATGGGCCGCAACTCCTTTTGAAGAATAATCTTCCGGACTAATTAGTATCCTATCATTGTTAGGGTTAAAATGAGAACCCTGCGACCTATCATTTGAGCGATCATACATCATGTCGTAATCAATTTTATTAACGTCGAAACCCATCTCCGCCAACGGGTCCATGTGCGGCTCTAAATCAACGCGGTACTCAATATCCCCTAAAGAATAGTTTATTTTAGCCTCGCCGCCCTCGTTCATACGACGGGCAGTCTCGCTCAACGAACCAACGCCCTTGCGCATCTCGCCGCCGTCGGCTTTTTCATCTATGACCCGAAAGAAGCCTTCGCGCATGGGTGTTTCATATTGAGGAAACTTTCTGTCAGAAACATCGCCAGTGTTGAAATCGCTAAATACCGTGCCACCACGGGCTTGAATTTCTTCCGGTGTTTCTTTTGGTGTTTTTAAACGTTGTTTCAAGCCAAGCTCAGAAAAAGAATAGGTTTGCCCCGTTTTTAAACCAGAAGTGTCCAAAGTTGCAGACCGCATAACTTCCATACCTTTTGCGCGAGGGTTAGCTTTTGTGGTCACAATTACGGGTATTTCTGGAATCCCAAGCTCTAGTGCAGCTTGCAAACGATGGTGTCCTTGACCAATATTAATACCACCGTTTGACATAACGACTTCAATCTCAATTGGTTTTTTGATGCCCTCGTTAAAAATATTCTCTTTAAGCGTTTCTTTTCCGGAAGCCTGAAATTTCTCCAGCACCCCCGGCATGTTCGCCATGTCACCGCTTTCAAAATCCCCACCAAACTTACCAACGTCATAACGCGGAAAGTTAAATTGAGCTACGTTGTCCGCAATAGTCTGGGTATTAACATACTCTACCTTTGGGTTCTCAAAGGCTCTTTGTGGGTAAGGAACTTTCAAGCGCGTTGCAGCGTCCACCACCTTTTTGTTTATCGCCTCGACACTTTCGCCGTCGGCCTCGCCTTTAATTATTATGTTTCTTAATTGTTCCTGTTTTAATGGTTGTTGATTAGAAGTTACATATTTGTCGCCTTCCGTCATTTGAAGATCCCGCGGCCTGTCAATAATCGCGGAGTTATTCCTAGCTCTGTTTTCACCAACACGGTAATCTTCGACGTCTTCTACGACGGTACGAGCATACGGATATTGGAATATGCCGTTGTCTTTAACCTCTAACAAACCGCGGCGTTGTATTTCTTCTGCGAGCGGGATCATCTGTTCAATGTACTCATCCTCACTGACCATTCTAAAGTCAGTCAAAGCCTGAGATATTTCTTCTAACGACTCATCCGCGGCTTCAGCAATTTGTTTGGGCCCAATATCAGAAATAAGCTCGCGCAAATCCATTTCTGTAGTTGCGTCTAAATCATATGCAAGTTTCTCAGCATTCTGTATAGCTTCGTTGTAGGCTTCTGCGGATGCTTCGTCGTAGTCGCGGCTCATGGTAGAACCATACGGCATATCGTCCGCAGCGTCGTAGGCCTCTTCCATCTCACGGCGCAAAATCTTCATGTTTTGGGTAAAAATATCAATAGGATTCGGAATAGGTTTAAGCTTTTTAACCGCCGCAGGAACTCTCTCCAAAGCTTCTGTGATTACGTCTGGAGCAATGGCTGCAATGCCTCCCGTAGCTACCGCGCCTTTCATAAACGCACGGCGGCTAGGGTCTGAAACATCGTCTACCACAGCTTGCGGCGCACCCGTTGGAGTAAGAATATCCAAAACAGTAGCTTTTACGGGTTGCTTGGCTAACGAGCCTAAACCCATCATGGCCAAAGGAGCCGCGGTTTCAATACCCGCTTCTATTAAGGCGGCTCTGCGTTCTTCCGGACTTAGATCTGTATCTGCGGCGCGTCCACTAGCACTCATACCCCGCAGAATACCTTGGACAGGATCTATAGCAGAAGCAAGGTTTAAAGCCTGCCGACCTGTTTCTTTAAGCTCTGGCGGAATAAACGAACCAAGGCCCTTGGAATTTGTCCGGACCCGTGGGCCGCGGTTGGTTTCTACTGGTGCGGGAACGTCAGCCATTAGCTCATAATACCTTGGTACATGTACGGCGGCGCTTGCTCGTTACCAAACAGGCGGTCTACTCCGCCTTGAGCAAACATGTCCCTGTTTATTAAAGGATTCCCAGATGGACGATAAGAATTATTTTCAATCATGCCAAAATTTGTTCCGTCACCCCGATAATTAGGATCGTTCCTTAAGCGTTTGTATTCGCCCATCAAGTTTAGCGACGGAAATTGTTGTTGATAATCCATCAACTCTTGCATCGTGCTAAACTGACCCGGACCCGGCATCTGTGGACCGGCCATTATACCCGCAGAAATCCTGTTTTCAGGCTGCGCTCCCAACAAACCCACAGTTCCACCCGTGCCCGACACAATATCCCAGCCTTGATACGTTCCGCCTCTGCCATTAGGCTTTTCCGTATACTCATACGTCGTATTTAATTCAGGATCAAAATACGTGTCACCCACATTTGCAGGAGCACCAAAATCAAAGCCTTGATCACTAGGCTTTTCTCTAAAAATGGGGTCTGTTCTATCTATGGGCAATGGTCTATAATCACCACCGTCAGGGCGTTGCGGAAAAACCGGGTCTAAACGTGCATCAGGCCTCCTTATGTCCTGCCGAAACGTAGACGGCACAAGAACGTCGGAGCGCGAGACGGGATTATAACCTCCAAAAAATCGAAAGTCTGTGCTGCTAGGTACGCCTGTTCCCTCGTCACCTGTTCCCCCGTCACCTGTTCCGTCCATCACAATGTCTCCTAAGCCAGTTCCCTCGTCCCCACTCAGAACGCTGGATGATGGATCAGAAGTATCCCCATACAATGCTCTTTGAATATTATTCTGCTCCATCGTTCTCTGCGTACTGTTTACAAAATCAGCCGCGTCACTGAGGGAATACCCTCTTTCTACTAAACGATTAATTTGTTCATTGGGGTCATTTTGAAAAGCTCCGCCTGACAATATGTTAGACAGGCCCATTTGGACATCTTGTCCAAACCGATTTAAAAAACTTCCAAGGCCGCTTTGTGTAGGGTTTGCGGGGGCTTGTTCTTCCAACATTTCTGGGCGAAATTGATTTGTAGCCATTTGTGCGCCACTAGACTGCGAAAAATTGGTTTGCGGTCTATTGGCAAAGCGAATTAAAGAATTAAGAGGATTATCCGTAGCCTTTTCATATTGATCATTTCCAAAAACATCGCGATTCCTGCCAAAGGCGGAAGTGTCAATCCGTCCGCTGCCCGTAAGGCCCTGACTGTGACGGGCTTGTGTCGCCATGTGCCTCGCTTGGTTACCACGGTTTCCTGAAAGCGCTTCATCTTCTTCGTACTTGCTTGAAAAAGGACCAGAATAATCTTTATTACTAAACGTAGCCATCTTTTACTCCATTAAACTAGCAATACCGCCACGGCGGAAGGTCCGTGGTTGTTGAACCAACATACCCGATATGGGGTCATTAGGGAACAGTGCGGCATATGTTTGACGCACCTGTGGATTCGTCCCCGCCCCACTGGAGCTAACTGATGGGGCGGGGAGAGCCGCCTGAGTGGTGGGAGTACCTACAGGCTGCGAGCGTGGGACATTACGTCCTTGAGAAGCTGCGGGAGGTTGTGGACTAAGCTGCATAGGCTTTCTGTCCTCACGTGGTCTGTTGCGTCCGCGCAGGTTTCTTTGACCTTGTGGAGTTGTTTCCTCTTGGGAAGGTACGGCTTCTGGTAACGCTTCGGGCTCAAACTCCTCTTCTTCTAGCAGAAGGGATCGTAGAATTACGGCATCACGTTTAGCTAATTGGTTGACTCCGAACTCAGCCATCAAATTGTTCAGACGCTCTGTGCTTGCAGCGTCTTGCTTTGCATTACGAATATCAAGCAGCATTTCAGAAAACTTTTTGGGGTCTTCCATCATTTTCTGCATTGTTTTAACAATGGCGGTTTCTGGTGCAACCAGCAAGATGTTTTGCAAGGCTTGCGAGCCTTCTTCTGCCGCAATCATGCCGCCGCCAATACCACCACCCGTAGTACCTAAACCAATCTTACTGAGCATGTTGTTAAGGGATTCTTGAGACTTTTGACCAAGCGTAGCACCTAAGATACGAATACCCGTGCGCTTTGACTGCGTTGGGTTCTTAAACAAAACGTTCTCAAGGTTGCCCTGTTGAAAGGCTTCTTCAACGTTAATCATCTCACGCAAAGATTGCCGTATGATGGTAACTTCATCCTCAGTCACGAGGTCATTTTTTCTCATCCAATTCATCAGCGTATTGTCAGCGTCTTTGATCCCCGGAGGTTTCGTAAACAACGTATCAAAGATGTTTTTGGGATTGATGCTAAGTCCATCTCCGCCGCCGCGCATGATGGCATAGTTCATTATAGCGGACCTCATACCCTGTTCAGCGTCGCCAACAGTGAACTTTGTACCATCCTCTGAAAAGATATTCTTGCGGGGCTTAGTGGTTACCTTTACCTCTCCGTTTTGCAAAATGCGGGCTTTCTGTTCATTACGAACCCCATTTAACATGAAGTTAAGATCCCTAAACGGATTGTCCTGCCCCATTATTTTAGCAACCGCTTTACCCGGTTTTTCTGTTCCAAGATTAGCAGCTAACTCAAAAGCTTTCATTTCAGGGTTTTGTTTAAAAAATTTATCCGGATCTATGCTGGAAAACAACATCTGTGCTTTGCTGGCACTTTTAAGATCTTTAGCCAAGTTAGGCATCGTTGCTAAAATCTGTTGATTTGCTGGATCCGCTTTAAAATCTCTTAGACGTTTAGGATCAACCATCTTAATGGTTTGATTTGGATCGTTTGGATCAGGGCGATCCACCATAATTTTAGAAGCAGTGTACCGAAAAGCGTTTTCGTAAGCGTTAGCAACGTCTCCCGCATACTCCGCAGCGTCGCTTTCAGGCAGTCCCATCTGAGTTCTAATAAACTGATTTACAGTTTCAAGCTCATTAAACCGACGCAGAACGGAATCATTTCCACCCTTAAACATATAATCCAACATGCCTTCAGGCGTGACCCGCGGTCTGCCAAGCGGGTCTGCATTACCAAGATCCCCCAAAAAGGTTCTCTGTGTCAAATCACGCCGTGCTAACGTGAAGGCGCGAGCGGCATTGTAATCCGCAGCGTCCGTGTCTGCGCTAAGAACGTCGTCAAGAACCGCGTTAGCAAGGCGGTCCAGCTTCTCCGCGGTATCGCTATTACCGCGCTTGTTGGTCCCGCTTCTTAAATTACCCGCCGCTTCTAAAAGTTTTGACCGTATTTCAATCAACCGCTCTGAGGTCATTGGGTTTGGAGCTTCTTCTCCGGGCACAACGCTCTGAGCTAAATCAGTGGCCTCTTGTTGAGCCCGTGCTTGCTCCACGGTAGCCAAACGATCAAGGGCCGTACCTAGTCTTTGGACCGTGCGCGGATTGTCGTAATCTCTGGCGTTGGACTTCAGCATTTCAGCCTGCGAGCGTAGATAGGTGACCTTCTCATCAACACTATCCATTTGGTTGACGCGCTCTATGTCGCGCTGCAACACATTAAAGCTATCTGTTCCGCGTAAAGCATCCTGAGTTTCCTCAAAACTGCTTAGTGCCGTGCGCAAACGACCAGACATTTGCTCACTAGCTTCTTCGGCAATTTCTGGAAACACATCGTCAAAGCTTTGTCCGAAGTATTCAAAAATCTCTGTTAAGTCTTTAGCCAACCCTTTTGGAGCCGCCGCTAAAAAGGTTGCGCGACCTGTCTGAGATGGGAACTGAAGACCACCTTGGCTCTTTGGAGTGTCAAAAATCTGAACAGTGTTGGGTAAATCTTGCAACTCGCCGTTGGCGTTTCTAAATTCAGTCAACTCAAAATTAGTTACGTTGTTCCAGAAGTCTCTTTCCATTTGTTTCGTATCGGAAACAAAAGTGGAGAGACGCTGGTACAGCATGTCCGCGACAGGGTATTTTTGCAGATTATTAGGATCGTCTCCCGCAACAGCTTTCAAAGCACTGTACATGCGGTTTACGCGACTTTGCATTTCTCCAGCTAAAGCTTCTTCAAACAAACCCTTCTGTAATAGATTTGCCGTTGCCACAAGCGTAGGATCACCGGAGTTTTGGAACTCCAGTATTTTGTTTTTAGCGCCCTGTATCCAAGCCTCTTTGCCCGCTTTTGAGGTAACGGAAAGTTCGTTAAGACCTTTTGAAAGCATCTGATCGATTTGAACCAAAGCAGGAGCAAGTTTGCTCCCTTTAGCCGCCGCGGCCAAACTGACGCTGGACTTAGTGCCGTCTTCAATAAGCGCAGCTTCTTCCGCGATTATTCCAAGTAACAAATCTATTTGATTGGTGTCCGATTCCGTAGCCTGCTCTAGTGCGCTGTAAATACGGTTAGACGCCAGCTTTTCTTGGGCAGACGTCATTGCGCCTTCTCTGTCCAAATAATAACGCATAAAGGCGGTTTTCAATTTGTCAAAGCCTGCGGCTCCCCCGCGTGTTGAAAGCTCAACCGCGGGCCCCGGAAGACCACCACCTATTAATTCCAGAAGCAACCGCGTTCCATTAGATCCGGGGGCCATCTCCTCTGCTACAAAAGCACCCGTGCCTGCACCTCCACCCGACAACACATCCAACCCTAGCGTAAAGTAAGGATTCTTAACTGCAAACTCTTGGGCCGCGGGCAGCGCTTTTTCAAACGCGGACAATACTCTAACGCCAGTCGGCCCTTTGGTACGATCAATAAGTAATCCAGATTGCGCGTTTCTCGCAACTTCTAGTTGCCTTGCCGACAGGCCAGCGGCTCCTCCTGTAAGATCAAACGCATTGCCATAACCGGGCCACCTGTCGCGTGTAACTTTTTTGAAGTTTTCTAAGAAGTTAGAGGCTCCCAACCAGTTTTTATCGGTAGTCCAACGACGGGTTTGTGATAAAAAGCTTGGATTAATTGTTAGGCCCGTGGTTTCCCCAAAGTTTTGGTAAGCTCGCAAAGAAGGGCTTACAGGTTGCTCCTCTCCAAAGATAAAGTCAGAAGCCTCTTGGCCCACCATAGCGCCTCCAACTGCGCCTAAAGTAGCCCCTGTGCCGTAAATTCCAAGCTTCAAGGCTAAGGCTCTTGGATCACGCACAGGTATTTTATCAGCAACAACTTTTGCAAGACGCGATCCGACCAACAACCCCTCGCCCATAAATGTTCCGATAGGGATGTTCCTAGCAAATTTGTCGGCAGCGGCTTCCATACCGGGTTTAGATGCCCTTGACGGATCATATTTGCCAAAATCTTCTACATTAGAGAAAATACTGAAAAAAGAATTTACGTCTCCAAAGTAACGTTGTCTGTCGTCTTTAGACATTTCCCGAAACATTGGCATTTGATCAAGGATCGGGGCGTCACCGCTTTGAAAGTCTTCAAACGTAAACTTATATTCGTCAGGCATTAAAGAAGAAGCCCTTTGCGTCAGGGCTCTAGCTAAGTTATTAGCTCCAAACTTTTGCAAGGCTTCGTCAAACTGTTCTTTTGTGAACTGTTGTTTAACGCTTGTTATGCCTTCAGTAAGTTGTGGTCCTTGTTCTGCCATCTTACAAATCCACTATTGTTTTGGAACTAAGTTGTCTAAAAAGTTTACTGCGGCGTCCACACCTTGATCTGTAGCAGTTCTATCCATCGCCCCAGAAACGTTCATTTCAAACTGCTTTTGGAAAGCAAGAACTTCGTTCAAGACCAGCACAGAAGAAATAATAGCGTCACGAGCGCGTGTAACCTGTTCAGTTTTGTAACCTTCTGCGTTTCCGCCAAACTCTGGTACTTTGGTAGCGTTAAGCTCAATAATTAAAGCTAAAGAACTAGCCATTGTTTTTAATCCCGCCAAAGCATCAGCATCGTTTTTAAGCAAGAAGCCGCCGGGTCTGATCCCATCCACTTCTTTCTCCAATTTCTCTTGAACTGTTTTTAACACGCGATCCTCGTGAGACTTGTCTACCGTCAAAGAAAACAAACGGTTTGCCAAGGTTGTTAGATCTTTTTGTGCTTGAGAAAGGTTTTGTCCCTCTGGTCCGGTTCCTTCACCAATTCCAAATTCGGAAGCACCTTCAGAAAAAGCCTTACTTACACCGGGGATCACACGAGAAGCCCCGATTGCCATCGAATAATCAACCTCTGGCTTAAACAAAGTTGGGTCCGCACGATCAAACAAGGGGGACTTAAGATTTACTTTTCCATCTGGAGTCATAAGGTCCGGAGCTTTTTTAGACAGATCAATAGGTCCGTCGTCCGCGGCAATCGCTGGCGCAGGAGTGCCGCCTCCACCAAACAATTGATTAAAGAACTCTGGGCTTCCCGCCTGAATAGCTTTCTTAACCCGCGGCGCAAGGTCCGGAGACTTGCCTTGCACATATTTACCTAATGCAGAATCCCATGTTTCAGTGGGCTTCATGTAGTCTAGTATGGCCTGTTCAAAGGTGGTTGCATTGTCTCCAAGCTCGCCGTTGGCATACTGGTTAAGGCGCTCTGCATTAGTGATATACTTGATTTGATCACTCTTTGCATCGCTGCCCAGCTTGACAACATTCATTGCTTCTCTTTCCAGAGCCAGTTTTTCAGCTTTGTACTGAGCATCTACCCCTGCAATAGCGTTGTTCAAGGTTAGCTGTTCATCACCTTGCAGCAACTGATGGTCTTTTTGCGCAGAGGTAATCATAAATTGAGCGTGAGACAATACACGGCTCTTTGCCGTTTCATCTAAACCCAATTCTGTCAATTCTTTGTTTAGCTCGCGGTCCAGATTCTTTTGTTCAGCTTGGAAGCTGCGGTTCTTCGCACCCTCTCCGCGAGTTACCATGCGATTTAACGCATTCTGTGCCGCCGTAAACGCCATCTGCTTTTCAGCCGCAATGGTTTCATAACCCTGCATGGTGTTCATCTTGGCTATCTCAAACTCTTGACCCATCTCCATCTTTTCAAGATCAAGTGCGCTTTGCAGGTTAAACATCGCAACAGAGTTACCAAGATTAGCGTCGGCTCTTAGACCGACTAATTTTTCTTGGAGTGAATTAGCTGCGGTTTGTAAGCGTTCTTGCAGTTTGCGATTAGCCGTTCCCTCTGCGGCAGTTGCACTTATCCTAAGATTAGCAATGCGCTCTTCATATTCCGCGGACTTTTCATTTAAAATCCCCTGCCTATCAAAGGCTGTTGTTGCAGCCGCGATTTGTGCTTCAAGTTGCTTATCAAGGCGTTGATTGTCCGCCTCGATTTTTAATTCCTCCAAGGCCATGCGGCCTCCGCGCTCTTCTTGCGCCGCCAATGATTTCTCAGCGGAATCCAACGCGCTTAATCTCATCTGTTGGTCTTGTTGCCGTTGCAAATCTTTGCTTGCTTGGAAATCAGAAGCCCGCTGACCTAAACGATCAAAAAACTGTGTTTGCTGCGTTGCATTAATAATTCTTTCTGCCGCGGACATGGGACGGTCAGTAGGAGCGCCTGCGGCCAATGCCGTTTGCGCAAGATCAAAAAACATTTGAGCCTTAGAAAGTTTTTTCTGTTCGTCTAACTGTGCGGCACGTTCCGCAGGAGAACCCAAAATATTTTCGCGAGCGGATTGCGCCCGTTGAAGATAGGGGTTTAAACTCATTAGTTCTGACGGTTGGGATAAATTTCCAGTTTCAGGTGTTCCGGCCTGAAACTTGCGGACCGCAACCTCTCCGCCTTGATTAAAATTTACGGGTGGAGTGTTGCCCGCTCCCCGTGCCATGAGTTCGCCTACGCCCTGACCCATTTCAGTAGCTCTGCCCATCTCATCTTCCATTTCGGAAGAAGCTATGCCCTGCATTAACTGCCCTATGCCGCTGTCTACCACACCTTGTTCTGTCATCATTATAGTGGGCTGCACCATCGCCAAAACACTCTCCGGCGTCCGGCCCGCATCGGCTTCTCCAACAAATTGCGCAAGCTCCGCGTACCGTTGTTCAATAGGCGCTTCGTTTCCTCGTAGCGCGTCAATCATACTTGTTACATCTTCCGCAGCGTCAATGTTGCCCATCATTTGGCCCACATAATCGCGACCTACTTGCTCCATTGATCCCTCGACCTGCATAAGCTCTTCTTCGGGCATTGAAGCAGGGGCCGCGGGCATCATATCTTGAGGCATGGGCTGTGCAGGTCCGCCCATCTGACGGAAAAGCGGACGTTGCAAAACTGCTCCCCCGCCCATAAACTGCTCCGCCATTTCAGGATTAATTTTACGCTGCACCTGTTCAGGAAGTGCTTTAAAACCTTCGTTCATTATAAAATCCCCGCATTCTGAGCGCCCGAAGCGGCGGAAAGTCCCGCTATGCCAAGGGTTGCTGCCTGCATAAATGGTGACGCGCTGCTTCCGGACGTCATAGTTTGTGTCGATTGCGACGTTGGTATGCCTGCATATACGTCAGACAAGAACCCTAGCTGTTGGAATGGTTGTTGATACCGCTGCATGTTGCTTAGGCGGGTAGCATCTAACACTGATTGGTCCTGCGCTTGCTGCATTCCGCCCGTCTGCATCAAAGAGCTTATGTCGCGGTTGCGCATGGCTTGTTCTAACTCACCAAGTCCTGCTTGTTGAATACCCATTTGAGCCTGCTGCGCTCCAAGGTTGCCAAACTGCTGACCCGCTTGAAAGCCCATGCGACCCATGTCCATGCCCATTTGACCTGCGGATTGACCCGCCTGAATACCAAGTTGCGCTTGTTGAGCGGCATTTGAGGCCTGTTGCTGACGGGCGGACAACCCTAACTGACCCATATTCGTCGCGGTGCTACCCATTAGTGAACCAAGACCTTGTGACAACGCACCCGCTTGTTGCGCACCCGCTTGGCGAATACGCGCAGCGTCCATGCCCATTTGACCCGCTTGCGTTGTTAACTGACCCGCAAGTTGCTGGGCATTCATGCCCGTTTGAGCCGATAACTGCTCCACGTTCATGCCTGTAGAGGCCAAAGCTTGCTGGTTAGCTGCTTGGAATTGCGCTTCGGTCATGCCAAGATTAGCAGCGCGTTCCGCCGTTTGAGCCGCCATCTGTTCTGTCTGTAAACCCATTTGGCCCGCTGCTTGTGCAAAGTTTCCGGCAATCTGTTGTGCCTGCAAGCCAGTTTGCGACGCAAGTTGTTCAATACTCAAACCTGTGTCAGCAATTGCTTTTGCGTTAGCTGCCTCAAACTGTCTGGAGGACAAGCCCAATTGTGCCCCTTGCAAGGCTCCTGTTTGAGCAAGTTGTTCTGCGCCCAAACCTAACTGTCCCGCGGCTTGCGCAGCCTGCGCAGAAGTTCCGGCACCCGCCTGACCCAACTGCCCCGTTGTTTGTGCTGCCGCAATCTGACGTTGACGCGCTTGTTCGAAAGCCGTCTGCGCTCTCTGGCCCGCACTTTCAAAACCCGCTTGCCGCATTTGAGCCGCGGTCCGGCCTTGTTGTTCCAAAACGTTACGGCCCAGTTCCGCCTCTGCGACAGCTTGACGACTTCCCCCAAAGGCCCCGGACTGCACCGCCTGTGCCGCCACGTTCTGGGCCTGTATATCTCCCTGACGCTGAATGTCCCGCAAAGCTTGCTGAACGGCAACATCTTCAAACGGGTTCATATACTGGTAAGCAGAGTACGGGTTAAACTCTGCGGATGCGCCCATAAGGCCTGCAATACCCGATTGCGCTGTTCCCATGCCAAACTCTGCGGCACGGCCCAATTGCTCCTGCGACTGCGCAGTAGACAAACGCGCAAGGCGAGCGGCTTCATCTGCGCCTATCTGTCCGCGTTGCGCTTCGCCAAGTCCGCCCGCAGTTGAACCTAAAAGACGACCTTCTAAAGGATCTTGTAGCCCACGAGCGCGGCCCGTGACGTCTGCGGCTATCCCGCGAGACGCGTCGCCTGCGCCATAGAGAGCATCTGTTGCTCGCCCAGTAGACGCACGAGCGCGGTCTACGGCTTCTCCCATTTGCGCTTGACCGCGAGCCACATTTTGACCCATCGTGTCTTCCGCACGAGCAAGTCCCATAGCTTGACGACCCAGAACATTTTGCCCGCCCATGCGGGCTTGCGCGGCAATATCTTGAGCGCCGCGACCTATCTGACCTAATTGACGACCCGTTCTTGCCGCCTGCATTGCGGCTTGCGAAGAGGATCCCTGAAGATCCGCCATAGCGCCCTGTGTTCCTAACCGCGCAAAACCTAAACCTTGCCCCGCAATATTTTGTGCAATTTGAGCTTCACGTAAACCACCAAAAGTGGACGCTTGCAAACCCGGTGTTGCAGCGGCGGCGGCGCGACGTATATCTCCGATACCTTGACGACCAAACTGGTTTGCGACGTTAAGGCCCCGCCTAGTGGCCCCGATACCTTGACTCGTAGTGTACTGACCCTGCTGAATACCTTGCAAACCACCTTCAACAAAGGGTTGGTATGACCCCACGCCTCTAGCCGCAAGATCAGCCGCGTCCGTTTGGTTTTGCGACAAGCCCGCAACTTGATAATCGGGCGGTGCAAACTGGGCGTCCGGACTTACTTGACCAATTTGATCCGCAGTATAAACAGTTCCGGGAACATACCCCTCTTCGCCTTCAGTGCCTTGTCCGGTGGATAAACGAGCCGCAATTTCTTCATCGTTTAGGCCCTGCCCCCGCAAGTTTTGAACTTGCTGACCAAACATTTGATTTCGAACAAGCCCTTGTACATCGCCCAGAAGACCTAACCGATATGCCTCAATAGCAGGGTCTTGGCGGGTTATGGTTGTTTGTACACTCACGCTACTACACCCCCTTCAAAAGCCCTCATCATATCGTACATTTTCTTAACCCCCCGCTTGCGACTGCCGTCGCCCAAGCCGCGTACCGCACGAGCGGTCATTACAAACTCACCATCCGATAACATAGCGGGTATATCATCTGAAGTTTCTGTACCGGGGCCCGCGATATATCCTTGACGACGCGGGAAGTCTTCCAACGCCATATTTCGCTGACCTTGGCGGTTCATTGCGCCACCCTCCGCAGCATACTGCGGTTGAAGATAGCTTTGGAAGATGTAATCACGATCATCCTTTTCTACGGGTTGGCTGACTCGTGACATAGGCGTGGGCATGTTGTACCCCGCAAACACGCTGTATTTGCTTGGGTTTTGGTCATAAAGCTCCTGTGAACTTATGCCAAATGGAGAACCGCCTAAATCTTCTTTTGGTGTTTCAAACCCGCCCGCTGCGCCAAAGACCGCGGTTCCCGCAAGGGCCAGCGGCCCATAACGAGAAATCATGCCCGGAGTAAGCTCCGCCGTGGCCATTTCCAATGCCTTCGCGCCTGTCAACTCAAGCCCTTTTGCAGCGGCAGTGGCCTGAATTTCTCCCGCTTTTGTAAGAATTGCATCTTGAGTAGGCATGCCGCGATTTGGTGACAAATATTTGCCGTATATATCTTTTGCTGTGTCTAGGCTGCTGGACAAAACGCCCTGTGAGTCAGAGGCCGGCAAATCAGTGCCGGGCAATGTTGTATCCGCTCCGAGTTGTGCGTCGGGTGTCGCTCCAGAAATTACCTCTTGTGTGTTTGCTATAGGAGAAGCGTCCCCTGTGAAAAATGATTTTACTTTAGGATTCAGTGCAAACCTCTCTCCCGACACACCGAAAGCAGACTGTTGGAACGCATCACTTGTCAAGCTACCTGTTTGGAATGCAGAAGTCACACCGCCCATCAAACCACCAAACGCAGCTGATTTCAGAGCATCCTTAAAGTTACCGCCTTGAACCAACGTACCAATGCCCGCGCCCAACGCTCCAGACGCAACTGTGCCAAGGCCCGGAAACAACATGTTAAGGCCAATTGGTATAACAACCGGAGCAATCTTCTTGAAAATATCCTTAATGCCGCCAATTAACTTTTTAAGAAAAAACTCTCGTTGACCCGTCATAGGATTAATAGAATTTGCTGGATTACCAACCTCATAACGCGCCATGTCTACGTTTGAACGGTCAAACGCTTTCGTCAACTCATTTGCAAGCTTAGGGTTTTCTTCCAAAATTTCTGGAGAAACCATGACTTCACGAGAACGGGCATGTACAAGCTGATCGTCACCATTGCGACCCATCATCGCCATGCGATTGCCGACATCCACCATAGAATTGATGCCCCGTGGGGCACCAAAAGCTAAAACATTATCTTCTATTTCGTCCATGTTTGACGTAAGAAAAGAAGCCAAACCGCCAGCGGGCATTTGTTTCAAAGAGTCATATTGCATGTTTTAAACCTATGTCTTACCCGCATGTTATCAAACTTATAGCATGGTTTCCACCATAATCACAATGTAGAGCCACCCGCCGCTTCCGGCATTGTTACCGTCACAGAGGTGTGTCTTTTTGTCTCCGCCGTCCAACTTTTACCACAGTCCGGACAAGTTCCCTCTGGATAAGAAGCAACCTCTTCCGGTGTATCCACCAAATTATCGCAATGATGGCACTGCAACTTGTCTACAGAGGATGAAGGCCGAAACCGACCCCCGTCATCCATTATAATAATCGTTTCGTCAGACATTTTTCACCTATGTTGTTGTAACCGTTACGGAGCCAACAGCGCCAGTCCCCTCTGATCCACGCAGATGAGGCGTATTTATTTCTGCAACCTTAACATATCCCTCGTGATTAAAGATAGCCCCAAGCTCTAAACCAGAATCGTCTGTCTGTAAGTTTGTAAAAACGCTAAACGTATTTCTACCTTCACCGGGATTCTGTATTTGCTGCACGTAAATAGAAAACGAGC
>Ga0213868_10002686_pt1 | contig 16905 bp, 9 predicted proteins | sample PICome_9_FD_160087 | JGI IMG/M metagenome (GOLD analysis project Ga0213868, IMG submission 160087) | Coastal seawater microbial communities near Pivers Island, North Carolina, United States - PICO127 | ecosystem: Environmental > Aquatic > Marine > Coastal | place: USA: North Carolina | collected...
AGGATATCTCATTTGTTTTTCGAAACACAAAGATTTCCAGCAGGGGGGCTTCTCTCTCTTTTTAGCTTATTACAGTTTATCTTATTAAAATAAATTTTCATACTCAGTAATTCGCACAGTTTGGAGCCTACGACTATTTTATTCGCGCGTCGCGCGTCGGTTGATCGGTTGATCGCTAGTTTTATGTTCGTATTCTGATAGAAGGCAAAGTATCTATCTATCTACAGATGTAAGTGACTTGTGCCTCTCTAACAAACAAACAAAGAAAGAAATCTGATTCATCGGTTCTCTGCCTTCATCTTATTTAGAAACATTTCGTGGATTTGGTTTTCCCAAAGAAACTCCAAAGATGTTCAAACGTTCACCAAAACCCATCAACGGCAGTCGAAAAAAGAAAGAACACACGCAACCAGCCTTTGCTCCTCCACCACCGCCACCTCCACCGCCTCCTTTACCGCGATACAAGGACGATGACGATGATAATGTATCCTTAAAACGATTCTTCACACGTTCCTCTCCCAAAAGGGATAAACGCAAGATTCTAAATCCACAAGAAGTGGCTAGAATCGCATCTTCCATGGACGAAGACGATTCACTGTTTGATGACAATGATAGTTTATTATTATCACAGAATTATCAATATAATACGGACAATGAAGACGATGGCAATGGCGATGACAATGATAATGACAACTCATCTCTCAACCGTCGACGATTCCGTTTCTCACCCAAACGAGACAAACGGAAATCACAACCATCACCATCTTTTCTTGCACTGAATCCTACCAGTAGTTCAGGATCTTTTGATGATATTTACAAAGGATTAAATGATAATTTACATCAAGTATTTTCATCATCTTCTTCCTTACATGATGATGAAAGTATGATATTGTATGGAGTTCGGAATCACAGTCACGATTCACAACCCGAACATGAACAACAACAACAACAACAACAAGGAAAAGAACAAGGAAAACGATCCAAATTTAACATCTTTCGAAATCATTCAAAAAGAAATAAAAGACGGAATATCAATGTTTCGAAACTTTCCAATCAAAGAGGAGGATCATATGAATTGGATCCAGTCATGAATGTGGCTCAATTTCATCCATCCACGTCTCAAAAGGAAGAAGATATATCATTTCCAAATGATATCGCATGGGATACACAAGTGGATCATGATCACAATAAGGACAATGTCTCCAATTATGATGATGATGATGATGATGATGATGATTGGACGACAAGTTTCCCTACAGATCCATTTGATGGTTTTGAGGTAGATAGTATAGGTAAAGAATTCAATAATGCTTCACAACCAAACGAATCCAAAGGTCCCGACAAGAACAATGGGATGATCCCAATCCGTCAAATCCATGTTGAGAATCATGATCCATCTGAAAATAGAATTCTTTCAGAAATGGTGAAAAAATATGATATTTACAGCAAATCTTTGGTACAAGCCTTGGAAGTAGAACAAAGTCGAACACCTGTGAATCCTCTTCAGCATCCTGGGGATATTCAATGGAATCAAGATAATGCATCGATCGCATCAAGTATGGGGGATAGTTTGAACACATTTCAAGATTTGCCATTGATGCATATACAGGATTTTATGAAATTGGACGAATCGGATCGAGTTCAAGCCTATTGTGACTTATTTACTATGGCAGGAGCCATGATGCGTGAGGTGGAGGAGAAACGAGAGGATATATTCGTTTTAGCAAGACAGGTGGATGAGTTGCACAAACGAGTGAGGGATGTTGAGGATTCAAAATCAAAAATGCATCAGAACAATGAAGCTCATCGGGAGGAAGTGAAAATGCTTCAAGCTGAAGTGGAAAGCAGGAATGTTGTTATTGAGAATTTGAAAAGGGCCATGGATGAATGGAAATCGCAAGAGGAGCAAAGAGTAGAAGCCATTGCTCATAATACAAACCTGAAGCCATCGGAAGATATAGATACATTAAATGACTCAGAAGTGAATGAGCTCAAGGAAACTATCAAAGCGCAGAAGAAGAAGATCGAAGAAAAGGATAAAGAAATACGAATGAAAAATTTGATCATTGATGAGCAAACAATGCAGCTCAAGTCTGCTCGCAGAGATACAAATGAGAATGAAGTGACGATCAGAGAATTGAAAGATTCATTGAGTTTGAAAGAATTTTTATTCGAAGATGTGAAGAAGCAACTTGCAACAGAGAAGAAAAAGAGGAAGAAGCTGAAGCGAGCCTACTTAAGGAAAGAAGAAGCTGATACTTCGGATCTTATAGCTCGATCAAGGACATCTGATCCTGTAGAACAAGGCAATAATGCACCCGAGAATGATCTACAAAACGATAGTGACTTAGGTCTAGACATCGTCCTGAGTAACAGTGACGAAATTGATGCAAAGCCAAATGACGTGATTGCTCCTTCAAATGAAAAAATAGATGCAAATACCGACAATAGATCTGAAGATAAATATCTTTCATCTAGTAAAAAAAGTGATAAAGCAAGTATCACTGCTCCTACCACAAAGAAAATTTCTGATGCAATTCAACGCTTCACTCCTAATCTCGGTATTCAGAAGACTGGAGTCACAGCAGGATCTGTAGCTGCAGCAGCGGCATATGCTGTGAAAAATTCGGTACTGACTCCTGGAGGAGTACCAATCGGTGTTTCTTATTCGCAATTAAATCGAAAACAGATTGAGCAATCAGGAATTGTCAAGAAACATATTGCTGCCTTTAGTGGAAACATAGGTCAATTAAGTGGCTCAAGTTCTATTTCTCAAAAACCATTACCGTCAGATGTTGAAAAATTGTCAAGGCAGCTCCGAGAAAGAGACCATCTGATTGAATCCCTGAAAGATTCACATAGTGTTGAAGTGGGTTCTTTGATGGCACAAAAGATTCAGCTCGAAGACAGATTAAGAAAGCTGGAGAGACTTAACGATGACGCTAACGCAAAATTGGATGCCATGGAAGCGGAAAAGGCTACGGATGCTCATACAGAGCAGAATGTGCTCCATGAATCAAATGCATCCTCTATTAAATCAAAAGCGGTTACCACTGAAAAAAGCATTTCATCTCCCGAACGCTCCAGCATCCTTCCTGATAAGCACACTCGAAATGAATTGGAAGATTCCATTTTAGTCAACTCAGATAACGATGTTGACGATACTACAAAAAATCAATCGCACTCCGAAGATAGAAATATATCAACTAGCTCAGAGCCACAGGCCAGCTCAGAACCGACGGAAGAGAGAAAGGAACAAGTTCAGAATAGCGAAGTGCAAAAACAAGGATCTAAAGATCCGTCTACTTCTCAAACTCAGGACATAGAAGTGATGCGTCGTCAACAGAAAATGTTGATAGCGAAAATAAAGTCTCTGGAAGAAGAGGTTGATACCGTGAGTGGACTTCTAGAGGAGACAATTCTGTCAATGAGAGAAAATGCAAATGACGATGCACCTCAAGACACGCTTGGGAAACGTGCTTCTGACTACTCTGACGAAGATGTTCAACAGTTAGAAAGGATTTGTAAGCTGCACCAGCTCACAATTATAAGACAGCGCAAACAAGCAAGATCAATACTCAAAGAGCTTGAAAGTGCACAAGTGGATGCGAATAAGTATCAGAATGAATGTAAAGCACAGGAAGAGAAAATATCTATTTTAGAATCACAGTTTGCTGAGCTGAATCAAGCTATGGACAAAAATAACATATACACTGATGAGTCTCCAGATAGTTCACCTAGAAACTCAAAGTCTAGTATAGTTAAGATCGACGCAGGTTATCTATCATCCCTTGAGGCGAAATCAGGAATGTCGGCGGAGCTCACGAACCAAATAAAAGAATTGAAGATCCGAAACGAAACCCTTCAAGAAAAACTGTCTATGCAAAGTGATATCAATGAAAAATTAGATGACCTGACGTTAAAATTGCAAGCAAAGGATATGGAAATCAGCGCTCTGAAAGAAAAGATTGATACTTCGAATATGCTAGGACGCACTGACAGTGCAAGGTCATTCCCCAATAGGGGGCGCAGTCCTTCATTTAGAACTAACGTTCAAGACCCTCGACGCAGTCCCGAACTCCGACGAAGCCCATCTTTTGGAAGTAGAGTTATTTCTCGGAATGCTTCAAACAATAGCTTGATTTCTTTAGATTATTCAACCAGTGATGATGACGGTGAAAAGGGAGAAATCAAATCTAAGTTGAAGATCATTATCGCAAAACGGGATGAGACAATTGCTCTTTTGAAGGAAAAGATTTCCAACTTGGAGAAGGCGCAACCCAGTGCAAAAGGACACGTACTTGATCTGAGGAAGATCTCGTTACTTCAAGAGCTGCTGGAAGCGTCTGTTCGTCGATTTAATTTGATTATCACTCGAGCTGAAGGAGTTGACGGTAACCAAAATGAATTCTTCGATAGCGACAGCAAAGCGCAGGATTCAAGAATGTTCATTCTTTCATTTGGAGACAAACTTTCATTACTTCACGATTATATGATGATTTCGCTGCATTTGATAGAAAGTCGTTTAGCAAATGAACTGGAATCCTTAAACTCGGGGAAAGAAATCGTTTCAATGGATGAAGGTGTGATAGCCCGATTCGATAGAAGTCTAGATTCTCTACGTGAATCAGAACAGGAAATAATGGTCCAACTTGAAAAGCTGAATATTGAATTTAACCAGCACAAAATGCATTTAGAGGCCAAAGATGAAGTGATCACTACTTTAATTAGAAAGGATAACGAACAGAAAGATAGCATTGATCACTTGGAAATGGAACTAAAAGTCTTCAAGGGTTTATCTGAGTATCAGTCTGTGAACCTTGGAATGATTAACAGATTAAAGGAGTGCTCGAGATTGGAACAGGAATTAGAAGAAAAAGAACGCGTGATTCAAAGACTAAACAATGTGATTGAAGAGTATCGTTCTTATGAAAATAAAAAATAAGAACTGAGAGGCGTACTTAATCGTCTTTTTTTGGAAAATGATTTTGAAAATGGATTGATGCGTACCAAAGCATTTAGAACGAAAAGAAAATGCAATTAATTCAGCATGTAGTAACAATTTTAATCCTTTATCTACATAGAAATGTACGTTCAAAGTATTTGAGAATGCTGCGGGATCACCCTGTGACTGGCATTACAATTCAAAGCATTCAGAAGGACATCACTCTCAAGATCGCCAGTGCTGTATCCAGAGACGAAGATGGCAGTTATTACTTCTCCTTCTTCTTCCCATCGAGTCTTATTTGCTCTTGCATTTGCAGAGAGTTTCAGATTTGCTATGGAGCTACCGCAAATCTTCTCAGTACGCTCAGCTAGTGGTATTATGTAGTTATCTAAGAAACCGATTTGTCCGATGGCCCAGTTTTCAGTTGGATCCGGCATCAAACCTTTTTTGAAACAAACCATAAGTTCTTTGTATAAGCGAAAGTTCCACTTAACAAAATTATCAAAGCTTTGCATTAAGTGAGCGACATCGCTCACTTGCATCAAATGCTCAACAGTGACACAACGCTCAAGACCAGGTGCAGTTATACATAAGTCTTCTTTGTTTTCTCTTATGTCTTTTTGTGAAAGCTTGAGTTTCGTTGTGAGCTCATAGAAATATGGTAAAACAGGACATAAATCTTTATCAAACTCATATGAGCACATTAGTTCTGCTTTCCCTCTTGCTTCATGTACAGCATCGAAACGAGATTTTGCAGCTAGTAGACGATTTGGACTTGCAATATCAGTGCACAAAAGGGCCCAGAACACAACTTTGCCAAAGTCAACTCGTTCCTTGGCAGTGGGCATGATTGCTCTACGAATATTTTGGAACCTTTTCTCGTTCAGAAGATTAAGAGCAACGTCAATTGAGTTGCGCTCCGCAGATGAATCAGTAAATTTAATTGCAATATCGTGTTGAATAGTTTCAAGAATCTTATTACTGTGACCAGTGTGTGCAACATCATGAATCATCGCAGAGAACAACATAGCGAAGTGTGTAAATACGTCGCTCCATAGATTGTCATATATACTACCCGGGTTGCCATTTCCTCTGCTGCCATCAGAAATTGTATCAATAACCTTATTCATACTGATGGTCACATGTGATACATGCTCAAAACTATGAAATTCAACAGGATTGTGGAGCGATGCAATAGTACGCACATAATTTCGTAACTCCGATTTTTCTTTCACACTAAGAGGTTTTTGAGTTGAGCGCTGTTCAATAGCTAGGGACAACCTATATTCAAGAAGGGCGTAAATACGATCCGCCATCGTGTTGGTATTTGGTGTGGCAGCCACAAGGGAAGACTCGTTTTGTCCTAGTGTTTCCCATGATTGCTTTGTCAGAGCAATGCTTTGTATTGTACTATCAACATTTAGTTCTTTCTGACCCGACGGACTCTCAAGATCTGCTTTATCGTTGTATACACCATCAACACACTCGATCCACCAAGACGTAACCACACCTTTTCCTTTCGCTAAAACTCCTTTCACGCCGTTTTCTTCTCTTTCACTAAGACTGAAAGAAAAATTAGGAGCATCCCGCAGAAGGCGTGCGGTAAAGTCGTTGCATTGAATTTTCATAACTTGAGATGTTGACTCCATTCTTGAAGCGAAATTAACAGTGTCACCAAAGAAACAAAATCGTGGCATGGCAGAACCGACAACTCCTGCCACTACTGGACCGGAGGCAAGTCCACAACGGATCTGAATACGGTTCCCATGAACTGTCTTGAAGTTCTTGACAAACTCTGTAACTTCAAGCGCAAAAAGTGCAACCTTCTGAGCAGCTTCGGGGGCTGAACAACGATCAGGCGCTCCACCAACAACCATGTAGGCATCACTGTAGAAGACAACATAGATCATCAGGGATTATGAAAATAAATAAAAAATCAGGATGAAACTGAACAGTGTAAAACTTACCCGATGGTTTCAACCTTGTATACATTATGCTTTTTCGCAATTTTATCAAAGTTGTTGTATAACTCGTTCAACATTTCCATTACACGAATAGGGCTCAGTTCTCCAGCAAGAGATGTAAAACCAACAATATCGGAAAAGAAAATAGTAACAATGTTGTAACGTTCTACCACTGTATGCCCTCTATTCAACTTCTCAATTGCTGTCTTGGGCATGATCTTATACAGAAGGAGCTTGTGTTGGTGTCTTTCAACCAAAAGCAACGCGAATAACAAGGCAATGAACAAGGAACCAATTATTGTGGAAAGTCGAATCAGTAAGAATACAGGCTCTACATCACTATCGTTCCAAATGTGCATCCTCCAAAGTCCATTTTGGGTTTGAGTATCAATGGACACACTCAAAGCGACCTTATGTTGGGGAACAATATTACCTTCTTCATCGGCAATGAGTTGCGGAGAATGAGCAAGTGTAACTTCCTGTTTTCATTTTTATAAATTTGAAACCGGTAAGAATAGGCATCATACTCAAATCTTACTGCTGTGTAAGCAAACCTTCAGTAGCATGAACAAATTCATAAACTTACCTTTTCCGTATCTGTTCCAGGATCTTCAACTCGAACCAGATGGAACAGAAGCCCCTTTTCTGTAAACCGGTTGTAGATATTACTTTCATTTTTCAATCTTTCCCAGTTGATAAAATGCATCACAAACCCCCATGAGTTATAAGTCTGACCTTGTGCTATAAGCTCATATCCTGGAATATCCACAGACAAGTGTCCACAAAAGAACTCTTTCATGGCTCCATTTTCCATAGGACCGAACAATTCAATATGATTCTCAGTGCTGTAAATCTTGTGTACCATGTTGACAAACATGGGTTTTTCACTGTACACCTGGTCCCATCCAAGTTGCGCGGTACTATCAAAGGAGGGCCCATCCTCAAAGTCAACTATGTTGATCAGAGGATCAATCACACAGAAAACTCCATATGGAGCGAGGCGATAATTCACGATGATACCCTCCATCTCAAAGTTTTTAGTGATGGACGTGACGATTTCACGGAATCGAGTCTTAATCTCATCGTCATCGCAGATGCCAGTAAGATTTCTGTAATCAGCGATCGTAGTACTTGTGGGTCCAAAAATGGAAGGAGCGGATCCTTCTCCTCCTCTAGGTCCGATTTTAGCATGAAGGGGCTTGAAGTACTCGGAGTAAAGGACTGCTTGTTGAAGCGATCGTAGAGGGATTAACGTCTTGGCGAAGGTATCCGAGAACCATGCTGCAGTTTCATAGGCTTCAGACATTGCATCGTTTTTCATACTTTCAATATGACGTTTGAAGGAAACTTGTGCTATGGCGAGAGCTGCCGCGGTTAGGATGCAAAACACCAGGATGACATAAAGCAAAATATAAGGATATTGACGGATGGTTCTGAAGTAAAACACAATCTCTCCTCCCAAACCTCGCCAAAATGCACTGCATGTTTTTCGCAAGGTCATGTGTTCGTCTGCGTGTATTTCTTCGGAGTAAAGAGAAGATGAGTTTGCGGCCCAGACACCTCTTTGGGTCATCTTACTCCAGATATTACGGTTCGTTGTAGCGGAATCATAAGTGTTCCGAGAAGATCCTTTGCTACTTAAGATAGAAGGCTTTGACGAGGAGGGTTCTGTGGAGCTGCATTCCGAGTGATTGTCGCCATTCTTATCGGCCTTCTTCATACCAGCGATGTCATCTGGCGAAAAATCAGGATACGTGCGAATGTAATCTGTTTCTTGAATTCCCCCGTCCATAGGATTATCTTCAAACCGCACAGAATTGGGTTTAACTTGATTATTCATTCAGGTGAATATGATTGTGTGTGTGTGTATGAGCACAGTCGTGTTGGAAGAACCTTATGTTGATTGTTACATTCTCTGGTGGTTCCTTCCGGAAGACTCAACGCAAAACTGGATGACCCGTCCCTTTTTCACCGCCAGAATGACTCTTTAGGCTATTTATGACCGAGAGTACTTATGTCATTTCTGTCCTATCAATCGTCATTCCAAGCATCCGGCATTCAAACCTTAATCAAACGAACGCAATCACATCGGAGAAATTAAATACCACATTGACATATGTATCGTTAGATTATCTCCGATGGAGAGAAATCATTCTTGGATTCATTTCATTGTATTCATGTTGATCGTTATCGATGCAAACGGTTGTATTTTCTCTTTCTAAACAAATACAAAACGTTCACTCCATGAATCAATGAATGAATAATGAATGCATAAGATACAACACACATTATCAAATTACTATTATAAATAAAAAATATATGATTATTCTCTTAGTCCTCATCTATGCAAAGATGTAAACCATTCCGAAAGATGGTATAATCAACATACAAGAAGATCTATGAAATAATATGACCATGCCATATTCACTTTCAGCGTTCGTTGAATGAATAATTGATTCAATGAATGAGTAATCAGCGAATAAGTCAGACGGAGCGTCCGATTCAAGACAGATTCCATTTAGCTACATCTCATTCATCGTATAATCGTTCATCTTTCGTTCACCACCCATCTATCCTTGCCTTCTTTATTATTTATCAATCCATCAAATCCATCTCCATTCATTCTCCATCGTTTGTGATTTAGGTTTTAGATTTTCAGTACAATACAATAAACTCATCAAGACTGCATGAGAAAATACCAACGCGACATGGAATTGACATGAAATTGAACCAGAACCACATACGAGTACGTAGGCGAAAAAATGAGGAGATGAGAACCTTTATGAAGACGAGGACCGCATGTCCATGGATTCAACATTCCATTGACACAAACCAACAAACAAATCGCTACTACTACTAATAAATACACATCAACGTTCACAAAACATATCCAAACGCTTTCTCAAGGCTAATGGCTTCCAATTACAATCGTACTGAATCTGAAGATGTATTCGACGCAGAAGAGAACGCTAGTATTCTAGCGGATGTGTTCAAAGAGAACAATGTTTACCTTGGTGGGAGTGCCATCGGTATCGGCTTTCGACGCTCTGCTCGATACTACCTCGAAACGATCGCTCCTAGAAAATTTACAATGATGGCAGAATGCACTACCGAAGAGTCTCTTCTGGATCCCGAAGAACCCAACCTTCCTCCCGAGGACCCCTTTTATGTGTTTGATCTGGGAGTGGTCGTGTATCAGTATTACAATTGGTGTCGACACTTTCCACGTGTTCAACCCTATTACGCTGTCAAGTGCAACCCTGACCCTGTTGTGATTAAGACTCTTGCTCTTCTAGGGTCAAACTTTGACTGTGCTTCTCGTCAAGAAATTCAACTCGTACGAGAACTCACCAAGGACCTTCCCCAAAAGCCTGACATTATTTACGCAAACCCATGCAAGGCCCGAGCACACATCGTGGAAGCCCTTAGAGCAGGGGTTTCCCTCATGACCTTTGATAATGAGGATGAGGTCAAGAAGTGTGCCTCTATCTCCAAAAAGATCAAGTTGATTCTTAGGATTATTACAGATGATACTGGCGCCATTTCTCGCCTATCACTCAAATTTGGAGCTCCTAGAACGCACTGGAAAAAGCTACTTGCCGCTGCAAAGAAATATGACATTGAAGTCGTTGGAATATCCTTCCACGTTGGAAGTGGTTGCAAGGATGCGAAAAAGTATGAACTGGCGTTACGAGACGCAAGGGACCTTTTTGATATGGCCAAGAACGAGTTCGGGTTTAATATGTATATTCTTGATATTGGAGGTGGATTTCCAGGAGAGACACATTCCCTTTGGAACCCTGAACTTCGTGATGCAGCCACGAAAGATGACAAGGAAGATGATGAGGAAGATAAAGATGATTTCAAGTCTGAAAAGAAGGATGGCAGTGACAATGGTTCCACCGATGAAGAATCAGATGCTCAACCTGTGCTATTTTTTAACGAAATTGCAGAGCAAGTGGCTCCAATTCTAGATGATTTGTTCCCACCCGACTCTGGAGTTCAGCTCATTTCTGAACCTGGTCGTTACCTCGTTGCGTCATGTGCCACTCTTCTTTGCAACGTTACTTCTGTTCGAAAGAATATCATTGATACTAAGAAGGAAAAGGTGATTCCTTACTCCGATCAAGAGGCCGCTGAAGCTCTTGCTGGGCTTACTCGTGAAGAAGAGGGTGAAATTGTACATGGCCAGGGAGAATCTGATTCTCTTCTTTTCCGCGACATGATGAAGGAGATCAAGCACGTGTCTCAGCGTTATGCCCGCCAGAGTCTTTCTCAACAAGAGGTAGACGTATACTCTGACTGCATTGATCTTTCTGCTGCAATGAACCACTCTCTTGGTTCTTTTGATGATGAAGATTCTCCCATTTTACTCCCGTCTTCAGAACAGGAAGCAAAGAAACGACCCACTGAACATACTGCTGAGGGTATGTCTGCGGCAATCGTCGATGGATGTATCGAAGAAGGTGATGATGAAGACGCTACTTTTGAAGAAAAGAGGGAACGCTCACAAAGCCATGACTTTCAGGCTCTTGCTTCTGCTGGAGAAGCGGCCGTTGCTGGAGCTGTACTTGAGGCAGTCTCTTCCGTCATGCCTGGATCAGATGACTATGCGTACTACATTAATGATGGAGTGTATGGAGCTTTTAACTGCATCATGTTCGATCATGCTGTCGTCCGACCCAGATTGCTCCGCAGAGCAGGCAGTCACAAGCCAAAGCATCAAAGAGTCAGGTCAGCATCCTTGTCGAATGGATTTGAGGAACTTCAATCTTCTGGATCAGACAGCGAGGATGAGAAGAAAGAGGATATCACACTTTACAGTTCAACTGTCTTTGGTCCCTCATGCGACTCTATTGATGTTGTGGGCCGATCTGTACTTTTGCCAAAGCTAAATATTGGAGACTGGCTTTATTTCAATAATATGGGGGCATACACCAGTGCAGCGGCGTCCTCCTTCAACGGATTTGAACCTTCTGCCAAGTTTTACGTTTGTAGTGTACGCCCTGAAAATTTCGAAAAGATGTTGTCAGGACCTGATGTAGAAGAAGATCAATGAGTTTTTATTATGCAATATCAGATGATGCAAAGCAATGAAAAGTGAGACTCATGGTCTACATTTATAACTGTGATTGTTCCGTTGAGTCATACAAAGAAAATGTCAAAGCAAGAATAAGAAAGACCTAAAGTAAAACAAGACATGAATTACAAATCGGATTCAACTTTCTTGGTGATTTCTTCGTCCCATTTCAATCTCTTCTTCTTAGCTTCAGCATCTGCTTTGAGCTGTTCAATTTGTCTCTTTCTTTCCTCTTGCTTTCGTTTTTCTCGTTCAATTTTCCGAATCTTTTCTCTTTCATTTTGTTGTCGGACTTTATCTACCCAAGAAGGAGTCTTTGCATTGTCCGGTCTAGGTGCGAATTTAACAGTATCGTAGGTAGCAATTTCTTGCTCCAATGGAGTTCCCCTTGTAATTCTTACCCAAGGGCCATCACCATGCAATTTTTCAAACTTGATAGACGGTTGGTATGATCCAGTGGCTCGGAACTCTGTGTGTTGTCTTTCATATTCTTCTCTCGCTTCTTTCGCGAAATCATTGTAATATTTCTTTTCACTTTTAGACATTACATGTTTCCATAGGTGTGATATTTCCTTGACTACTTCAATTTGATTGTGATGTACATTTGGTCTATCATGACGGATCTTAGTTGTCATTTGACTATCGAAAGATTTATACATACGAGATGCAAACATTTGAGAGATTCATTCATTCATTTACCAAATTCTCATAATTCAAAAATGAACAAACCAAGTTACTTACGCCACATATATAACATAACCGGATGGTGGTGGTTCTGGTGGGGCCGAACTGAAAAAAGGAACGAAAGAACAGTGATGTGAAAATGACAAATCAGCATTCAGCTTCTCGTGTACGATCTAAGTCAAGACACATAACGTATACACTATACACACACTCAACAACTTACGGTAGATCACTTTCTCGAACAATACGCCTTCGACGACTGCCAACAACCCTAGGTTGATCCCATCGTTCCTTTCCTCTTTCTTCTGGTTGCATCGCTCTCGCTCGGCGCATGAGAGCCCGTTTGTATTCTGAGATAGCATCCCTGTGAGGATCACCCGTGATGTCTATTATATGATCCGTATTGGAATGACCACCTGTTGTCATGACAGGGACGCCCACTGCTGGTTGCTCTACAGTAGTACCACGATGCTTGAACTGCGTTGGTAAGAAATTACTCTGATACGAGGCGTCTAGAATGGACGATTCGATGATGGGTGCGATGTCACTTGCTTTATCGAGGACTCGCCTGGCCTGAAATTTACAAGCCTCTGCTTTCTCCAACAGAGAAGCTGTATCCTTCCTTGTCAGAAGCTTGGAAGGTAATTCGTTGGCGTTCATGATAATTGATTTGGGTGCTTTGTCTATGGATGTGAAAAACGGATTGTCTATTGTCTTTTTGTGGTTTGTCATTTGGATTGTAAATTAATGATAATATGTAGTCTGATATGAGCGAGATTTAGCGGTCAAATTCGTACAGTGGTTAGTATTTCGCATTGTGGTTGCGACGACCGGGGTTCGATTCCCCGATTTGACATTTCCTTTTGCCTTTGATGTACTTCTTCTATCGATGGGAATCAATCTTGAAATGATATTTATTTAATTATTTATTTTTAATTTATATGCATCATGAGTGTAAAATAGAAAATGAGGAGCCCCCCCCCTCACTTGTTTGTTACTGTTTCATTTTTGCGCCTTCAATACCTTCTTCACTACATCATGAATACGTTCTTTACATGCAAGCATAAGAGCTGCACTGAACACTCCACGAGTAAGCTCAGGACCAATTCCCTGAAAGCATTCAGCCAAACCTCCACTAACATACATTTTCATAATCATGGCAGGTATATTGGGTTTTTCATTCCCACCATTCAATGTTTTCGAACTCTGAAGCATAACTTTTGCTCTAAGATATGGATATACTGCAATCGTCGCAATAGTCCTAGCTACCATTCCAAGTAGAAATGCTTCTGCTGTTGTCAAGGATTCCGACAATGACCCTTTCGCACCAGATAAACGTTTTCGGACCAACATGATTTTCTTCACTTGTTCGTAGACAGTGTATTGAATGGCAGGTTTTAAACATAGTACGGTGTATGCTTGAATACCCTTGTACATTCCTCGAATTCCATCCCCTTCACTTAACATGGTCATAAGGATGGCAATGGGAGCTTTATCACCATTGTTTCCCGTTTGAATTTGTGTCGTCCAACAATCCAGTGGTAATGTAATGGGTAAATGTGCCCATTCTGCCATACATCCCAGGATTAAATTTGCAATTGATCCCATATCTTTTGTTTTTCCAAGGATGGAATATATATTTTTCATTGCCGTGTAGGCAAAGAAGTAAAGTGCTTTTTCGGCAGAGGATTGAAAGGCGGAAGTTCCAATTCCAGCATAAAAGGGAGTGATTCCTTCTTTTTGATACATTTGTTTTGCATACTCTACCATGTTTAATGTTTTCACTTTTTGTGCTTGATCTGTTTGTGTTTTATCTTCATCGTCATCGTCACCACCACCACCATCCTCATTGTTGTCGTCATTATTGTGTGTTGTTTTGGATTCTGCTTGCATTTTGGTTTTGAGTACTTCGAGTGGGTACAATGCAGAAGCAGAGAAGGCTCCTGCTGCACACGCTGATAGGACTTCTAAAGTGATGGATTCTGTCATTTTGTTTGGGTAGATTATAGATAACTAAATGTCCCGTGTGTGTGTGTGTATTATTACTAATAATGATATATGTATGTGTTTATGTGTTGTGTTACACAGAGAGGAGTGAGGTTTAGGTGATGGGGGTGCGCAGTGCACAACGGTCTTCTTATCAACACACAAAACACAAGCATCACAAATAAACTAATAAACAAGGATTTGCCTACGTTCAAAAGATAAATTATCTAAATACAATCAATCAATATAATACAAAAACGCAAAACAAACATGTTTTCCAATACATCAGCTGAATTATTACTCAATACACCATCAAGATGTATAACAGCTATATACGATAAGAAAACACATAGATTCCTAGTCGGAACGGCAGCATCACCCTCGTTCTCCTCGAACATGATGGTACAACACCAACAAGGAGGAGGAGGAACCAATAGTATTTCATGTTTGAATCCTCTACAGATATTAAGATATCATGAAGATATGAATGAACTAATTATTGATTCTCAAGTAGACTTTGGAGAAAATGGTGGTAGTGGAGAAGTATGGAGTCTTTCAAGTTGTCCTTTTGATTCCAAATGGGTGATGGTTTGTAGGAACGGATTGGATCAAAAACCAGAAACAGGTCTTTGGCGTATACCACAAGATGCCATGAAAGAGGATGATTTGGAATATTATACAAATGATAATGATGTTGATCGTCAGAATCGATTGGACGATATGAATAGTAATAATAATGATAAGTCCATGGAGAAACTTGCTGTGCTACAGGTCAATTCTGCCTTTGACTGTGGAATCGTAACAAATAGAGTCACTGATATGCATTGGAATCCAGAATGCTATCAAGATCCAGAAGATGCAATGCTTGGAGATATAAGTCTTGATTCTAATTTTGGTGGTAGTAATGCCACTCCATTTAACTTTATGACCGTTCAGGGGGGTCATCGTCAAGTGACTCTAGCCACTTGGAACATTTCCGATGCCATGACATCTACTATTGCACAACCCGTAGAAGAATTTAGTATCCCCATTCCTTCAGAAAGAGGAACTCTTCCAAATCCTCCCAAGGCAAGTTGGGATCCACATAACACTCACCTGTGTGCTGTAACGCTAGGGACAAACATTGGAATTGTAGATTTCAGAACACCTTCCAAGGTTGTACATGGGTTAAAATCATGCCATCGCTTGGGTGTAATGGATGTAGACTACAATTCTGTGAAACCCATGGTCCTTTGTTCTTCTGGACAAGATTCATTGATCAAATTCTGGGATTTGAGATTTACTTCATCCTTTGCCCATGAACAGATCCAAGACGAAGAAGACGACGAACGACAACAACGCATCAGTGACATGACGAATTGGTCCCGTCGTTCACCTCTGAAAATCATTCGTGGAGGTCATACTCATTGGACGAATGTGGTGAAATACAATTCTTTTCATGATCAACTTATACTGAGTGGTGGCACGGATGGTATTTGTAATCTATGGAGAATGAGTTCTATTTCTTCTTCACCGTTGACAGATCTTGCAACGGGAGATATACATGATTTTGATCTGGATGACGACGACGTCGACGACGATGATGACATGGCTCCAGTTCGTAGCAGTAGTTTGGATAAGGATGAGTACCATCAGAGTCATGATAATGACAATGATGACGACCAACATAGTACAGTTACATCATCATCACAAGGAGAAGAAAATAATCCAGATGTGCGGGTATCACAGATGGAAATGAGAGAAGCTGTATATGATGTTACCTGGAGTGCTACAGATCCGTGGATCTACGTCACATTGGGATTTGATGGGAATGTTGTTTTGAATCATGTTCCATCCAAAGAAAAGTACAAGATTTTATTGTAAAACGTTTGAACCACCTTTATTTGAGTTATCCAAACTTTGATTTTTACTTTAGTGCGTCACTCGCACCATCTTCTATTGACGTTTCTTCTTTTGTAAGCCATACGTCATGAATATAGATAGACCATTGTCCTTCGGAACCATTTATCTAATCTTTCCAGCAGCCTTGGCAGCCTGGAATTCAGCCCAGATTTGATCAAACGTTTTGTAATGGGGAGGGAATACAGGGAATACATCTTCATCGGGGTTGTAGTCAACTTTTGCAGCCCATCCCATACCTGCAGTTCCCTCAGTTTCTTGAATCACTGGAGCAGCAGGGGCAGGAGGAGCAGCAGGTGCTGGAGGGGCATAAGCAGGAGGGGCAGCATACGCAGGGGGAGCGG
>Ga0213868_10002689_pt1 | contig 16896 bp, 10 predicted proteins | sample PICome_9_FD_160087 | JGI IMG/M metagenome (GOLD analysis project Ga0213868, IMG submission 160087) | Coastal seawater microbial communities near Pivers Island, North Carolina, United States - PICO127 | ecosystem: Environmental > Aquatic > Marine > Coastal | place: USA: North Carolina...
TCAATATTGCAGTTCTCATTGCTGATATGGATGTGTTTAAATTACTATCTGGCATTTTTTATCAACCCTTTTAACACTATTTATAATACTATATTTAAGAGCTCCAACTCTGTACTGGACCCGATCCGCTGCTTCCACTAGATTCTGAATCGCCTTCACTACTAGATGAAGAACTACTAGATGATGCAGATGTTAGTCTTGGATCGTTGTATCGGTTTAAAATTGAAAATGATCCGACTCCGTCTTTCGTGAAATGACCCCATTCTGCAATTGGGCCCATTTTTATTCTAAAGTTGAATTGAAGAGAATTGCAAAACGTGGGCGAATTCGATGATTTATCAAAACCGGTCAAAATGGTCGTCTGGGTCGTGGGTATTTTTGTTTTAGATGTTGGCCCATCGAAGGCGGTATTTTTTATATTAAATCGCAAAGGTGGAAATTTTTGAGTTATGAATTCATCATCGACGCCATTATTGATCGATATTTCGTTTAAATTATTTGTATTATAGTTAGAACCATAATTTTTAGATAATTTAGTATCAAAAGATATCTTGGAAAATTGTTGTTTTGGTAATTCCGAATTGCCGATTACTGGAAAATTGTTGTTTTTTATATTAAATCGCAAAGGTGGAAATTTTTGAGTTATGAATTCATCATCGACGCCATTATTGATAAAAATAGGATCTAAATTATTGATTGGATAACTAGAACCATAATTTTTAGATAATTTAGTATCAAAAGATATCTTATCAAAATTTGAATTTATTGTTTCAGCTCTGGAATATGTGTGTGATGGATTTTCTACAAATACAGGAATTGGATTAGATACCTGAGTAGTAGAGGATCCAGCAGATAAACCACTTGAAACGGATGTTGATGGAAAGGACCTATTAGTACCCCATAAAATTCTAACACAACCTACTGCACCCTTACTTCTATCTGCGCTATAGCCGCTATCCGATCCACCGCCGCCACCGCCATACTTACCACCATGACCCAAATAAACTCCATCGTTTGTGCCATCTTCGCCGCCAGAACCACCCTTACCAAATTCATTTGTACTAGTGGTGTTTACTGTGCCGCCTACGCCAGAGGTTCCTTCTCCATATGGATTGACACCACCTCCGCCATTATAAGGCGCTGATTCAGATGATGAACCACCACCACCGCCACCTCCAGATCCATTATAACCATTCGTTTCGTTTGGGCCCCCAGCTCCGCCATTACCAGAATAACCGCCAGCGCCGCCGCCTCCACCACCGTCACCGTGTTGTGGTCCACCGTCTCCGCCATTACCTCCACCATCTCCAACATATGTCCCACCGGTCCCATGAGAGGAACCAGTTGAACCCCCACCGCCGCCGCCTTTTACAGTTGTGGCATCAATGAAATAAGAATCGCCGCCATTAGTTCCTGTTGTATTAGAGGATATCCCTGCTGCACCTACATTTAAGTTGTATGTCTGACCTGCCGTTACTGAAATATTATTTTTCCAACCTAGACCACCGCCACCGCCGCCTGGTTCGCCACTTGTTCCCTGTCCGCCGCCGCCACCACCGCCGATTGCTACTACACTGACACTTGTGACTCCAGCTGGGGCGGTCCAAGTGTGCGCTCCACTGGTATCAAAAAATGCCTCACCAGCACCGTCTTCTCCTACTGTATTTTCGTGGTTCGCTATAGTTATTTCAAAAGCTCCGGCCGTACCCAATAAATCAAGGGCGGTTGGATCGGTATGACCAGATATGTTTATATTTACTTTCGACAGGTTTTGTATTATTGGAGATCTTGATCCATATCCTTTTATTTGAATTGGTACAAGATTTGTTTTTATAAAGTGCGATGTTTTTGTATCGTTGTTTATAGAATTAAATAATATTGAATCAAAAACATGTTTCGTCCCAGCGGGGGCGTCTGTGCCAACTTCGTTGTCAGTTATAAATGATGTAGGAATTGATTTTTTTACTATTATGTCTCTTGTGCCATTTCCTTTTATGTGAATTGGTACAGAAATTGGATCTTGATGGGTGACTTTTTCATAATTATTTGAAGTATTTACGAATATTGCAGTCTTTTGAGAAATTTCGGAGTCGGTTAATACATGCGGATGTTGATAATTATCTGCATAAACGGTTTTTATAAAAGTGTTTTTATAAATTTCTTCGGTGAGATCTCTCACACCCACCGAAGATGTTGTCCATATGGAAATAGGGTCTATAGCCTGAATATCTATAGGCAGAGTATCTACACTTGCTTCTGCCTTTTTTGTTGTTATACCTAAAGACGTTGATACGGTTTTTAGATCGATACTCACTTAAATAATCCTATTATATTTCAATACTGGCCGCAACATTTGTAAACCCAGCTCCAACCACTTTAGTTGCAACGGATAAATCGCCAGTAGTGAGTGTAGTGACAGTCTTTGTTGTAGTGTCGTCCGAAAACTTCATAGAAGAACCTTCTATTGTCAGTTTCACACTGGTCGCAATTCTTGCGCCCGATGCGTTGATAGCACTAACTGCCAAATTGGTTACAATATCAGATCCAGAATATGTATAACTAGCAAGTTCTGGTGTCACTGAAATTGATACTGGTAATGTTGGTGTTAATAGATGCAATTCTTGATCCGTTGGCGCTGTGGTACTTTCTTTGGTATACCAGATTCTATCCAAACTATCGCGACCAACTTCATAAATAACACCGTTGATTGATGTCGTTTCTGTCCATCCGGTTGTATCGTTCCACGCATATACAACAAATCTGGTACTAAACCAAACTCCCATAAGAGTCTGAGAATCGTTTAACCAGATCCAATTTCTTACATGTCCGGGCATTTCAATTTTGCTGTGATAAGTGAAAGTTTTGGGGTCGGATGGGTCCATTTTATAGGTGACCCAAGTTTTCCATTGAGCATCATTCTCATAATAAGTCGATCTGCCATCAACTTTAAAATCACATACATAACGATGGCCACCACTTGTCCAAGTTGTACAATTAATCACCATAGTTCGATAATTGGTGGAGCCTACGCCACCATAAACAGATAACATGTCACTATGTGTGCTACTCATCACATCACATGTTACATCGTGTTCTACTGCAAACGTGTCGTTAGATGTGTTCCATGTAACTACTTGAGGGTGCCAATTTCCATAAGTATCATAGTAAGAATTATACCAAACTTTGGTGTTTGCAGTTCCTCTCGGATCGTCAAAGTGTTGCGAAAAAGTACGAGGAAAATGGATATTATTATTATAATTTCCGCCTTGATGCGTGCCTGCAGCGGCTGGCGTGCCGGTGTGATGTAATAGTTCTGTGTTGGTTGGCGTTTGTGATGTGTTCCATACAGATTTATAGATCCTGATATCAGCGGATGTGCTGCCTGTGTACGACTTTGCCGCAGCCATAATCAGACCACCACCATCTGCTGTTTCTCCTACAAACTGAGTATTGTAATAGTTTCCTTGATTCAGTGGTATGTGATATCCACGGCTTTGAATATTCTGCGGCCAGTTGCTGTATGCAACATTCTGGTAGCTGTTTGGATAATTATAAGGAGTAGAGTTTTGCGTCGTCATTGACGACAAAGAAGGAAAAAAAGTAGTGGCCGCGCCGCCTTGACCGAAACTCTTCCCCCAGAAATGATGTTTGCTATGACAATAATTGTCGCTAAACCCAGGCGATGCAGTTGGCGTTTGTTGATCTAAGTCGGTTGTCACGGGCATCACCGGCCAAGCACGTTCATAGTAAGACGAGGCCTGCTTGTGACCTTTTACTACCATTTCGTCCGTTCCATCAGTAATAGTGAATATCGTGCCGCCTTTGCGGCCGCCGGCACCAACACCGTTGTTGAAAGACATATCAATCCAAGCAGCGCTATCGGTATAACCATAATAGCCCGCACTGTTTGTGCCTGGAGCTTCGGGGTCACACACTCCGACTGTTAATTTTGACAAAGCCAAAGAAAGACCAGATACGAAGCCGCTGGCGGCTACATTCATGTCGTCGGGGAAAAATTCCCATGTGGTGCTACCGACAGAATCCTGCATATTAATTCGTCTTGAATATTGTGGAGTCAGACTGGTTTTATCGTGTTTATCTCCATTGATATAAAATCCATCATTTCCCGCTCGTGGATCTTCTACTAGTACTGAGTTGTTTGTTCGTCCGTTAGAGTCCCATACCTTTGCCATTTTTATTCTCCTGTTATGTGATTGTTGTTATCTTGATACCATTTAATGGCTTCTTCGATATTTTCCCAATCGAGTCTAGTACCATCGGGGGCAAATTTCCAAGGTTGTGTTAAAATTAAACATTCGTCACTATTCCATACATTAAATGACCCTGAATCTAAAACACAAGTAAAATTATGTGTTAGGTTGGTGGTTGTGACATTCCCATCATCGTCCGTTTCTGTCACGGCATTTACTACTGTAAAATCCATTTTGTTCTCCTATTTTTATTTCTATTTATAATTGTTTATATTTAAATTGAACTACCAAATCTTCGCCTTTGTTAGTTGTTCCTATGTCTGTGACATCAACAGTCAAATAATCTCCCTCAATCATATTCCAAGTTGAATAGGGACCTGTCATATCTATTGTGGTTGTGCTTGCGTCAATATTTATTGTAGAAACCATAGTTCCATTTTTCTTAACTAAAATAGTCACTGTCGCATCGGCTGCAGCTCTCAATTTAGGAATTACATCTGATATTGTCAAATTGAATGGAGCATACCATCTTGCTGTTCCTGTATGGACTGCCAATTCGCCCTGTTGACTCAAATTCGTTATAAATGTAGTATTTTGTTTTACTGTTGATAGAGATGTGACTGTGCCATCGTTGATTTTTTCTGCGATTTTATCGACGGCGACATCTCCAACCTTTTCTTTAAACACATTCACATTTTCCAAATATTCGCCCATATCTTGTGGTACAAATTTTGCCGTAGCTGAATCGTATACAAGACACATATTGTTGGGAATGGTAGGTTTTGGACGAATTTCTACAGGAGTGTTGTGTCCCTCTTGTGTATGTTGAAACGCCAAAACGTAATTGCCAGAACTATTAGTTTCTACTGCGAGATCTTTGATATTAATAGTACCTTTCATTGCCGCATGATTACCACACTGATAATATAAAGTGTCTGGAGCGTCAGCCGGTACTGTAAATACCAGTGTTCCTGCCTCATTTCTCGAACCGACTACTCCGGTTGTGTATTCGGAAGCATATGTTCCTGCTGCAAAGTTTGTACCATCATCTGTTGTCAAATAAAATGGGTGTCCTGATAGGGTTGCGTCTAAATTAAATGTATAAGTGCCGCCTCTATAAACAGGGCCTAAAGTTTGATTGTCGCCCATTGCGGGGCCCGAAAATGTATATGCACCAGCATTTGCAAATGCGACACCATATGAAACAGTGGGCGCTGTAAGAGTTGGAAGTGTTATTGTTGTCGGAACATTGATAATATTTCTCTGAACTTCTGTCGCTGCTCCACCGCGAACTCCTTCGAAAGTAATACCCGTAATATTTTCTGTTGATACTGCCCAAGAAACATTATTTTCAATTCCAGAACCTTCTATCCATTTTAAGAATATTTTATGAGTCTGTGTTTGCGATCCATATAGACTATGTGCAGCAAAGTTGTTGACTGTATACACACCACCTTTATATAATGGAAGTGTGGCCTCAGCAGAATTTAAAACCGTTGCTCTGGCATATGCCAAAGGTCCACTCGCCCAAGACCATTTCCACGATGTACCATGTCCCGCCTCTGTTTCGTCTACGGCCATAGTCAGTGTCTCTGCAACAATTTCCAATGTCACATCTGATAAATCATTAATTCCTTCTACATCTACGGTTATCGGTTGTTTAACACCGGCCTTAGTAGTTTCTTTATTCAATCTCCCGTCCGCATCAACTTCAAATTTTACTGTGTTGTTGCCACTACCGACTTTCATTTTTGCAAATTCAATACCGTCTGCACCAGACTTGATTGTCTCGTCTCCAATATGTAACGTACCCGCGTCAATATATAAGTCTCTGAATTTTTTAGATGCAGATCCTAAATCGTATGTGATATTTGTGTCTGGTAAGACATGCCCTGTTACTTCTAATGGAATAGTAGAACTTTGTTTCGACCAATAATTATTTGCAGTGCTATAAACATACACTGTTCCGCTTGCGGTAAAAGTATCGCCATTCGAAGGACTATCTGGAAAATTTATTGCCATGCTCTATTTATCCTTCTAATTCTGCTGTCGGTGGGGTAAATCCTGAAGTATATCTTGCAAGACCTTTTGTTACTCTAAGGTCTTGAAAATATCCTACAGCCGGATATAGTGATCCACCAATAATTCCTAATTGTAAAGGATCTGTGCCAGTGTTAATAAGAGTACTTGTCGTAGTAGTTGCTTTTGAAACTCCATCCACATATATAGTATAAACATTTCCGTTACGGACAAAGGCGATGTGTTGCCATGTATTATTTACCATTGTGTGAAATTCTGTTGGACCCCAAAAATAAGAAGTACTATTAGCATCGTCTAATGCTAAAGATAAACCACCTCCATTAAACATATAAAGTTGAAACCCGTTTCCAGCAGTCAATATTTCTTGATAGGTTCCATTAGAAACATTTGTAGGATACCACCAAAATTCTATTGTATAATCCCCAGTGTATCCACTTATCCATGAATCTTTGTAATTACTGATCTGAACATAATCACCAGTGCCATCAAGATATATCGACTTTGTTCCAGCAAACTTTACTTGAGTTGTAGATGTTGCAGCATCACCGACACATGTTATCTCACTTGATTGACTCAAATCTGAAATAGATGTTTCTGGATTGAGTAATAATTTTGTGTTTGTGATTGCAGTGAGTGGTTCAGTAGGTGGCGTGAAGTTAGAAGTATAAGCGGCTGTTCCGTTTAATATTCTAATATCAGACATATAGCCAGTAAGAGCGAAAGTACCATCATAGTATGCACCAAAGGTTGGCCCATTCGTACCGACTAATTGAGATAAAGAGTTTGTAAAAGTAGAACCTTCTTGTATACCGTTTACAAATAATTTTACATCATTGCCCGATCTTGTGAGGGCAACATGACTCCATGCATTATCTAAAATAGGAGAACTTGTTATTCTATTACCATTTTGATGAGTATATATTATAACATTGTTGGCATACTGGCTATCAAGATAAAGCACTGTATAGGTTCCGTTTCCACTAGATCCACGAAAATCTACTAACTCAGCTTCTGTAGCGGTCCGAGTTACTGGATATAACCAAAATTCTACTGTAAAATCATTAGTACCAAATGCAAATTCTGCATCACCATTTAAACTAATTACATCACCACTACCATCAAAATACGCAGACGCACCATGAAAGGCCTCTGAATATGGAGCATTATCGAATACAGATTTTGGTTTTAAAGATACATTACCATTAACAGTAATTGCATGATTTGAGGTAGACTGATCTTTAAAATAAGGTAAGTTGCCTAATAATAATTTTGTATTTGTGATTGCAGTGAGTGGTTCAGTTGGTGGTGTGAAGTTAGAAGTATAAACCTCAGTTCCTTTTATTACTCTAAGATTACTCATATACCCTGTAAAATAAGATGGATAGTTTTCACCTATTATCATAGTTGAAGATGATGAACTTTGAGGGGTTCCTGATATTGTATGTGTTTTTACATTCACTCCGTCTAAATATAAATTTATTTCATTATCAGAATCATCATGACACATTGTAATATGATGCCAGGTATTAAGTGATAATGTTGATGTAGAAACACAAGTTGCTATTTCACTACCATTCCAATAGTAAAACATTAAAGTGCCGTTTGATATTGCACCAAATGACCAATAATCGGTCGTACTACCTACAACACCATGTTTTAGTAAATGTGGGTGTCCCTCACTGCTTTCTGTGAAACTTGTGTAATAAACCCAAGCCTCTATTGTGAAATCGTCATTCCACCATTCTGCGGTTGATGTACTATATGGAAATGTTAAATAATCACCACTTCCATCAAAATACGCAGAATACCCACCATGACGATATGGACTAAATGTTGATGTTGTTGTATCGCCAGCAACAGTAATCGTGTGATTTGAGGTAGAGGCATCATCAAAGGTTTTATTAGAACCAGTTGCAGTCGCCTTGACTGATAAAGAAGTATATCTTGAATTTGTTATAGAAAATGATAATGTAAATGAAGGCACGGTGGAAACCGCGCCATTGATTCCATCAGTTGCCGAAATGGTCAATGTAAATGAACCAGCATTTGCAGCATCTGTACTTGGCGTCACTGTAAATACATTATCGGCCTGTGACACGGTTGCAATACTACCAAGTCCAGAAGCGGTATATGACCATGTGAGAGCAAAACCTTCTGGGTCTGTAGAAACCGCCGTGATTGTGGTTGCTGCACCGTCCGTTGCAAGTGCATATGATCCGTCAACACCAGTAATTGCGCTTGGAGCATCATTTTGAATTGTCGCAATTTTATACCAACCAGAACCCGAATACATATAGAGATTATTGTTAGATTGTACTAAAGCCTGATCTCCATTTGACATTCCAGTTTTTGCAATCAATGCCGCCATATCAGCAAGAACATCAGTACCACCACTCTCCGCCGCAGTCTGTGGCCTCCAAGACGTATTTGTAGAATTGTAGACGAATGTTTTACCATTTGCCGTAAAAGTATCCCCATTCGAAGGACTATCTGGAAAGTTTATTGCCATGTCTTATTTATCCTTTAATACGCCTTAAATCCAGTTGGAACAGTGTAGGTTAGAGTTTGACCTGTTCCAGATACGAATTGTGCAGTGGCAGCACCATTACCAGTAGCAGAACCAAAAGTGAAGGTAAGTCCAGTGGTAAAATTGACTCCAGATATATCTATGCCCGCTCCAGTGCCAGGCGCGCCGCCAGTGTTTGTGGAAGTGTCCCAAATACCATCAACCCCAAACCACACCCTTCCAGCGGTTGTGTCATATGCCCACATTAGAGTATGTAGATTGCCATCGTCTATAGCACTAAGACTTGAATTGGTTCCGCTGTGTGGGTAAAATCTAGGACTATTTGCGTAAAACGAAGTCTGAACATTACCACCAGTATTGTAACCCAAAGTCCCAGCCTGTGCCATTGCTAAATCTCCTATACCAAACATTAGAACATTGCTGGGTGATGCCAAAGAAGAAGTTATGTCTAACTCTATATAATATTTTCCTAGTTTCAAACCTGTTGTCGGCACATAACCAACACCAGAAACTTCAGTTGTACCAGTTTTAGCAGATATATCTAACGCACCTGTTGTTGAATTTGCATTGATATCCAATCTTGCCCCAGATCCAGTGGTGGAAACATTCATAGGAGTCGTAAATTCTAAAGTATATATTGTAGACTTAGAAGTACTATGTAAACCGTCAGTCGCTTTATATCTTAAAGTGAAACTTCCGGAATTTGCTTCTACAGTACTAGGCGTGATAGTAAAAGCGTTACTAGATTGAGAAATAGTTGCTTGCGCTTGATTTGATGGATTAGTATCATATGAATATTCGATAGGAAATCCTTCGGGATCGCTTGCTACAACCGTTTGATTTGTTGCAGTTCCATCTATAGCTAAATCTGCTGTCGCTGGTGGTGCTGTTGTCCATTCTGGTACGGCGTTTGTGTCTGTATACACTCTATCCCATTCAGTACCATCCCAAACATAAACTGCTTTAGTGTCAGTCGCAAAACCAAAATCTCCAGCAGTATTACCACTTGAAGGAAATGCAGCAAGATTTGCATATGAGGTCGGAGTAGAAGATGCTCCAGCCGCTCCATCAGACCCAGCCGGTCCAGAAACAACTACCCATTGACTCGATGAACCATCATTATAATATACTAACAAAGAACCGTCTGTACTGTTGAACCACTGGTCTCCAGCGCTAGGGTTTGTCGGTGCATTATCCGACACATACAGACCTGATGCTGTCCATCTAGTTTTAGATGCATTATATGTCCAAGTTTTGTCACCGACTACGTGAGTATCCCCATTCGAAGGACTATTTGGAAAATTTATTGCCATTTGTTATTCTCCTACGCTAATTCCCAACCAGACGGTATAGTATATTGAGCGCCTTGTGTGTGACTGATTATTTCTAGTTGTGTAGTTCCGGAAGTACTACTTCCTGAAGTAAGCGCAGGTTTAAAACCATGTGTTGCTGGAGCACCACCGCAAGAAAATCCACTTTGTCCTGCCGTTGGATCCTTACCTGATGCCCATGTGCCGTTATAGCCCAACCAAACTTCTTCGGCAACAGTATCATAAGCAACCATAACTATACTATTAACTGGGAGCAACCCGCTGAATAGACTAGTACCTACTGCACCACTATACTTATCACCATTTACATATATATAAACGGCATTGCCATTATTATATCCAAGGTCGACACCGGACTGTCCAGAACCAACTCCGATCATCGGATAGTTGCCCACGGCAATAACTTTATATTCAAGATATCCTTTGCCCATTTTACCAATTTGTTCTGAAGTCGCGTCTTGAGCGTTGCTGGTAGAAGTTGTGGCCTCTAACTTATTTGTGGCAGTATAATTAGTATTGATCATAGACAATGATGTATCAAAAGTAAAGTTAGTCTGAAACGATAATGACACCGTTATCGCGTGAGATGTTATATGTACCCCATCACTTGCTTTAAGTCTTAATGCGAAGTTCCCAGCATGTGCCGATGTGGTTGATGGAGTTAATGTAAATACACCGCCGGAATCTGTAATGCTTGTTACTTGATTTGGACTTGATGGATTTGTATCGTGCGAATATGTAATAGGAAATCCTTCCGGATCTTCAGCCGCTATAGTTATTGTTGATGTACTACCATCACTATTTAAATTGTGTGTTGTTGAGGGTGTTGTTGTAAGTCTTGGAGTTTCATCACCTCCAGAACTAATTCTATCCCATTCAGTACCATCCCAAATATAAACCGCCTTAGTATCTGCGGCAAAACTCAAATCTCCAGCAGTGTTTCCAGAACTAGGAAATGCAGCAAGGTTTGCATATGAAGTTGCAGAACCAGAGGTCCCATCTGTTCCATCCGTTCCATCCGTTCCATCCGTTCCGTTTGTTCCGTTTGTTCCATCTACTCCAGCAGCTCCTGCTGGACCAGATGCAGAAATCCATTGACTCGATGAACCATCGTTATAGTAAACACTGAGACTGCCATCTGTAGAATCAAACCACTGGTCTCCATCACTAGGACTTGTCGGCGCAGTATCAGAAACAGTAACAGAAGAACCACCGCCACCACTTATTGTATCCCACAACGTAGATGTAGAATTATATGTATATACAACACCATTTGCAGTGTGTGTATCTCCATTCGAAGGACTGTCTGGAAAGTTTATTGCCATTTCTTAATTATCCTTTATGTAGTCAATAATGTTGCTTTGTTGCGTCTGAATATCACCATACCATTTCCACCATATGAAGAAACATGGTTTGTAGCTGCACCTGTTGTTAAATCTCCATCACGGCCGCCGCTGCCCCCGCCGCCCGGATATCCACCATTTACAGCAGATTGAGTACTGCCAGTTGTGTCTGCTGAAGTCAATCCAACTTTACTAACAATGAGTCCATTTGAAAAACTTGTCGGTATTTCAGAATTTATGACAGAATCAATATCTGCAAAATAATAGGCTCCACCACCAGCACCAGAAGAATCATCCCCAGAAGTACCTATTCCACCAGAACCGCCGCCGTCAACACCGACAATGCGATTACTTCTTGCAGAACCACCCGCGCCGGACCTCGATGGTGCAGGGTCAGTTGATCCATCACCAGACTGCGAATTCATTCCCGCTCCGCCATTATTGCTATATCCAGCACTACCACCGCCAGCACCACCGCCATTAAAGGCACTACCGCCGGTGCCACCTGTATATGTGCCTGATTGTAAACCAGCAGTCAGGGCCCCTATATTTGTAATTGTGCCAACAGGTTGCGTTGGATTGTTTGCTGAATAATTACTTCCACCCTTTCCGCCAAACGCAGTCAAAACAACATTCCCAGAGGAAGTTGGTATTGTAATAATAGAATCTCCGCCTGTAAAATTCGAGGAACCACCGCCATTATCTTGTCCTTGGTATCTTGCAGTACCATAATAAGCATTTCCAACTACAACAGTAATATCTCCTGTAATATCGGATACAGGAATTGCTTCAATCCATGCAGAAGAACCACCGTTTCCGCCATTACCACCACCATCTCCACTATTACCCTGAGCACCACCGCCTCCTGCGCCAACAGCGAAGAAACTAATAGTACCACCAACCCCACTAAGATCAGACTGATTCATAGTAAATGTGCCGGGCAAATATAATTTAGAAGTAGCAAAAAATGTCAAATCTACTGTCGTAAGAGCAGGAGTAAATAATATTCCATCTCCTGCTTTTGTTCTAAAGGTAAAAGAACCTTGATTAGAATCATTATTCGATCCTACTAAAGAAAATACTCCATTTGATTCTGTGACAGAAGTTACTTGCGGTGGTAAACTTGATGAGTTATAAATTGTCGATCCGCTATATGCATCCCAATCATAGGTCACCGGAAATCCAGATTCATCGGTTGCAACAGCAGTGATTGTAGTCACTGTCGAACCATCATTATTTAATTGGTGCGTGGCCGGTGGTGTTGTAGTATATCGGGGTCCTATTTGATTTCCTGTAGACATTCTTTGCCATGCAACTCCGTCCCACATATAAACTGCCTTGGTGTCTGTGGCAAATCCCATATCGCCATCAGTGTTTCCAGAACTAGGAAATGCAGCAAGGTTTGCATATGAAGTTGGAGAACCAGCAGCACCGGCAGCTCCATCTGTTCCATCTGCACCCGCTGGCCCAGCAACTCCAGCCTGTTGCGGAGAAGCAGGAACCCATTGACTCGATGAACCATCATTATAATATACAAACATTTTCAATGAAAGAGAATTATACCACATATCACCGTCACTAGGACTCGTTGGTGCAGTATCAGAAACAGTAACAGAAGAACCTCCGCCACCGGCAGAACTGGTTTTCCACAGGGTTTGTGTTGCATTATAGGTATATACAACACCATTTGCGGTAAAAGTATCGCCATTCGAAGGACTATCTGGAAAGTTTATTGCCATTTATTTTATCCCTCTAATTCTGTTGTCGGTGGTGTAAAGTTTGAAGTATATCTTGCAAGACCTTTTGTAATTCTAACATCTTGTACATAACCGTCTACTGCTCTCAATGCAGTATTCGGCCGATCACCAATTAACAGGTCAATAGTAGTTTCTCCGGTAATTGCACCACTTCCTATACTAATGGGATAACCTGATAATTGTGTTCCATCAATAAACAGTCGTTTATTTGTTCCTTGTCTAACCGCTGCAAAATGATACCAAGTTGAAAGTGATAAATTACTTGCGGCGGTCGGTTCACCAGTGTTAAAACTACCTGTATATGTTTGGAAATATAATTTGCCCGTACTAGACACATAAATTATCTCGTAGCCATTATTATTAGCCGTATTAAATCTTGAAACAATAGATGCAGAAGTGTTAAGAGATGAAAAATACATCCACCCCTCTATAGTAAAATCTTCTGATCCAAATGTAGGTGAATTTGGAATTAATAAATTATCACCAGTACCATCAAAGGCAATAGATTTTGTTCCAGCAAACTTTACCTGAGTTGTAGATGTTGCAGCATCACCAACACACTTTATTGCAGATGACTGACTCAAATCTAAAATAGATGTTTCTGGATTGAGTAAGAATTTTGTGTTTGTAATTGCAGTAAGAGGGGCAGTTGGTGGTGTGAAGTTAGAAGTATAAACCACACTACCATTTACCAATCGAACATCAGAAAAATATCCAGTAGTATGAGTATCGACACCAGCCGTCTTCCCTACAACAAATGACGCTGTTGAAGCATGTAAAGTAGATGGTGCTGAAGATGTTGTTCCGATAGAGTTGCCATTTAAATATAAAGTTGCATTAGTTCCACTTTTTGTAAGAGCCAAATGTACCCATTGATTTAAATAATTTGATACATCAACACCACTGTCAATACTACTACCAGACTGATAAGTACCATCACTGGACATTGCAACACCAAAGTGATTGCTTGTGTCTGTTTGATAAATTAAATAACTTCTTTGATTTGTGGAAGTATTATATAAACCACACAGGCCAGCATTGCCATTTATAGATTCAATATATGCCCAACATTCAAGAGTAAAGTCAGATGACCCAACATTAAAATCTGCATGATTTGCTGCCGATATATGATCACCTGTCCCATCAAAATATGCAGACGCACCATGAGAGGCTTCTGAATATGCACCATTATCAAATAAAGATATTGGAGATTTCTTTGGCAACAATACGTTTGAGCCATTATTGTAAGTTCCAGCATGAATAGAAAAATTATTAGTAGATTCATCTTTGATATATGGTAAATCGCCAACTAATAAGTATGTATTCGTAATTGCAGTCAAAGGTTCTGTAGGGGGAGTAAACGCAGATTCATACACAGATGATCCTATAACAACTCTAGTATCTCGCATGTCTCCGGTAAAACAAGTTTGTCCAGTTCCACCATCTCTTTTACCAAGTCTTGTTTCTTCAAATTGAAAAGTGGTTGTATTACTTGCAATAGTAGTGATTAAACTTCCGTCCACAAACCACCTTAAATTATTTGAAGAGTCTCTTGTCACGGCGAGATGATGCCACTGATCGTCATTTATAACTTCTGGTGTGCTATTCGCCCGATAAACATAGTCGTTACTATATACTGTAACTGCTCCTATATATGAACCAGAATACTCAGGAAAAAGTTGAAGGTTATCTGCGGCGTTGCCGCCAGATCCATTAGATGCAAAAATTCGTGCATTTGCGGAGCCGGCTGGCGGAGCATTGGCTGTAAATTTTACCCATGTTTCAACACAAAATTCGCCAGAAGCAGCAACGGCACCAGAACCTGTTGTGTTATTAAATTTTATATTATTATCATCTGCCACTGAGTTTTCAAATTTCAATGAATATCCACCATGACGGTATGGACTGAATGTTGATGCTGTTGTATCACCAGCAACAGTAATTGTGTGATTTGAAGTGGATGCATCATCAAAGGTTTGGTTTGAACCAGTTCCAGTTGCTTTAACTGACAATGCAGTATATCTTGAATTTTGTACAATAAATGCCAATGTAAATGAAGATATTGCATTAACAGCACCTGTTGCGCCATCTGTTACACTAAATGTTATACTGAAGGAACCAGCATCAGCCGGCGTGCTGGACGGCGTGATAGTGAACACATTGTCCGCTTGTGATACTGTTGCCGTACTACCGAGCGAACCCGTTGTGACTGCATATGACCATGTAAGAGGAAATCCTTCTGGATCAGTAGATACGGCAGTGATTGTGGTTGCGGTTCCATCTGTTGCCAAGTTATATGATCCAGACACACCAGTTATTGCAGTCGGGCTTGCATTTGTCATTGTGGCCACCAAATACCATGCCGTTCCGGTGTACATGAAAACTTTATTCAATGCAGTGACTAATGCTTGATCGCCGGCAACCATTCCAGTTTTTGCAATCAATGCTGCCATATCAGCATATACACCGGCACGTCCATCAGCGCCTGCTGGGCCCGCTGGTCCGGCAACGGTACTATCTGCCCCAGCAACTCCAGCTTGTTGTGGTGCAGATTGTACCCATTGACTCGATGAACCATCGTTATAATATACATATAAATTTAAATCTAAAGAATTATACCACATGTCACCGTCACTAGGACTTGTCGGTGCAGTATCAGAAACAGTAACAGAAGAACCTCCACCACCAGAGGCACCAGAGGCGGCAGAGTTCCAAAGACCCGCTGTAGCATTATATGTATAGGTGATATTACCAGAAGTAAATGTCTGTCCATTGGACGGACTTGTGGGAAAGTCTACTGCCATTAAAATAGTCCTATAATTTTGTATTATTTATTTTACAAGACTATTTATAACAACTCATCCAGTAATCATTTTGTAAATTTCTTTCCAATTTTGAACCCGAACCGCTTTTCCACTATAGTATACATTGTGATCGTGTGCGATAAGAATACCGGAGAGTCCAAGATTGATACCGCAATCGACATTTTCTGGCTTATCTTCTACCCAATAACATCCGGTATTTTTGTAAGGCAGTAGTGCGTCATCTTTGTCAGCACCTGTGTCAAGGTATACATACTTTTCAAACGCTGTATTTCCAAACAATTCCCGAAGGTTTTTTGTCCGGAGGTGACACGCATATTGATCGGTACTCAAACTGGTGATTGCATGGAAAATATAACCATGTTCTTCGTGCAATTTTTTAACATATTTAATTGCATCCCGCAAAGGAGGTAGTTTCCGAATTGCGGCACTTTCATTAAACATCCGTACTAATTTTTCTTTTTCACAATCTGGCAATCCATATTTGACACCAATATCATATTCACTGCTTCCTGTTGCGACATATCCATGCCGATCCATCCAAGAAGCAAAGGCGTACCCCCAATCTAGGAGTACGCCATCACAATCAACTAAGATTGTTTTATTTTTCACTGCAATCATTATATTTCCTTCTATGATTCTCTCTATACTATTATATTACAACAATGTAGAGAAAATGTCAAGCCCTAATCGACTTTTACTTCTTCAAATTCTGCATCTAAAATTTCATCTGATACGTCACCAAAGACTATACTAGATCCATATTTCAAATCCAAATAATTAGAAATGGTTAGATTTCTCTTTCCGGCCATTTTTTTAACATAGTTTTTTCGACCTTTCGAAAGTTTCTTATAGTCTCTATCTA